>Ga0308015_10000520_pt1 | contig 17775 bp, 16 predicted proteins | sample Neamet231_FD_203128 | JGI IMG/M metagenome (GOLD analysis project Ga0308015, IMG submission 203128) | Marine microbial communities from water near the shore, Antarctic Ocean - #231 | ecosystem: Environmental > Aquatic > Marine > Unclassified | place: Southern Ocean | collected 2014-07-28
CCCTTGATACATATATCTCAGTTGAAATAAATAAAATCAATTATTCTTTCTCCTTGGTAAAAATACTAATTTTAATTTCGGCCCTTATTTAATCCTTATCGTCAAAATTTAATTTTCCCGGGATATCGGAATTAGAAATTTGCTCTGGAACCGGTAGCATTTCTAAGCTTCCTTTCTCTTCAACAAGCAAGCCCGGCTCTTCCAACGGGGGCAATTCTTCTAAAGAGCGCAAATTAAGATCATTAAGAAAATCCTCAGTAGTTGCAAATAAAACCGGTCTACCGGGAACATCACGATGTCCGATAGCTTCTATCCAGCCGCGCGCCTCTAAAACTTTAAGTATTGGGCTAGATACTGACACCCCACGAATTTCCTCAATATCACCACGCGTCACTGGCTGACGATAAGCTATGATAGTAAGTGTTTCCAATACAGCTCGTGAATATCGAGGAGGCTTTTGTGGACTCAGCTTGTTAAGAAATTCCTGCACCTCTAATTTTGTATGGAACCTCCAGCCACTAGCAACACATACTAGCTCCACACTCCCTTCCGCCCATTTCTCTCTTAATTCCTCAAGCAATTTTCGAAGGATTTCTGTACTTAATTCGCCATCAAATAACTTATTTAATTCTGATAACGGCAATGGATCCTGAGCAGTAAGCAAAGCCGCTTCCAGTACGCGCTTGATTTGATCAGGGTCTCTCTGATCAATGTCTTTTTTCTCAGGTGAGTTAGACGGAAGCAAGGCGATCGACTGATTTAACATAAATAATTCCAATAGGTTGCGACTGTGTAATTTCTACCAAACCTTCCTTTGCAAGCTCAAGTAATGCAAGAAAAATCACTACTACCTCAGACACCCCTGCATTGCGTCCAAATAATTCATTAAATTTAATAAATTCATGTCCGCGCAAATCACGCATAATACGACTCATATGTGACCTTACCGAAAGTTCAGCTCGTGTAACACGATGATGACTCCTATTCTTCGCACGTACTGCTAGCATAATCCATGCATTACGGAGGTCATCTACATTAACATCTGGCAGATGCTTAATTTCTGTCTGCTCAATTAATACCTGAACCAGCGTAAAATCACGGTCAGCCTGAGGTATGTCATTTAGCCGTTGTGCCGCTAGCTTCATCTGTTCGTATTCTAATAGTCGACGCACTAATTCAGCACGGGGATCTAAATCATCTTCATTAGCACTAATGGTAGGCCTAGGTAGCAACATACGAGATTTAATTTCGATCAGAAGAGCGGTCATCAATAAATATTCTGCCGCCAGTTCAAGTTGGTTAGTGCGCATGAGCTCAACATAAGCCATATATTGCCGTGTGAGCTCTGCCATTGGAATATCTAGAACTTCTAGACTATGCTTACGAATAAGATAAAGTAACAAGTCCAACGGTCCTTGGAATGTATCAAGAAATACTTCCAAGGCATCTGGCGGAATAAACAGATCCCTCGGCATATCCAACAGTGGTTCGCCGTGGATATTTGCAATAGGGATCTTTTCTGTAAGATTAGGAAATTGGCTCACGATGAAATAAAACCCATTTATCTGATCTAATTATACCGTGCGGACTGTATAGGAAATTGCAGAAAAAACTAAGAATAACTTAGCCCCATCGCCTCTTTTACGTCACGCATGGTCTCCTGTGCTAATTTATCAGCTTTCTCGCAGCCATCTGCAATAATATTGCGTACTAGAGTAGGATCTTCTTCGTACATTCTTGCACGCTCATGCATTGGTTGTTGTTCTGCCAGAACAGCCTCAATTATTGGTTGCTTGCACTCTAGACAACCGATACCCGCGCTTTTGCACCCCTCTTGCACCCAATCTTTAACTGTATCATTAGAATAAACTAAATGAAATTGCCAAACGGGACACTTGGCCGGGTCACCTGGATCTCCACGCCGAATGCGTGCTGGATCCGTTTGCATCGTTCTAATTTTATTTTTGACACTATCAGGGTCTTCTCTCAAACCAATTGTATTATTGTAGGATTTGGACATTTTCTGACTATCTAAACCCGGCATCTTTGACGCATTGGTAAGCATTCCCTCAGGCTCTGAAAGGATCATTTTGCCGCCCCCTTCAAGATAACCAAATAGCCGCTCTCGGTCTCCCATATTCAAATTCTGCTGCTCATCAAGCAACGATTTCGCTGTTTCCAGAGCTTCACTATCTCCCTTTTCCTGATAACGATTACGTAACTCTCTATAAATTTTAGATTTTTTAGAACCAAGTTTTTTTATTGCTGCCTCGGCCTTCTCTTTGAATCCGACTTCCTTACCATAAATATGGTTAAAGCGACGTGAGATCTCACGGGTAAACTCTATATGTGGCATCTGATCCTCGCCAACCGGAACACGGTTAGCACGGTAAATAAGAATATCAGCGCTCTGCAATAGAGGATAGCCAAGAAACCCAAAGGTACTCAGATCTTTATCTGTTAAATTCTCTTGCTGGTCTTTGTAAGTAGGAACTCTCTCTAGCCAACCTAGCGGTGTAATCATTGAAAGCAATAGATGCAATTCGGCATGCGCGGGAACACGTGACTGAATAAACAGTGTTGCCTGCGCTGGGTCCACGCCAGCGGCAAGCCAGTCCACCACCATATCCCATACATTTTGTTCGATTATTTCTGGCGAATCATAATGAGTAGTAAGAGCATGCCAATCAGCAACAAAGAACAGACATTCGAATTCTTGCTGCAGTTCCACCCAGTTCTTCAGTACACCATGATAGTGCCCTAAATGTAGATTACCAGTGGGACGCATCCCAGATAATACTCGATCAGTAAACATTCTATTTCATCCTTGATTATTCTATACCTAAATACTTTATCAAATTTGTAGCCCAGTTACCCAAGCTACTAATCTTATGGTAATAAATATAAAGGGTTCTATAACAGCACCGAGTACACCAGTAAACAACAGAACCAACAAAATAATAAACCCATAAGGCTCAATCTGGGCGAAACGATATGCAATACGCTGAGGTAACAAGCTCATTGCTATACGCCCCCCATCTAAAGGAGGCAAGGGTAGCAAATTAAGAACCAACAGTATCACATTTACTAGGATACCGGCCTGCCCCATTAATAGCATTGGTTCAGAAAAATTACTTTCCGGTATGGTTAGGCCAAACTTAAAAACCAGAGCCCAGAGGAACGCCATTAAAAAATTAGCTCCAGGTCCCGCTGCAGCCACCCAGAGCATGTCACGTTTTGGATGGCGAAGATTACCAAAATTAATCGGCACCGGTTTTGCCCAGCCAAATAAATATGGTGAGCTAACTGCCAGAAGTAACAATGGCACAACAACTGTACCCATCGGGTCGATATGTTTCAAGGGGTTCAGAGTAACGCGCCCCTGAGCATAGGCGGTAAGATCACCAAATTTCTTTGCTACGTAACCATGCGCTGCCTCGTGCAAAGTAATGGCCAGTGTCACTGGAAGTGCAAAAATAACAATTCCTTGAATAATTCTATCAATGTCCTGAATAATGCTATCCATTCATCGCTCCGAACGGGGCTAAACTACCCCTACCGTTCCGCACCAACTCGGGCTCACCTCTGGTTAAATCAATAACTGTTGTCATCTCCAAGCTACAGGCGCCACCATCCAGCACTAATTCTAATTTGTGCTCAAGACGATCTCGAATTTCCTCTGGATCATTGAGAGGAATCTCATCACCCGGCAGAATCAAAGTTGAATTTAACAATGGCTCGTCCAATTCCTCTAACAACGCCTGAACCACGGGATGGTCAGGGACTCTAAGGCCAATAGTGCTACGTTTAGGATGCTGTAAACGACGAGGGACTTCTCGAGTAGCCTCAAGTATAAATGTATAACTACCCGGTGTGGCTGCTTTAAGTAACCTGTACTGACTATTACTAACTTTAGCATAATAAGATATTTCAGAAAGGCTGCGACATACTAGTGAAAAGTGGTGTTGCTCACTCACGCCCCGTATACCACGAATACGAGCCATGGCACTCTTGTCACCTAATTGACATCCAAGAGCATAGCAAGAGTCAGTTGGATAAACAATTACACCACCTGCACGCACAATATCTGCTGCTTGACGTAATAAGCGCGATTGCGGGTTGTCAGGGTGAATGGAGAAAAATTGAGCCACGTTAACAGGAGTCTATAGTATTAATGTTGAATTATTTTTTAGAACTCTTTCTTGTACTATATTCTTAAGTCCCAATCATGCCAAACTGGCATACATTCTATTGGAAAATCTGGCATTCGGCCTAAATCAAAATAACTTTCTTCAGGTCCATGAAAATCTGAGCCGCATGAGGCGAGTAAATTCATTCGGTTTGCATGGCGTGCAAATATTAGAGACTGCTCAGGAGTGTGACTGGCAGTAATAACCTCTAAGCCTGATCCACCAAGTGCACGAAACTCTAATAGCAGCTCATCCAGTAAATTCTTACCTAATTTATAACGTGCTGGATGGGCAATCACAGCCTTGCCACCACTACCACATATCCAACCCACTGCATCACTTAATGAGGCCCATTGATGTGATACGTATCCGGGCTTACCTTTAACTAGATATTTCTTAAATACAGATTTCACATTCTTAGCATATCCCTGCTCAGCTAGAAAACGGGCAAAATGAGTGCGCCCAATTAAGCCGTCTTTCCCAGCATAGCAATAGGCGCCCTCTAAGCTACCCTGAATGCCAAATTTATCAAGTTGTGCAGCAATCTTACTTCCACGTGTAACTCTCCCACTACGAATGGCTGCTAAACCTTGTTCCAGCGGAAGATACTTTGGATCTACATCAAGACCGATAATATGAAGTGTTCTATTCCGCCAGGTAACCGATATTTCCACCCCATTAATAAAAATTATATTTTTCTCATTTGCAACACGACGAGCTTCATCCAGCCCACCCAGATCGTCATGATCTGTCAGTGCCAGCATGCTTACCCCGCGCGTAGCTGCACGTTCAACCAGCTGTGTAGGTGTTAATGTACCGTCAGAAACCTTGGAATGACAATGCAGATCGATATTGAGCATAAAACAGACTGTTTTTTACAAAAAATAAGTTTCACATCATAGCATAAGGAGAAAGGGGGAAACTGATCACACAAAGGCGTGATAAACGATTAATTATAAAGTTAAAAACCGATTTCTTATTAAGACTTTATAGTGCAGTAACGTACTATATATAAGATATGATGCCACGGCCCATTTTATCTATTTTTGAAAATATATCACCTACCCTTCATGTGCCCACTCTCGCCACCCCTTTAACAGTGGGAAATATAATCCCAATTTGATCGGCCGAGTATCAATCCGGCTCATCATTACAGCATAACGATTGAGCTGAGCACGATATCGTTCCTGCTCACGATCAAGAAAAAAATCCACATCTGTGCCTGCATGGCTACTGGTTTTGTAATCTATAATCCAACGCGAACCATCCATATCAATAAAAGTACGATCGATTACTAAACTAACTAGGTCCCCGTCAATTATTGTTGTCATATGTAGCTCATTTTGAGAGTTTTTCTGCGGGCCAAGTAACCACTGACCGTGGGCATCATGTACTGTATGGATAAGCGCAGATTTTATTCTTGTAACTGCAGATTCTATTTCATCATTATTGCCGCTCATCCCACATGCGACTAGGTTCTGTTTAAATATATTGTGTAGATTTTCAATTCTATTCTTGTCCCACTTATCTATTTTATCTTCGGCAATATGCTGTAGCCATCGATGCACGACACTCCCAATATGTCGTGCAGTTTCTCCTGCCCATGAAAACTCAATTTCTTGAGCACATACCTTTTCCTTTGGTGACCCCCATTCCACATGTGTCGGCGCAGAAGGAAATATCCAATCAGATGCAAGGCGACGGAGTGATTGATCAATTGAATGCTCCTTCTGACTCTCAGTTTCCCCTTTACCAGTTAGAGATTTTTCCTCTGCTGCAATCGCAAAAATTGGTTTCGCCACTGGCCACAGCTTTCTCAATAATGATTTCGCTGAAGGTTCCTTTTTTGGCTCGAGCATACCCTTAACTTTGGAAGAACCCGTGCTACCCAACAAGTGTAAAAACTTTTTTGCACGTGTTGATGCAACATAGAGAAGACGTTCATCCTCAAAAGACTCTTTCTCTTGGTCAAGCTTCTCCAGCCAATGATAAATGAGATCGCTGGTTGCACCCTCTTCCTGAATCGGCGCGAGTAACAAATCATTTTTCTCCTCCCTTGTATCATCGGAGATATATATTCGCTCCGCCCACATAAGCAATTCTTTTTCGTTTACACGTGGCGAGCGCCCGAGACCAGGCACGATCACATAATCGAATTCAAGTCCCTTCGACTGATGAATTGTCATGAGCTGCAGCGTGTCATCAGCCTCCGTATCGGGTAGCGCATAAAGATCTGCAAGCCCCTCTTTAAATGCTGCTAACTCATAGATATTCCCCATTTTTTCATGGGCCTCAAGATAATCAAGGTAAATTTTTGCATCTCCGAGATCAGTTTCATTATTAACACAAGCCGGGCCCCCAAGCGCCAGCCATGCTGCCTCAACAACTGCACGTAGAGACTGTCGATTACGATTATTTATACAGCTTCCTAACACTTCTCGCATACGCAGTAATCGAATGACCCCATCAGCAGAGACTGCTGATAAACGCGCATCATCATTGAGCGCCTCCCATACTGTCTGACAATTTTTTCTTAAACTATTTTCCCTAGGATTTTCTATGTCAGCGGCAGGGGTAGTTTGTGCTGGGAAGAGTGCATATAGATCAGCGAGTTTGAGGCCACACCATGGTGCACGCAGCACAGCAAGCCACGCTAATTTGTCTGCCAAATGTGCCAATGCACGTGTTAATACCAGCAAATCCTGTACTACTGGTCGGCGGTCCAGTTTTTCCATTTTAATTGCGCGAAATCGAAGTCCCACTTTTCGTAATTGTGGGATAATTTCATCATATAAAACTGTACGGGTACGGCCAAGAATAGCGATGGTGGCAGACGGATCATCGCGACGCACCCTCATAACAATCTCTACCAGCTCTTTAGCCTCTGCTGCATGATCACTATCCAAAAATGGATGGATGCTAACTGACTCACCAACTAGTCCCTTATGTATTGAAACAGAAGCCGTATAGGGTACGGCACCAGCCGAAATACCCTCTTCTCTTATCGGCATTATCTGCGAAAAGGTTTTATTGACCCAATCCACAATACCGCTCTGTGAACGAAAGTTGGTACATAACACAATTGATTCTAATTCAATGTTACCGATATTTTCAGTACGGGCACGTGAAAACAAACTCACCTCTGCTTCACGAAAGCGATAAATTGACTGCATCGGATCACCAACGACAAACAAGGTACGTCCATCACCAGGCTCCCATCCGGCAGTAAGCTTAGTAATTAAATCATATTGACTTCTCGAAGTATCCTGAAACTCATCCATTAACAAATGCTGCATACGATAATCAAGTGCTAGCGCCAGATCAGTTGGTGCATCGGACTCTCCAAGAGCTTGTAAGGCCCCCAGCATAATCTCAGTATAATCAACCCTGCCCCGCGCTTGAAACACAAGCTTTAGCTGCGCAACGGTATATGGTAATAAACGAGTGATGGAACCAAGCGCTTCCCACTGAGCATCAGTGTAAGCAGGTGGTGGAAGCCTGCGTAAATTATGTAACCATTGTCGTAGGGTGTCATCTTCCCTAAGCTTGTCGATCAATGTGAAAGCGCGGCTTTTCCACAATTTAACTTCTTCTTTCTCATCAACAGTACTACCTGGTGGAAAGCCATTTGCCTTACTTAGTGCCGCTCTCCAACCACCTTTTTTTGTCGTTAACAGCTCAGCTATACTAAGCCAGAGAGGGACATCACGCTCTTCACATCCAGGAATTACATTTAATTTCTCGCAAGTATCGAACGGTAAATTTCCGTCCCCATCTTTAAGGTTAGTGGTGGCATAACGTGAAAGTTTAACCAATTCTTCCTGCATCGATTCAGGATAGATATTTGATACGTTTTTAAGTGCCCCACGCCTAATATTCTGTAGTCCCGTTTCTAATTCCTCTCGGCCCTTACCTATAACATGACGCAACCAGTGATTACGCTTCTCCAGTATTTTGGAGAGTAATTTTTCGGCACGACTCACATCATTGCCAAGATGCTCTAGTAATTGCTCGGCATCCTGTGCCGCTACATTATCCTTTTGTTCCGCAAAATTATTACTTGTAACCAAACTAATGGTCGCGCGAGCTGCCTCACGATAAAGATCAGATGCATCCGATGTGCTTTCCATTTGGGAACTGGATTTAGACAGTATCGGCATCTGACGTACAAGTGATGCACACAATGAATCAATAGTTTGGATACGTAGTCGCGTCGGGTTTTTAACAATCTGCCAACCGGACTGATCATCGTGCTGTAATACTGCACTAGCTAACTTACGGGTTAATTTTACATGCTCATTTTCAGAAATCTCACTAGACTGAGTAAGTGCTGCAAGTACTCCTTTTTGTATTTCTGCCACGGCTTTCTTTGTGAACGTAATCACTACTATCTCTTCAGGCTCTTCAACGCGTGCAAGCAGTTTAAGATATCGCTGAATCAGGAGCCCGGTCTTGCCTGACCCTGCTGGCGCCTGAACGATAAACGAGCATGTGGGATCAAGTGCACGTTTACGTTCAGCAAGATCTGAAATATGTGCAGTGTCGTTCATGCTCCATCCTCCGGCTCTGCATATGCACCCTCAGTTCGTTCATAAATGCGACAGAAAGGTTGTAAGTCACAATTACGGCATGTATCGGGGTATTTCTTGGGGTTAACTTTCGCATCACCTTTAGAAAAGCTCTCTGCAATACGAGTAAGGTCAGTACGCCAAGAGGCAATTAACTGCTCCCATTCTGGATCAGCTTTCACACTAGGCAGAAGATCACTGTCCCGTGCTAATGCTTTGAATTTCATTTCTCCCATTTTTACCTGCGCAAATACAACTGCTGAAGCAGCATCAGATTGAGAGGCTAAAAGATAAAGTGGCAATTGTGGCTCATCTGGACGTTCACCACGCATGGTCGTAACTTTTGATTCTCCTGTCTTGTAATCGATGATGATAAGCCTCCCATCATTAAGCATATCAACGCGGTCTAGACGCATAGTTAGGGAAAGCCCGCCCAGGTCAATTTCCCCTTCAACCTCAATTCCTTTAACTCTGAAGTCGCTGCGTTTCTTCTCTTTATCTAACCATTCATACGTCAATCGTACCAAACGCTGATTTTCGATATTTGTAAAACGCTTTGAGAGTTTTGTTGAACGCTTTGTTTGAATACGTTCGATTACCTTTTTAGCTGAATTTGACAATTTTTCTTTAAGCTTGTCATCACTGATCGCATCAAGCTCACTTTTGGTCTTAAGCTCATTCCATACTTGTTCTAACACCCCATGCACCAATTCCCCACGTTCCATTGCATTTAGTCCAGTATGTGGAGACTCTAATCCTTTTGCCCCCAAACGGTGCAAAGCAAATGCTCGGAACGGGCAAGCTGCTTGGTTCTTTATCACCGAAGTACCACCATTTAGTGCTACCTGATCAAGCTCTGGCGCTTTATTATCTTCAATAGACTCAATCTGACCCGCTTGATGAATCAGATCACGATGACTCTTATAAGTTGGTAGACTCAGCTCACTTTGTGGGAAGTCTACAATTAATGGACTAGGAGTAAGTATGCGGTCGTCTTTCTTCTCATCATCATGCCTAGGAAAACTAAAAATTACTTCATCCGAGCTGCGACTCCACTCGCTAATAAAACGACGTGATAGATCAAGTGATTCAGAAGCAGAGGCACGTGGTATTTTTGCTGAACGCTGTAGCTCAATTGGTAGGAACGGATTTGTACTTGAGGACAACGGCCACTTTGTATCTGATAACCCCATCACCCATAGATGATCAAATTCCATACCAACAGTCTCGTGTATATCTAAAATTTGAATGGGAACATCAGGGGTTTCTGGCTGAAAAATTTTCTCTACTGCTATTCTATGTAGGCGCCGTATCCCTTCAATATATCCGATCCTGGGAATAACACGATCAAGTGCCGCAAATTCAGCAACGATTTCGTTCCATTTATTTAGAGTCTGATATTCCGATGAGTCAAGAGCACGCTCACCTGGAAAATTAAAAATTTGAAGTACGCCTGAGATAGCTCTAGCGAAAACTGATGGCGCCTGCCTAACAAACAAGTTTTCTTTGCGAAATTCTACAAGTGAAGATATCTGCTGCATGAGAATTGGACAATTTGTACTATTCTGTTTGCACTGAATAAGTACAAATAATTCTTTGAGTGTAATTCTTGGCTCAACTCTCTTTCGTAATTGCTCGTCAAGCAGTGCACGATTTGTCATTTCGCTCTCTCCGCCGGCCAGAAAAGGCGAACGAAGGATGCTACTCACAAGCTCAAATTCAATATCCTTCGCAGCTAGCTCAAGTAATAGGAACGCTGTACTGACTAGTGGGTATGAAGCCAAACCCATTCCAAGCGAAACATTAAAGGGATACACACGATGCGTAAGATCCGGTAGACCCTGTTGCACATCTGGCTCCATCACGGAGCTAAAGGCACGTATAATTTCACTCCGATACTTGGAGAACTCTGGAACAACAACACCAATTCGCACTGTATTGTTGGCCTCAATCCGCGTTCGTGCCCACACCGCAGATCGTTGAATCTCATCATGGCTGTCTGTGCAACTAACTCGTTGCACTCTTCCAACTCGAGATCGAATCTTTGACTGCGACTGAGCTGTCATCACCTCGCAACCATATTCTGAGAGACTATTTAAAAAAGCTCTCTGCTGCGGTGTAAACGTATCAAATCCATAGCAAATCAATCGATCTGGTTTTTGAGCTCTTGTATGCCTCCATAATTCAATTATCAAATCACAAATTCGTGCTTTATCGATTTGATTTTCGCGCTGGGTTAACCTTCTATAACTCTTTGACCAGCTCCGGAATACCTTACAATCTTCATTTAAAGGTAGATTTTTGAGTTTGGAAGTAAGGTGCCATTCATGAATAATTTGCCAGGCTTTACGTGCTAATCTTGCTGCTTCAGGAATAGAAAATAAAATTGGAGCTTGGTCTGAACCAGAGATAACATCTTCCCACAAAACCTGTTCCTGAGCAGTTGAGAGTAAAGCAGGTAATGTATCTGCCTGCTCGGAATAGAGCATCTCTTCATATGAACGTTCAATGAATACAGCTATCGGAAGAATATCAGGAGTACTCCAGGCTGAGCGCCCTTGCGTAACCTGATCACTATCGAATTCTCGCCGCAACACTTTTGCGAGTCTTCGATTAGGTGTAACGACAACGCTGGAGTTTATACCAGTGGGGAACTGATTAAAAAAATCAGCAAGGATTACTTGTGGAAATTTCTGTAGTGAAGACATGCGGTGAAACTGACTACCGCTATAAGTTTAACGCTCTAACAAGTCTAGTTTGCTGGAAACATCTACCCAGTCGTCGGCATCTGACGGAGCATCTTTCTTCTCAACTATAGACTCCCAAGATAATGATAACTCAGCATTGAGCGCTGTAAAATGCTGCTGCTCATCAGGTACATCATCTTCAGCATAAATTGCTTCTACTGGACACTCAGCTACACACAAGGTGCAGTCAATACATTCTTCTGGATCAATTACCAGAAAATTTGGGCCTTCTCGAAAACAATCTACCGGGCAAACATCTACGCAGTCGGTATATTTACACTTAATACAACTTTCAGTTACAACATAAGTCATTGTAGTTCTTCCTTTCCCTTACATGTAGAACGTTTCTAAAACGTCCCATTCTAACAGAAATCATACCAGCACCACTACATCTAAACCGTAACTTATAAAGTCTGGCTACTATATTTTTACTACACTCATTTGACGTGTTCAGTCGTCATCCTTGATCCAGCGCAAAAACAGGATACAACACAGAATAAAACCCAGACCTAAAACGACTTTTAAAAGCTCTTTAAAGAACCAAAACACCATAGACTCATGAAATTCCAATTAATCTAATCCTTATAAAAAACGAATCTAAAACTTAAATTATAAATATAGGCCGTCAAATCACATTATTTCGGCTCTCTAATTTTAAATTATGGAGAATAGCCATTCTTCCATTTTTCGTATGGTATTACTGTAGCCAGTTCTCCGAAATCAAGAAACCATGTATCCACTACCCATGAGTTCATACTACTGATATCAATAATATGACTGGCATAATGTAAATTTATAAATAGTGGATTACGCCAGACAATTTCTCCTATCTGATGATACTTCAGCCACCCTTGCTGTTGTATGTAGACAAGAAATGTAGTGTCATTTCTACTATGATCAACACAATCCATACGTCCTTTTACAGAGGAATCTTTAAAATTACCCCCGCGATCAGATGCAATAGGACTGTATTTGGCCGCTTCCAGATATAATCTGCGTACTCCATGTCGAATAGCTTCTCGTTCTTCTATCGCCGATGTTACTGATGAAAAAAAGATCCCAACCTGACTATGGGCATCTGAAGAAACTGTGAAGCTTGTTTTCTCTAAACAATTAGCCTGATAACAAACAGGTAATGTTTGGCCAAGAGATGGAGCGCTAATAAATACGCATACCAAACCTAGAATTATATATAAATTCCGCATAATTTCTTAAATAGGTATCAATCAACCCTAGTGACTACTTCAGAAAAAAAGATGTAATTTCCTGTTAAAAATTAACCCCAGACTCCTTCCTTACTTTCCGATAACTAGAATCAGTACCAATCTAATACTGTCCGTTTAATAATATGCAGCTTTCCGTGGAAAAAATGTTCAGCGCCAGGAACTACTACTATCGGCAAATCCTGAGGAGTAGCCCATTGTAAAATTGTTTTAAGCGGAACCACTTCATCTTGATCACCCTGAATAATTAATACTCTTTTAGCATAGCTGGAAACTGATGGTGCCTGAAGATGGTCTACCGAAGGAGCGACCATAATAATGCTTTCCGGACTAATAATCTTTGCTACATGGGCTTGAATTGCACCTCCAAAAGAGAAGCCGGCCAGTAATAGCGCTAGATTATTAGACACCGTATCAAATTGATCCCGGATTGCCTCGACTACTGCAATGACATCTTCTGTTTCGCCCAAGCCATCACCATAGCTTCCCTCGCTCTTGCCTACACCTCTGTAATTAAATTTAACCGTGATAAACCCAAGCTCGAATAAAACCTTAAAAAGGGTATGCACCACCTTATTATCCATGGTCCCACCATATAGTGGATGAGGATGAGCAATAATGGCTATTCCATGTCTGCGTTCAGAATTTGGCTCTGCCAGAACTGTCTCAAGCTTACCAGCTGGACCGTCAACAAAAAATTTCTGTGTAATATTGGAATTTAACAAAATAATTAAAGAGCAAGAGCTAGATTATATTTCCGACTAACTATCTCCTCATTCTATTAAGGCTGATCACAACTAATCAACTGGCTTGTAATAATATTATTTATTACCATTTCATACATAGCAAATGAAACATTAAATCCTGAGTCGATCCACTATACGACCATTTATAAGATGCTCTTCGATAATTTCGTCTATATCTTCTTTATCAACATAGGTATACCAAACTTCATCAGGATAAACCACAATAACTGGACCCTCACTACAACGATCAAGACACCCAGCCATATTTATTCTAATTTTCCCTTTGCGATCTAGATTTAATTTCTTAATACGATTTTTAGCATAATCACGTATTTCTTGAGCGCTATGGTCATTACAGCACTGTGCCCCAGCCTCCCTCTGATTGACACAGAAAAATACATGCTGTCGATAATAGCTCATCTAAATCTTTATAAAATATTCAAGGGTAAATTATGCCGAAATGATGCATTTGTCTTTGATAATCAAATTCTAGATATAGCAATAGAGTACAGCTCTTCTATTAAAAATTACTGACAAATTTGCTAGGAAATTTTTTAAAATATACTATCCCCATATCTGCCAAAATAACAATCCTGTTAGCAGAGTTGATAAAATAATTAACAAACGGCTCTGTCGTTTTTCTTCTTGCAGTAGTTCAGTCATTCTTTTTTCAAGCCCTTCTGCAGGATCTCTATTCAAAGCCTGGTATAGCAGGCGAGGAAACTGTGGCACCATAACAGCCCAGCTCGGCGCTTCTTTTTGTACGCCACTAAGCATCCCACGCCAACCAATTTGCTCAGACATCCAGTCCCCTAGATATGGCTTGGCTGTTGTCCACAGATCTAGATCCGGGTCAAGGTCTCGTCCAAGCCCCTCAATATTTAGTAATGTTTTCTGCAGCATAACCAGTTGCGGTTGAATCTCTACATTAAATTTACGTGACGTTTGAAATAAGCGTAATAGAACACGACCAAAAGAAATCTCTTTTAGTGGTCTATCAAAAATTGGCTCACATACCGCACGAATTGCATTCTCAAAATCATCAACCCTTGTATCCCTCGGAGCCCAACCTGCCTCAACGTGAGCTTCCGCAACACGCCTATAGTCACGGCTAAAAAAAGCTAGGAAATTCTGTGCCAAATAATTCCTATCTTCATCTGTAAGTGTACCCATGATGCCGAAATCAACTGCAATATATTGCCCGTCGCTACCGACAAAAATATTACCAGGATGCATATCTGCATGAAAATATCCATCTCGGAACACCTGAGTGAAAAAAATCTCCACTCCCGTACGAGCGAGCTTTGGGATATCTATTCCCTGCTCACGCAAAGTAGATACATGACTAATAGGTGTTCCATGAACACGCTCCATCACCATGACCCCTGGGTGACAATAGTCCCAATATACTTCTGGTACAAATAACAACGGAGAATCAAGAAAATTACGTCTCAATTGGCTACAATTAGCAGCTTCACGTAGAAGATCAAGTTCATCACCCAGATGCCGTGCAAATTCTGATACCACTTCTCTTGTTTTTAATCGTTTCCCATCTGGCCACAAGGCCTCAGCGAGCCATGCACCGGTTTCCATCAAAGCAACATCATGTGCAATGGTTTTATCAATCCCAGGGCGTAAGACTTTTACAGCAACCTTCGTTCCATCATGTAATACCGCAAAATGAACCTGAGCAACTGAAGCACTGGCTATTGGCTCAGGATCAAACTCTAAGAATACTTCATCGACTGATTTCCCATATGTCTTCTCTATTGTTGTTAGTACAATACTGGAAGCAAAAGGTGGGACCTGATCTTGAAGTTTAGCCAGTTCATCTGAGATATCTAGTGGCAACAGGTCACGACGAGTAGATAACATTTGACCAAATTTTATAAAAATAGGCCCTAATGCTTCCAAGGCCATACGCAAACGTTCCGCGCGCGGTCTCTTTATTTTTCTACGCCAAATTGTTATGAAGAAAATCGGTATTTTCAGCGCACGCATCCATCCGTGGCTCGGGAAAAACTCCTCAAGACCAAAACGAAATGCGACAGCGATAATTTTTAAAAGACGAAGAAAACGCATTTATTTTAAATAACAATTATTCATTTATTATTAATAATCCCTATAAAGGCCTTTAAGGATTTCTCTTTCTAATTTTTTCTATCCGAATCTCTAGCTGCTCCATTTCATTACTTAATGTATGCACGTCAGTAATGAATTCTTTAGTATGAGAAGACTTAGCCAATAGTGGCTGCTCCTCTAACCAGTATTCTGCCAATGCTGCTGATAAATTCTCAGCAGTCTCACTGTGCCAGCATTTTATATCTTGACTAGTCTGCACGATACGATGAGCAAAAATATCACCCGTAACCTTACTCAATTCCTGCTCCACATCCCAATGCAAGTGCTTACTTATATAAATAAGTTCTTCGGCAAATGCATCATCTCCAGATATACTAATTTCGCTATAGGCACCTTCAGCATGAGTAAGTAAGCGAGGCAATAAACCGAGTGTGAAAGTGGCAGTAGTATCAATATTGGAACTGTTAGCCACTGCTAATAGTTCACCGCTCTCTTGTACAGTTAGCGTAGTATTCAAGAACGGCGAAACACAAATCTGTATTGTCTTCCCAGTATGTGGCTGAAGCCGTCTCTTAGCCCAACTTTCACTAAGCAGAATATGATTAAGTGGAGCTAAAGCTACGGAAGACAACATGGCAATTTTTGAATCTCAGAATACTTTTTAAATTTTAAGCTGCAACCAAACTAACTTGAAGTCCAAGCGCTCTATATACATTATACTTTTTTTACAAGAGCCTAGAATTTATTGCCACGATGCAATGCAACGACTCCTGCAGTGAGATTGAAATACTCAACTCTTTCAAAACCAGCCTGCTGCATTAGGTCCTTTAATTCTTCCTGATCAGGATGTACACGAATAGACTCCGCTAGGTAACGATAGCTACTTTCGTCATTAGCAATAAATTTACCTATAGCAGGTAAAATATCAAATGAATATTTATCATAAGCCGGTTGTAATGGTTTCCATATCTTAGAAAACTCAAGAACTATTAAACGCCCGCCAGGACAAAGTACCCGCAACATTTCTGCCAATGCCACATCTTTATGGGTCATGTTCCTAAGCCCAAACGCAACACTCACACAATTAAAATAATTATCTGGAAAAGGTAATTTCTCAGCGTCACACTGTGCTACTGATGCGCTCAGGCCAGAGTCCAAAATTCGGTCACGGCCTATGGAAAGCATAGAATTATTTATATCAGTAAGCCATATCTCTCCGCTCTCTCCGACATGATCAGCAAACAATGTACTCAGATCGGCTGTGCCACCTGCTATATCAAGAACCCGATCACCAGCCTTGACTCCACTAGTCTGAATAGCAAAACGCTTCCAAAGCCTGTGCATCCCGGCTGACATGAGGTCATTCATTAAGTTGTAACGACCTGCTACAGAGTCAAATACCCCTGCTACCTTACGCGCTTTATCAGTTTCAGGAACTGAGTTAAAACCGAAATGTGTGGTTTTAGTCATAAATAATTTTCAAAAAAGTAACATAAATATAATTTCTGCAATGAGTGCTGAAATTAATACCATCCACTGCCTGACAGTATTAATTCTATTTGTGTACAGATAACTCTTCAGGCAATTTTCTACTTGCACCTGCCTCATCCATTCTATCCAGATAATGAAGCCACATTTTATCTTGATTTATACCATAGTTATAAAGTAGATCCCAAGAATACAGACCTGAATTATGGCCGTCTGAAAAATTCGGCTGAATTGCATAGCTACCCACTGGCTCAATATGATTTATCATTACATCCTGTTTCCCAGTTTGTAATATTTCTTGCCCAGGGCTATGTCCACGCACTTCAGCTGAAGGCGAATGGACCCGCAAAAACTCGTAGGAAAATTTAAAAACTTCCCCGCTTGCAAAAGAAATCTCCATTAGCCTAGACTTCTGATGTAATTTTATTTCATTTGGTCTAGGAGTATCTGAACTTAAGCCTGCCATAATAATATTTAATCAGTTAATAGCGACGTGTAACAAGTACACCTATATTTATAGCCTAAAATATTTATTGTAATTCAAGTAATTCGACATCAAAAACTAAAGCTGCATTAGGTGGAATCGAGTCACCAGCTCCGCGCGCACCATATCCAAGATGGGCTGGAATAATCAACGTTCTTTTTCCTCCGACTTTCATTCCCACAACCCCTTGATCCCAGCCTTTAATTACTCGCCCAATACCTAGTGGGAAAATAAATGGTTCGCCCCG
>Ga0308015_10000522_pt1 | contig 17748 bp, 26 predicted proteins | sample Neamet231_FD_203128 | JGI IMG/M metagenome (GOLD analysis project Ga0308015, IMG submission 203128) | Marine microbial communities from water near the shore, Antarctic Ocean - #231 | ecosystem: Environmental > Aquatic > Marine > Unclassified | place: Southern Ocean | collected 2014-07-28
CTGGAGTATCGATTCCCATCATTCGAACACGTTCTTTCTTCATCCAAATTCCGAAACCTAAGTCAATATCAACATCAACAGTATCGCCGTCTACTACTCTTATTACTTCACATTTATATTCGTACATTAAATAATCCCTTCCAGTTATATAATACAATATTTAGTCATAAAAAAAGCAACGCGAACGTTGCTTTTAAGTTTATATGCAATACAAGTGTTGCTTATAGTTTAGAAACTAAATGTAGCTTTGATCGTCATCTCGCCTCTATCACGTGCTTCAAGGTCGTATGTTGTAATTGCTTCTAGCTCCAGACTATCTGTAAGCCCGTATGTAATACCGAGATCAACTACTGGAAGATGATCCAATTCGTCGTCTAGCGTAAATGCAAGATCGTTGTCCCACACATTTAGTTTTGTACCTACTGTGAAGTCAACTAGACCATAATTATATCCAAGTTCTGGATTAAGTGTCATTGCAGTAGTTCCTGCATCTACTAAATGCTTTGTAACTACTTCTGTGTTAAGTGTTAAGCCTGATGTACCGATGTCCATTGCTGTTACTGATGTTGCAGCCATTGCGGCCACGGTTGCGAGTACGATTGTACGCATGATATTTTCCTTTGATTATGCTTCTCGGTGAGCGGAGGGCGGTTAGTGTTTTTTGCTCACATAGTAATTATCATTTATTAAACATTTTTAAGATAAGTTTGACTATGGTGTTGCATTATGAAAAAAGAGTGTTACATCTCTGCAACACTCTTTCCTACTAGTTTTGGTGACAAGGTATAGTTACCTCGTAACAGCCTAAGCTGCTAATGCCATCTCTGGCGCATAGTTATCATTTGCAACTATAAGTTTTCTTCGCGTTAACCGAGCTTAGATCCGGATAACTCCACTTTCCTATTAACTAACAGTCGATCCTATTTCGACCCCATCAAAAATGCATTAACTTCGACCACCCATACGGGCCATCTATGTTCTGCAAAACTTCCTATTGCAGTAGGACGCAATGCACTTTTGGTGGAGTCGCCGGGTACCGCCCCCGGGTCCTGTCTAGCGTTTGAATTGCTTCAACGTTATATACTATTTATAACATGCTTATGCTACTTTGTCAACCCCTAATTGTTCTAATGGATGTGCTGGGTCCAAGTTTAGATACTTGCCCCATTCTGCATAGTAATGACGCATACCAACTTCATCATGTATAGTATTGTTTTCATGTCTACCATGTAGTATGTTTCTTTTCTCAGTGCCGGGTGCCATTGCTACGCCTTGTCCAGTAACTCCTAACAAGTCTTCGTGCAAGTTACGCCCGAACGGTCCCCATATAGTGTTGTGATCATTTATACGTTGCTCTCGTTCTTCCGGAGTATCACTTAACAAACCGTATCCACGGAACTCAATTAATACACTGTCTGGTCCTAATGGAGTAACACTGTCACTACGATAAGCACTACCACGTAGGTTAAAGTTATATCCTGGAAACAAGTCTACCATGTACCACTGGTTGGGCGGAACTCCTGGAAAGGTTAACGCTCCGCGATCGGCAGCTCCTTCAAACTTATCATATTGCACTTCAAAGCTGCCAACGTTAACGTGTCCGTTGTCAAAGCCTGTACATGCGCGAGCAAAGTACTCAGGAGTGAATCCAGTAATTCTATTAAAGTAATGCATGTAGTCGTGATAGAACTCACTGTTAGTATCATGCCACAGTTTATAGTTTGTTGGAATAATTGCTTTATGATAGTGGAAGACTTCTAGTTCTTCTGTGTCAATAGCTTCGGTAATACAATCAAATGCTCCGTTAGTCCATTGCTCTACATTCATACTTGGGTTTGGATCTAGTGTTACCCATACCATGCCGCCGTGTTTTGTTTCACACTGTAGTTCTTCCGTACCATCCATTAATAATTCGTAAGGGTTAGTGTTACCTGCCACACTTCTGATGCCTGGATTAATATAAGCTCTAATTCGATCCCCATGATTTACTATGAGTATATTTCGAAATGCAATCTGTGATGTTCTATAATCACCTATTTCTTTTATTTCACTTTTATGTATAAGAGGGATCCAAACTTTAGCAAAGATCTCTTTTATTTCTGCTTTATAAATTTCATGACTACTGTAGCACTCGCTACTAATATATTCCACTGTTGGTTCTGCTAACCAATTTTTGTGATTACGTGCTGCCATCTACTTTCTCCTTTGCAATGTATTTAATACATTATAACAGGTAAAAAGCGGATTGTCTAATTGATTGTTCCTATAACTCAATAGCCTAGACATCAACTTCTATTTCAATCACTGAGGATTGCTCGCCCTTCTTATGAAATCTACAAAGTTCTAGATCTTGTTCAATAAACCAGCTCAATACGATTAATGTAAAGTTTATGACTATTCTCTTATAATGTAAAGAAGCATCCTCCTATTTTTAATCAAGAAAAAAGGCATCCGAAGATGCCTTTTTGTAGTGTCGCTTTCTATACTAGGAAACGAATACCTTAGCTCTACTGCCGTTCACATCACGTGCAGTAACGCCATACTTCATCTTGCCAGTTGTTGCAACTGAAGTAGTTACATTCAAGCCAGCTGCTTTCAATTCACTCATTCGAGCGGAAAGCTTCTGAATGCCAAAACGTGCTGCTGCATCTGCAGAAGTTAAAGTTTTGCCAGTACCGCGTAGGTATGTTTCTAGAAAGGTCTTTTGGTTTGTCTTAATGGTTGTAAAAGCCATGTATATTTTCTCCGTTAAAGTTAATAAAGTGGAGTTGTTAACTCCGTATTCTAAACGAAACTATTCTCTTAGCTTCATTATGTATACATTATAACTTCATTTATAAGAGAAGTCAACCTTTATTTTGGACTCTATAATCTGCAATTGCTGCTTTAATTGCATCTTCAGCTAATACTGAGCAATGTATCTTAACAGGAGGTAATGCAAGTTCATGTGCTAGGTCTGTGTTCTTTATCAGATCTGCTTCATCCAGTGTCATTCCCTTAATCATTTCAGTTACTAAACTACTGCTTGCAATAGCACTGCCACAACCGTATGTTTTAAAACATGCGTCTTCTACAATGCCATCATCGCCTACTTTAATTTGTAAACGCATTACATCTCCGCATGCCGGAGCACCGACCATTCCAGTGCCAATATTTTTAGCAGGATCCCACTTACCTACATTACGGGGGTTTTCGTAATGGTCTAACACTTTCTGTGAATATGCCATAATTGCATCCTAGTGTATTATTATATGTGTATATTTAGCGTAAATGTACGCCTACTACTAATGGTATGTGTAAATTTTACGTTATTTTACTTCTACGTCTAGTAACTGACCAGCTCGTGTCTGCATAGTTACCATTTGCCTATGCCTATTATATATTTTAAGATCATTAAGCTTGTCATAGTATTTTTCTAATCTTACTTTATCTCTCACAACTGCTTCTCTAACATGCTCTTGTACTCTTTTTGCTTCTTCTGCTCTATGTATTGATTGGTTAGGAATTTTTGGATTAGCATAAGAAATGTCATTGTGTCGAGTAACGTTTGATATGCTTGTCATTGTACAGGTGCAGTTGGAGTAACTATAACCGGAACTTCTACTTCTAAGGATTCTACAGTAGGCTCTACTCTAACAGCAGCGGCCGCTGGTATCAAAAAGTCATTAGGCTCATCATCGTTAAGTACGTCATTAGTCATATTATTCTCCTCATGCTGTATTTATCGTAAACCCGTACAGCAAGCTGAGTTATGGAGCGGGTACGGAGAATCGAACTCCGGTCTAAAGGTTGGAAACCTTCAGCTCTACCATTAAGCTATACCCGCTTTATTCTTGGTGCCGGCGACAAGATTCGAACTCGTGACCTACTGATTACAAATCAGTTGCTCTACCAACTGAGCTACGCCGGCTTTAGTTACAGACCCTTTCGTAGTACTCAACTCTGTTGCCGTAATCATCATAATACGAATTTCTAACATCACGACATTGTTGTACATGACGTCTGCGGTTATTATTCCTAAACAATTCGTTTAGAATAACGCCGCCTATTATAATGCCAGCAAGGTCGTTGTTGCGGCTACTGTGTCGCCTATCGTATCGGTAATTATGGTTATTATATCTACGTTGCGGCTGGTGCCATCTATTGTAGTTGTTACCACCATTGTTATAATAATTACTGCCATTATTGTAATAGTTATTATAACCATGCCGGTGATCTGCATTAGCAGGTACTGCTACTAAAACTGCTATTGTTATTGTTGCTATTGTTATTAGTTTCTTAAACATGTATCCTCCCTACCAAAATCCTAAGTTTCTGCCGTTACCGGCAATAATTGAAAAACATGTAACTACGTGCAAGACGATCCAAAAAGTTCGGGCCAGTAATGCACGTAGTACACTTTTTTGCGAAATTGGTAAAAAAGCAGGCTGATCAGTATCTGTCATACCAATTGGCATTCCGCATACACGGGCCCACGTTCTTAACCATTTTCGCTGTCCCGACATTACATATCGTTCTTTTTGTCTTGAATCTCTGCACGTCTTGACTTAGACAACTTACCTAGATCTCCAAGTGCCTTACGGGCTCTTGCAGCTGCGGCCTTAACACCTTTTGAATCAAAAGTTTCAGCTTCTGTTAGGTATTGATTAAACGCTTGTACAATCTGATCGTGTTGTGATAATTCACTCATATATTTTCTCCTGTTATGTAAGAATAAAGATTTTTCCAATCTACTACTTTATGTATGCCGTCTTCAAGCTCTTCATTCATATTGTGGCCATGTTCGACCAATATTGGACGCAAGCCCTGCTTAAGGCCTGCCTCTGCGTTCTCTAACTTATCTTCAATCCAGAAGTAGTTAGAATTTTTGTATTCAGCAAGTGCATCATCTTTTGGTGCACCTGTTGCTAAACAAACTAGTTTTGTAAAAGCTGATGGTCCAAAAAGCTTTTCCAAATTCATTCTGCGAAGTTTAAATGCATATGCATCTGTACTCATTGATGTAATACAATGGAACTCATATCCATGTTCTTCGTGTAGTTTCTTTACATAATGTACGCTATCACGTAAAGCGGGCAAGAACCCCATTGCGGCACTTTCATTGAACTGTCTAACTAGTTTATGTCCTTGATTCTTAGAATCTAAGCTAAACCTTTTAGAAATATCGTACTCGTAGTTTGCGCCAGGTTGTTCTTGATAACCTTGTTGATCCATCCAACACGTAAATGCATACTCCCAATTAAGAAGTACACCGTCTGCGTCTGTTAGGATAATTTTATTTGCCTGTTTTGTCATATTTGCCTATCTTTGTTTTAGTTTATAATACTATTATAACACTAAAACCGATAGTTGTCAACCGACAATATAACCATTTTTTTGCAAAGTTGAAACATATTGTTGGTAAACACTAGCTCTTCCTCCGCTAGGCCCCCAACATCTTTTGGGTCCTGTGTCACAATGTATAAATCCGTTGTACACTCCGATTCCTGTAAATCCGCACTCAATTGCTAACTCTATAAACGATATCCTATCTTTGAAATCACCATTTGGCCAGCGTATATCTAATGCTTGCTTATCTACGTGCTTACTTTTTTTGGCACCACCTATTTTTGAATTGTATTCTGGTGGACGATACCCGCTGTTTATAATTAACGGTCTACCTACTGCTTTGGCTAGCTTTACTGCTTTATTAAAAGTTTCAGGCAATACGTTCATATTAACTTGAGGTTCTGGACGTAGCCAATCCGAAATTGGCATACTATTATCAAAGGGTGTAGTTACTGCATCTTCTCCAACTACTGTTCCAAATCCTCCACTTGTTCCGCCTGCGGGCGAACCTGGTGCTCCTATAATGTCTGCAGAGCCGTCTATTGGATTAGTACCTTTGCCGCTTGCAGGATCAAACTGTTCTAGTGCCTCATTCATATCTGGATCAATCTCGCCTCGATTGATCTCATCTGCTCTATCAGATAATATCATTCTTGCAGCTTGGTCTGTTACTCCAATCATATCTGGTGTATCAAACACTTCTGACAATGTTCCGCCTAATGTTGGGCCGCCATTTGCAAATACATCTGCTGATCCTGTACTTGACATGTTTCCGGACGTATCAAAATCTCCAACTCTATGAAGCTTAGGCATTATTGTACACTCCCTTGACTAGCTCTATCAGTATGACCAAAATCAGCATCATCACCTCCGCCAATCTTAGCTTGGTAGCCTAGCTGTGCGCCTAATGCAAATTTTACTACTACTGGCACAGATCCATTTATTCCGTCATCAACACCTTGTGTTGCCTCTGCTTCCCAATAGTACTGTCCTGATACTCTAATAAGGACTTTAGCATCAGCAATCGGTTGGCTTAATGCTCCTAATATTCTGTTACGTTCTGTTCCTGCTGAGTCAACTACTGGAACGCCAGTTGCTGGAGACGGTGTTGCTTCTGCTACTGCGTTTGTCTCTTGTTCTGTTCTTCCTACACCTTTAACTTCGCCAGTTGCTGGGTTAACTAAGTCTGAATTAGCTGTAGCGTTAGGTAATGCTAATGATCCAGCTGCCCGGTTCGCAGGCCAACGTTTGTCACTAATACTTGGATCAACTGCTGTTGGCTTTGGAGGTGCTCCAGCAACAACTTTAGATATGTTTTCTTGGCTTGTGCCTACTGAGGTAGTTCCTGAGCCTGCATTAAGAGATGACCCTGAGCCTGCAATTACTTTTTTACGTACTACTTCAGCATTTCCGGCGCCATCGTTACTTAATGCTACTGCCATTAACGCTTTTTGTATATCATTCATTACATGACTAGTTGCAACACCTTGTTCTGGATCTTCAAGCGTCTTTCTTAGCAATCTGACATCGTCACGAATGCCTGTCATTGCTGTAATAATCCTATTAAGTTCTGCTGTATAATCAGTATGTGTAAAACGAACTGCCATTATGCCACCATTATGTCTGCTAAGTATTGTGGTGCTAATGAACGTTTAGCTCCTTTGCCACCCCAGAACGAAGATGTACTAATTTTAGTTAGTTGCCCTGCGCTCTGACCTGTTAGTGCAATATCTACATGTATGCCAGTGTCGCCCATGTACTTGTTACCTTGCCCAATAGCTGTTGCGCCAGCAGCTTTACAGGCTTTCATAAATGCAACCATAATAGATAAATCAGTTGCACTTTTACTTGATAGTTCCTGTCCTTGGAAACCATCCTTATAAATTACAACATCAGATGCAAACCCATTATCGTGTCTATTTGAACCTGTTCTAGTTCTTCCGTTAATGCCGCCATCTTTAGCTGATACTTGTCCGCCGCTTGTAATTAATACATCAACACTTGCAGCATTAGCACCAGCTATCAGAATATCCATTAGTGCTTGCTGTATTGGACGATTACGTATCTTACCTTGGTTGCCATATTTGACATTGCCAGTTGCTGATCCAGTTGTAGCAAGTCCTGCAGCTTCTAGTTGTGCAAGTGTAGTATCGTTTGTTCTTTGTGCAGTAGTTGTTCCGTCACCGTTATCAATAATAACTGTGCTTGCTCCGCCGTATCCTGCAGGTCTTTCATACTGATCGCTTCCAGCATAATTTCCAGATGTGCCGCCACCTTGTACAGTTGCATAGTTTTCACTAGTTGTATCAGCAAAGTTAGTTGGTCTTGCAAGTTCTGCATTAAGTTGTGTTAGTACACCTGATGCTTGATAGTTAACTTCAGCTGCCGCCTGTAGTGCTATATTTGCTGCGTTAGGAGCAATAGTATCAGCATCTCTAGTATAGTTACCTTTAGTTTGGGTAGTAGCTCTATCAGTTATAATACGGATATCAGCTTGGAGATCTTCAAACAGGCTAGCTATTTCACCAAAGTGTAGTTTGTATCCATCGTCAAAATGTACATGTGAATGTTCGTCGGCATTAGAAGTAACTGTTGATCCTTCGTGGGCATCAACGGCAGTATGTGTCATACTGTTGCCAGGATGTCCTGAATCTGTAGTATTAGGAGTTGTAGGAGTTACATTAATACCAGTCATACTAGCTTACCGCGGCTGTATACTGGCTCGCTATAGCATCGCTTGTAGCTCCTGCCATTAAAATGTTTACACTGTTAACTTCAACATTGCCTAGTGTAGCAAATGTTTCACCTAACTTGCCCCATAATGCAGTAGCTGAGCCTGCCTCTGCTCCTGTAGATGTTCCTGTAACTAATAAAGGTTTGTTAACCTTAATTCCTGCCGCGGATTCTGATACAAATTTCCCAACAATTTCAAATCCTTGAACTGTTCTAATTGTTATAATATCATCTGCCTCGACGTCACTTTCTAATAATGCCATTTATAAACTCCACCCTGTTCCGTTAAATCCTGTATTTTCTATATATGTATTTAACTGATCGTAACCGCCTATTACTTCGCTATTGATAATAATTTGAGGCATAGTACGAGCTGACGGAGAAATCTCCAGCAACTCTTCTTTTGTAAGGTCTTCACCGAGTGTCCTAGTTGTAAAAGGAATATTCAAGCTTGTCAGCAACGCCTTTGCTTTATCGCAATACGGGCATAACGGCTTTGATAATACTTCTACAAGTGGCCTCATAATGAAAATCCTGTTAGTGAGCTTTGGTCTACGTCTTGTTTGATGCCACCAATAACATAAGATTCAACTTCTGTTTCTTGTGGTGCAACTTGTAGGCCTGAACTACTCAACCAATGTTGTGTCCACGGTAGCGGATTTTGTGTAGTTGGTTGATCAAATATAAGCGGCATACCTAATGCTTTAAGCCTGCGATTAGCAATATACTCTACATACCTATGTAGCAGTGTTTCGTTAAGTCCAATCATTGATCCATCTTTAAATAGATACTTGGCCCAATCTTTTTCTTCTGCAACACAATCACGCCACATGTCTAGTACTTCTGCTTGGCATTCTTTAGCAATTTCAACCATTTCTGGATCGTCTTTACCTTGAGCCCAAAGTTTTAGAACATGTGTACTAAGTGCTAAGTGTTGTGATTCATCTCTAGCAATAAGACTAATAATCTTAGCACTACCTTCCATTAGCTTTAGTTCACCAAACGCAAATGTACATGCAAAGCTAACATAGAATCGCAAGCCTTCAAGAATGTTTACGTTTTGCATTGCAAGGTAAAGCTTTTTCTTAACTTCTCGCATGCTACCTTTTTTGTGATGTGTCCAGTTGTCTGCAGCTTCTGTAAATGCATCATAGTTTTTAGTTACACTTACTGCTCGCGCAATAATCTTGTCATCATCTAAGATAGTATCAAACACTTCTGAAGGATCAGCATACACGTTCTTCATAATGTGTGTATAGCTACGTGAGTGAATTGTTTCAAAGAAGTCCCAAGTAACAATACAGCCTTCTAGTTCAGGAATTGAAACATGCGGCAAAAATGCTAGGCATGGACCACGTCCTTGGACACTGTCAAGTAGTGTTTGGTATTTTAAATTACTTGTAAAAATATGTTTTTGTTCAGGACGGAAGTTTTGAAAGTCTGCACGATCTTTCTGTAAACTTACTTCTTCCGGACGCCAAAAATAACCAAGCATTGTTTGATTTAGTTTATCAAACACAGGGTGTCTAAATGTGTCGTATCGCTGTGTGTTCATATCTTCACCAAAGAACATATTCTGCTTGGTGAAGTCTACTTTTGCTTGGTTAAAAACTGTCTTGGCCATTGCCCGCATCTCTCTCATTAATTGTGTTACTTTTATAGTATATACTATATTTACTCTATTGTCAACCTTAAATATTGCATGCCTCACACTCTTCTTCTGCATCGTACAAAGTACTTTGCAGCTGAGGTAGTGTTTCTACAACATCATCTTCTAGTTCACTAGGGTCTGTTTTATAATCATATGTGTTCTGATAATAACTTGTCTTCCAACCCATTTTGTAAGTTGTTAGCAAGTCTTTCATCATCACACTCATTGGTACTTCATTGTTAGGAAACTGTGTTGGATTGTATGACCAGTTGCCGCTAATACCTTGGTCAAAGAACTTTTGCATTAATGCTACAATATTAATGTAGCCTTCGTTACTAGGCATGTCCCATAGTAATGTATAATGGTTCTTTAGTTTTTGATACTGTGGAACAATCTGCTTAAGAGGCCCTTTTTTGCTTTTCTTAACGGACAAGTATCCTCTAGGTGGTTCAATTCCATTTGTTGCGTTCGACACAACGGAACTGCTTTCCGAAGGCATTTGTGCGGACAATGTGCTGTGCCTAAGACCGTGTTGCTGTATATCTCCGCGAAGAGTATCCCAATCATATTTTAATTCTCCGTCAACTATATTATCCAATTCCTTTTTGTATGTATCAATTGGAAGGATGCCATCGCTGTATTTAGTGCGATTAAAATACTCACAGGCGCCACGCTCTTGTGCAAGTTTGTTAGAAGCTCTCAACAAGTAATATTGGAATGCTTCTGACAAATCGTGTACAAGACTCCATGCTTCTTTGTCTTCATACTTAACGTGATTACTAGCTAGGTAGTGTGCTAATCCAATGTATCCTACACCCAAGCTACGTCTTGCTTTTGTACTAATTTCTGCAGCAAGAATAGGATAGTTTTGATAATCGATAATTTCTTCTAATGCACGTACTGCTAGCTCGCAGAGCTCCTCTAAGTCGTCTAAGTTCTTTAGTGTACCTACGTTAATAGCAGACAGAATACATAGTGCAATCTCGCCTTCTTTATCGTCAATATGTTCTAATGGCTTTGTTGGTAGTGTAATCTCTTGACACAAGTTACTCATGTAAACTTTGTCTTTGAAACTACTATGTGTGTTGCAGTGATCAACATTCATTATATAGATGCGTCCTGTTTCAGCACGTTCTTTAATTAATGCAGAAAACAAGTCCATTGCTGATACTTTTTTCTTAGGTATACTTGTAGCACGTTCGTATTTTTCGTATAGTTCTTTAAACTCATCAGCATCACCAAAGTATGCTTCGTATAATCCTGGAACATTATGTGGCGAGAATAAAGTAATGTCGCCGCCTGATAACAAACGTTCATACATAGTTTTGTTAAGCTGAATTGAATAGTCTAGCTTGCGTACACGGTTGTCCTCTGTACCTTTGTTATTCTTTAGTACAAGGATGTCTTCAATTTCTTGATGCCAAAAAGGAAAGTGTGTAGTTGCACTTCCGCCACGCACACCATTTTGTGTACAGCAGCGTACTGTGCTTTCAAACTTCTTTAGGAATGGAACAATACCTGTGTGTGCTACTTCACCACCTCTAATGCGTGAGTTAACTCCACGGATTCGTCCTGCGTTAATACCAATGCCTGCTCGCTGTGCAGTATAGCGTCCAATGGCCATGTCACTAGCAAAAATGCTATCAAGAGTGTCATTGGCATCAACAAGTACACAACTAGCAAACTGCCTAACTGGTGTCCGAACACCTGCCATAACTGGCGTTGGGATATTAATCTTAAACAGCGAAGTTGCATTGTAGTATCTTCTTACATACTGTAATCTAGTTTCTTTAGGATATTGTGCAAACAATGTTGCCGCAATCATCATGTACATAATTTGTGGAGTTTCAAATAATTGGTTATTACTTCTGTCTTGGCATAGATATTTGTCAACTACTTGCCGCATGCCAGCATAGGTAAAGTGTTCGTCACGTGGATGACAAATAAAACTGTCTAGTTTATTAATTTCTTCTTCAGTATAATAATTTAAAAACTCTGGATCATATACTTTACGTTCAATATTAATATCGACCATTGCTTTTAACGACATTGCGTTAAAGCCACCAAACACTTGTTTGTTTACACTATAACTTAATAGTCTAGCTGCGGCTGTTTGATAATTTGGTGCATCCAAGGATATAAGATCATTGGCACTACGAATTAAAATCTCTTGTATTTCAGCTGAGGTCATGCCGTCATAAAACTGTAAATTGGCATTCATTTCAATTTGACTAGAACTAATACCAAGTAGATCTTTGCAAGCTTCTTCTACAACAAAATGGATCTTATCAATATTAATTTCTTCTTTAGTGCCGTCACGTTTGACGATCATTATACCATTGCTCATGTTCTCTCCTATTAATTTAATATTTAGTGTAGGGCCGGCATTGGATACTCATGATGCGAAACAATACTATTTGGTATTTCGTTTTTGTGAACATGTGTACTCTCTTTAAAGCCAATGACCTGTTCACCAACATAAAGTAGATAATATGTTGATGACTTTTTAGTGTCGTGTGTTATATGTATCTCATAATCAACCTTGGATAACACATCGGTTAACTGCAAGGTGTAACAAATCGCAAGAATCTTAACGAAGGGGCAATAAATATTTTCCTTAATTACTTCCCAGGGATCCGGCCACGTGCTAGACGTATAAGGATCTGTTTGAATGTTAACTAAGGGAGCTTTATCAAAGAAATCTATCGTATCTTGTATTGGATCTTTTGAATTCTCAAGCGTCGATCTAAAGACGGCCCAAGTTGCTAGTCTATCTTCGTATTTTTTATCGAACATTTCCTGCCATTTATGATTTAATCTTTACTGTGTAAGTTAGTTGTGCATTATCGCTACTAGTAGAGTTTAACACCATAATGGCCAATGTGTCAACCGAAGAGTTGGCATTCTCATCAAATGTTTGGGCTTTAAATTTTAAGTTCTCGCTAAATGCGACATCACCGATATAATCATAGCTATCAGTCATATCAATAGCATTTTGTGTAGGGTTAACGATGATTTCCATCTTGCCCGAACGTTGTGCATTTACTGCACTACTTCTATAAACATAGTCAATTTCATATGCTCGTGTAGTATCTGCTGGAAGCCTAAATAGTTTTGAGTATTCACCATACTGAGTAATGGCTAGTCTGTAAGTAGTGCCTATATTTGATACAACATTGCCCTCAATTTCTGGTATATAAGGTTGTCCAACTTGATATGTTGGGTTGTATCCGAGTTCTTCTGTCCGTTTAAACCAATCACCTTCTGATTGATTTTTATACGAGTCAAACTTAATAATAGAATATTGAGCAGTTGCTGAAGATCCCATACTATTTCCACAGTCAAAGAATTTATTTCGTATTGTACGATTATCTGTTCCTGTTTCAATTGTAATTGCTTGTTGGCTTATGTCATTAAAGGTTGAATTTTCTATAGAGTTATTAACTGGTCCAGTTAACATTCCACTAGTACCTAGTACTGTGCCGCCACCAAAGTCAATACCCTTAAAACAAGTATCAAAGTCACAGTCAGTCCAGCTGTTATTTTTTATATCGTAATCACATTTAATTGCTGTTGTGAATCCTTCAAATCTAATATTATTAAACTTGTTGCCTGTACAATTTACAGAAGTACTTAAAGACTGAATAAGTATCCCAGTAGTTACTAAACTATCAGAATTAGATGTCCAAGGACCTTTAAGTTTAATATTTGTAAAGTTACTATTCTTACAAGAAACTAAATTCAATGCTCCTTGTTGTGCTATTTGAATAGTCAAGTCACTAATAGAAATTTCTCTAGGTTGATTTAATGTAGTGCTTGTAGCATCTAATGCATAGCTACCAGGTTGGCTCATGTCGTTTACTGTAGTAAATGCCATACCCGTAGTGCTAGTACAATTAATTATAGTCTTATCCATGCCAGCACCTTGAATTGATGCAAAGGGCGGTATACGAATAGGACTAGATATAAGATAATTTCCAGCTTCAAGAGATAATACTACCCTCGAAGGTGCAGTTAGTTTTGTTGCGGCATTTAAGTAAAGTTGGTCCAATGCCCTTTGTATAGCTACAGTTTGATCAAGGCCATCACCGTTGGCACCAAAAGTACGAATACTAACAGTGTCATCTAGCCGTTGCTGTAATGTACGCTGTATTGGTGTGTTTACACTTGTGCCTGTTTGATAGTTGTTGCTAGTACTTTTATATGCATATGTTTTAGCATACTCAAATAAATTATCATGTTCACTAAGTAATCTGCTATTACCAACATATGGTGAGCCTTCGGAAACAGCACCATTACCAATCCACAATTCTTGTGCATCAACTGCCCAACCTAATTCGCCACTAGCTAGTTGTGGGAGGCCGGAACCTTCGTTCTTACGTCCTCTTCTAATTTGTATTCTTGATATGGATACTACAGCCACGATATTCTCCTGCTATTATTTTAAGTATTTATGCGAAACTGGAAGTGACGCACCAACTCTTTCGCTAAATTAGCATGACCTGCTTCACTAAGGTGTCCTAAATCCAACGGTAAATGCCAAGGTGGATCAAATGCATTTTTAACATGTTTAAAATTATCTTTATAAAATGGTTCCGTGATAGGTCGATAATCATCCCATTCATCTAATAACTCAAATCCGTATCCGCCTACATTAATAAAATAGACATTGTTAAATCCGTTCTGTTTCATAAAACATTGAAACATAGAATGCTGTTGTAAGAATAATTCTTTTTCAAATGGAGGGTTTACATGTTTATTATATGATTTTAATAAAGCTATGTCGGCTGGGGCGTGATGATGAAGATATGAATCTATTTTGTATCTAATAAGAACGCCATCAACTTTAGTGGTGCCGTCTTGAGGGTTTTTAACTTTGTACGTATCATTTATAAAACTCTTGTCGTTACTATTCCATAACGGTTGACGTTTATTACTATAAGGCGACCAAAATTCTCGGCGGGTAGTTTCAGTATACTGAACAAATATACGATCTTCTGGCGTTATGCGTTTAGATTTAACTGCATCTACAATTACTCTCCACATGCGCCAGTTACTTCCGCAACCTGCACCTTCGTGGATATAATTTAGATTCAGCTCCTCAGCTAAGTATTCTCCCCAAACTTTATCAACCTTAGTGTAGTCGCTAACTGAACATCCTGCTACTAATAAATTACCCATGTTTCTCATAATATTGTTCGCACCGTCTCCACCATTCCTGTGCCCATTCATCAAACTCATCTGGCCATACATCAAACTGTTGATATTCTCCAGCACGACTACACATAAAGATATGTCCTTCGCGGATGTTAGTACCATGTACTTCGTTATGTCCTAATGCATAGGCTGTAAGTTGTAAGAAGTAATCTCCAACCCACTCGAGTTTCTTAGGCTTGTTAGTTTGTTTAAAGTCCATTATACAAGGTTGCCCCTTGTATTGTCCAACTAGGTCAGTAGTGCCTGCAAAGATGCCTGGAACATAAAGAGGAACTTCACTGCCCCAAATTTCATCTACGTCTACCATTGCTCTATCACGTATAACTTCAGCCATGCCATGTGCTTGAATTGCATACGGGTTACTGCCTGGAGTTGGCCACTCACCAAACTCAATGTAGTCTTCTAGGTACTTGTGCATACGTGTACCAACACCAGCGGCTTCAGTAACAATTTCTTGTGCTTTCTTTTCACCCATACGCTTCTTCCAAGCAATAAGATGAGTCATATCTTTAGTACCGCTAAGGATAGTTGTTACACTTGCTACAGGCGGTCCACCTGGTGCAGCATATCTACGTTTACCGTCTGCTGTTTCAACTCGTTTAAGTTTTTCGTACTTGTACTTCTCTATAATTAAGCTCATGTATTCTCTTTTGGATTGTTATCAGTTGCTATTAGATTTGGATTAATGGACTTTTTAAACTCTGTTTCTTGATCTTCAATGTTATCCCAATACTGTCCTGGATCATATCCGTAGTCTTGGTTCATATAAGGATCAACTCCGGAGTTAGGATCATCAACTCCGTGTACAGTAACTACTTCAGGTACCATCTCCATAAGTATATTTTCAATACCCATTTTCAAAGTCATTGATGACATAGCACATCCAGAGCATGCTCCACTCATTTCAAGTGTAACTGCTCCGTCATTGTAATCAAGGTAGTTTACTTTGCCGCCGTGCCCAGCTACTGCTGGTTGGACATAAGTTTCTAGAACGTCTTTAATATTCTCAACGATTTTATCGTATTGTTCTTTAGTATCCATTACTTCTCCAATGTATTACTTATTATAACACCAAAGTACTAGATTGTCAAGTAGTTTTTAGCCTAAATCTGTTGCATTTTTAGCCATATCGCCCACTGTATCGGTCGAACCAGCTTGTTTCGCGTCACCTGACACATCATCAAGTTCAGAGGTTTTAAGTTCAATTTTCTCGTTATCGAAGTTAGTTACTATGCTTTGGAGTCTAGGATCGCTGTCGTATGCAGCTTTAAACACATCAAAGTCAAACTGATTGCGTCCTGTATTTTGCATATACTTGTCAAGTTTTTTAATGCTTATTACAGTTCTATCAGAGTCTTTTAGATGATCTAAGATTTGAAAAATAGTTGTGGTGTCTAAGTTTTCTTCTATTTTAGCTTTTTTTTTGAACGCTGTATTGATTCACGCTTTTCACGTCCGCCTAGGTCTTCACCACCGGCGTCTGCATCAGCTGCACCAAAGTCGTCTTCTGCTGGAACTTCCGCATCCATGTCGCCATCAATTGGCTCCATGTCTGGATCTGCGTCTGGGTCCATGTCTGGCTCTTCAGCACCCATAGTATCCATTGGCTCAGCTTCGCCTGTTAGCATACCAACACCTTGTGTTAGCGTTTGGCGTGTAGTTTCCATTACACCATACATTGCTTCTAGTGCAGGCTTAACTAGTGCAGTGAATGCTTCAGATTGCTCACTGCCCATTTCGTCACGAATAGCATCAGCTAGTTCTAGCATGGATTCAGTTTGCATTTCTGCTGTGTCTTCCATCCAACCAGTAAGTCTATCAACCATATCTTTGGATGCCATTACTAGTTCTGCTTTATCTTCTTCGCCTTCGTTTACTTGGATAGCTTCGTCAATAGCGTCTACAATGTTATCATTTCGCTCTGCAATAGCTGTATTTAATACGTCAAGGAATAACTTATTTTTTTGGTAGCCTTTGTCTTGCACTGCGTCGAACGCTTCGTTTGTTTCAGTTTGACTAAGTGCAGTTCGAATTTTATTGCGAACGTCTTGTAACTGTTCAGTTGTAAACTGATCTACATCAATTTTTGCCCCAAACTTCTTTGCTAAACTTTCATTCAACTTAACTGACGTTGCGGGTCTTGTAAATTCTCTAATGTTCATTGTAGTGATTCCTTGACTATCGTTATATGTATATTTATCATTTAGGTAAAGATATACCTGTCTAATTTGTTTCTTAAACGCTGTGCTTCAACTATAGAAATTTCTAATCTTACTTCTCTACTATTTTTAGTTATATCACACTTTGTTTTTCTAATAATATTCTTATAAAAAACAGCATCATTATAGTGTTTAGCTAAACTGTTTTCTATTTCAAAAATCTTATCAGTTCTATTCCTTCGTTCTGCTAAGTTTTTAGCAATAGCAATTGCTACGGACTTAAACTGTGTCCTATGTATTTGTTTATTATTACTACTGTCATATACTAAGTAACCTGCTTTGCTTTTTCGTATAACATACTGCTTAATTCTAATACTATTACCTTTAGCATAAGGTATAGCACTATCTTCCAGCCCTCTGTTAACAACTTCTTCAAGATCATTTAAAAGGTTGTCAGAAATCATTTTTCATCACCATTACAGAACTCTTGTTAATAACTATTTTACTTATGACGCTCTTGCGTATGAGGTTGTTAATTATGACTTGATCTCGTTCTGTGAATGATGACAATGGCCGGGCTTCTGCTCCTAAAGTTTCTAACAAGGATTCTTCCTCGTTCGTAACGAATATATCGAAACTTTTTATTAGCTCATTTAATTT
>Ga0308015_10000532_pt1 | contig 17477 bp, 16 predicted proteins | sample Neamet231_FD_203128 | JGI IMG/M metagenome (GOLD analysis project Ga0308015, IMG submission 203128) | Marine microbial communities from water near the shore, Antarctic Ocean - #231 | ecosystem: Environmental > Aquatic > Marine > Unclassified | place: Southern Ocean | collected 2014-07-28
GAAAATCTCGCTACGAAAAAAATTTCGTTCTTCGTAACTGCAATCGTCTTGATCCCGAAAGGCCGCGAATTTTGGACATTTCGGGGGTGTTTGTCAAGTTAGACGTTGAACCTGAAGTGGATCACGTCGCCGTCTTGGACGATGTACTCTTTGCCTTCGAGGCGCCATTTTCCGGCGTCTTTAGCGCCGTTCTCACCGTTATTGTCCACGAAGTCCTGATAGGCCGTTATTTCTGCTCTTATGAAGCCCTTCTCGAAGTCGGTGTGGATTACTGCGGCGGCCTGTGGGGCCGTGGCGCCTTGTTTTACTGTCCAGGCTCTTACTTCCTTTACTCCGGCGGTAAAATAGGTCTGCAGGCCGAGTAGGGTGTAGCCGGCACGGATTACGCGGTCTAGGCCGGGCTCGATCATGCCTAGGTCTTCTAGGAACTCTATTCGTTCATCGTCTTCTAGCTCGGCGATCTCGGCTTCTAGCTTGTTGCAGATCGCTACTACTATAGCGCCCTCTTCTTTGGCGATGGCTATCACTGTGTCTAGGTGTGGATTGTTCTCGAACCCTTCCTCATCGACATTGGCGATGTACATGACCGGCTTAACGGTGAGTAGGTGCAGGCTATATAGGTCGGCTAGTTCTTCTTCTGTTAGGTTCAGCGAGCGAACCTGCTTCGCCTCATCCAGATGTGCCTTCACCTTCTCTAATACAATTACCTGACGCTGTGCATCTTTGTCGCCGCTCCTAGCTACTTTGGATGCCCTATCGAGAGTCTTATCGACGCTCTCAAGATCGGACAGCGCGAGTTCGGTGTTGATGGTCTCTATGTCTGAGGCTGGGTCTATCTTGTCTGACACGTGGGTTACGTTGCTGTCTTCGAAGCAGCGCACTACGTGTGAGATCGCATCGCATTCGCGGATGTTCGCGAGGAACTGATTGCCTAGGCCCTCACCTTTGGATGCGCCTGCGACTAAGCCGGCGATGTCGGTAAATTCCATCGTGGTTGGTATGATCTTCTGCGGATCGACGATCGCGGCGAGCTTGTCTAGCCGCGTGTCAGGGATAGAGACGATGCCGGAGTTGGGCTCGATGGTGCAGAACGGAAAATTCTCCGCAGCGATGCCGGCCTTGGTTAGCGCATTAAACAGCGTTGACTTGCCCACGTTGGGTAGTCCGACGATTCCACATTTTACTGCCATTACTTGTCTCTATTTGATCTGTTAAGTATTGAGCATTAGGTATGCAACAGGCGCATGGCTTCTTCCCAATCGCCTTTAACTGCTTTCGGGGTTACCTGAATAGCATCTTCTATATCTGACATGATGACATCGGCTTCCGATCTGGAGGGGTTGCCAAGTACATAGTTCGCGACCATGGACTTGTCACCCGGATGTCCCACACCGATGCGCAGTCGATAGAAATCTCGTTGATTGCCGAGTGCGTTAATAATGTCGCGGATGCCATTGTGACCGCCGTGACCACCGCCATGTTTGAAACGTGTGACGCCCACTTCGAAATCGATCTCGTCGTAGGCGACCAACATATTCTCGGGCTCGATCTTATAGAATTTGCATACGGCAGCTACAGACTTGCCGCTGTTATTCATGAACGTAGTCGGGAATAGGAGTTTGATGTCGTCACCAGCAATATTGATGCTGCCGAATTCGCCGAAAAACTTACTCTCTCCACGCAAGCTGCCAGAATAGCTCTTGGCAAGATGGTGGAGAAAGATGACACCGGCATTGTGCCGGTTGGAGCCATATTGCGAGCCTGGATTACCCAGACCCACAATAAGTTTTAAGGAATTTCCTGTCATAAGATTTTAGGGCTAGCCTAAAAAACAGGACTAGTCTTCCTTCTCTTCAGTATCATCGCTGCCAGCTTCTGACTCAGGTGCATCAGGTGCATCAGGTGCCGTTGCCGCTTCTTCGACTTCCGCTCTAGGCGCTTGCACTGTGGCAACGGTAAGATCGTTACTAGAAGCAAGAGCAACACTCGCTACGCCTGTCGGTAATGTGATCTCTGAAAGGTGAACAGCGTCGCCGATTTCCAGCAGTATCATATCGACTTCGATAAATTCTGGTAGGTCTTTCGGGAAGCAGTGAATTTCAATCTCATTCAATGTCTTGATGATGCTTCCGCCGCCAGTTTTAACGCCCGCACACTTATCTTCGTTGAGGAAGTGAATTGGTACATTAACCGTAATCTCGACCTTATCGCTCACGCGCTGGAAGTCAGCATGCATGAGAATGGCTCGAGCAGGATGACGCTGCAATGCCTTAATAACGGCCTTTTGCTTCTTCTTCCCTACATTCAACGTAATAATGTGTGAAAAGAATGCCTCATTTTCAGTGGCCTTAGCTATATCCTTGTGGGCGATCGTTAAGGAAACGGGGTCTTCACCGCCACCATAAAGTACAGCGGGAATGTCGTCATTCAAACGGCGTAGGCGGCGGCTCGCACCTTTCCCTAAGTCCGTTCGAACTGTGCAGTTCAACTCAAATTCTTCAGCAGACATATGTCTCTCCTAAGAAGCGCTGTAGTTAGCTTGCGACCGGCTAATTACAGTGTTTATAAAGATCAATTGATAGCGAATCTATCACTGACCATTGTGTATCCGCTCGAGGCTGACAACTTTAAGTGTTGTCGAACATCGCGCTTATGGATTCTTCATTGCTCACACGACGAATAGACTCGGCTAGTAATTTAGCCATGGATAGCTGTCGTATGCGCTTACAATTTTTTGCTACTTCGCTCAGTGGAATCGTATCGGTGACTACCAATGAGTCGAGGCTTGAATTTTCTATGTTCTCGATTGCCGGGCCAGATAGTACCGGGTGCGTACAGTAGGCCATTACCTTCGCGGCGCCGTGTTCTTTTAGCGCGTCGGCGGCTTTGCAGAGAGTGCCTGCTGTGTCGACCATGTCGTCGACGATAAGACAACTGCGTCCTTCTACGTCACCGATGATGTTCATGACCTGCGCTACGTTCGCGGCTGGTCGGCGTTTATCGATAATAGCGAGATCCACGTTCAGTTGCTTGGCAACAGCACGTGCTCTAACCACGCCGCCGATGTCTGGCGAGACCACTATCAGGTTCTCGTACTTTTGCCGCTCGATATCGTCGGTTAGTACCGGTGAGCCGTAGACGTTGTCCACTGGAATATTGAAAAAGCCCTGTATTTGTTCGGCGTGCAAATCAACAGTGAGTACGCGGTTCACGCCCACCGTACCGATCATGTCGGCAACTACCTTGGCGCTAATGGCAACGCGTGCCGATCGAACGCGGCGATCTTGTCTCGCATAACCGAAGTAGGGAATTACCGCTGTAATTCTATTTGCCGATGCGCGATGCAGTGCGTCGGCCATCAACAACAATTCCATGATACTGTCGTTGGTTGGTGCGCAAGTAGGCTGAATGAGGAATACGTCCTTGCCGCGGACGTTCTCGTTGAGCTCTACAGAAATTTCACCATCGCTGAATTTGCTAATGCTCGCATAGCCCAGAGGAATACCGATATGCTTGGCAATATTGTCTGCCAATTCAGGGTTGGCATTGCCCGTAAAGACCATCAAATTATTTGGCACGGTGAGTTCCTATTAGTGTCAGTGCACGCAGTTAGGGATGAATCGTTCTATTTGGTATAAATACTTTTAAAAAGACAGCTACTTCTATTAGCTCTACTTTGTTCTGCAAGTGTCTTAGAAAATGGCTGGGGTGGCTGGATTCGAACCAACGCATGCAAGGATCAAAACCTTGTGCCTTACCACTTGGCGACACCCCAATAATTTGTCTTCTAACTGTAATCTTGTTCTAGAGAATCGATGCCCTTGGCAACAAATCCCGGTAGATTGTCCGGCAGTGCATTCAGCACTTCCTTGGCAGCTGCTTCACTGCTGAAGCTGGCAAAAAGACTTGAGCCTGTTCCGGTCATCCTGAAATCGGCGAATCTAGCCAAAATTTCGAATGCTTGATCTACCTCTGGATACAGTTTTCGAGTGACTGATTCACAGTCATTTCGGGCGCTGCCTTCCAGAAAGTCGGCCATTTTGATGGCTGGAGAGTTCCGTGTCAAATGTTCATGACAAAAAACCTCTACGGTCGAGACGGAACATTTGGGAGATACCACCAGATACCAGCTATCCCCCAATTCTACAGGGCTGAGCCGTTCTCCAATTCCCTCGGCCCAGGCCGATTTTCCGCGTATGAATACGGGCACATCCGCACCTAGTTTGACGCCGATCTTGCAGAGCTCGTCAGTGCTTAGATTTAGCTCCCAGAGTTGGTTTAAGGCCGCCAAGCAGATGGCAGCATTCGAGCTTCCTCCGCCTAGACCAGCTCCACTTGGAAGTCGTTTTTGTAGGCTAATGCTAGCTCCAAGCAACGGATTTCCTGCTTCTAGTCTTAGTAGTTGAGCGGCGCTAGTTACCAGGTTGTTCTCCAGAGGGGTGTCGGTCTTGACGCTCTCGCTTGAGGACAGGTGCAGGCTGAGTATACCGTCGTTACTCACCTCAAATGCCATCCGATCGCCGAAATTTAGCAGCTGGAACACGGTCTGCAACTCGTGATAGCCATCTTTCCGACGTCCGGTGATATGCAGGAACAGGTTCAGCTTGGCGGGTGCCAGGAATTGGGTGGATTGCTTAGTCATCAGTCTATTTTTTCTATTTATTCTTTAGCAAGCTCGTCGGCCAATGCGTCGGTGGTCCAGTTGAGTCCGATAAAACGTAGCCAAATATCGTTGCGCGGCCGTGTTAGCTCTACACGGCGCGGAAGGCTAATCGGTCCGTATTGGCGCATATCACTCAAGTTGATGGTCCAGTCTGCCTGTTCAATAGTGGTGAGCTGGTTTAGTTCATTGAAGCTTAGTTGTGCTTCGGAATCGGGGGAGGGGAGGCCCTTAATCCAATAATTCAGTTGTGATACGGGCAGTTCGTAGCCCATCTGCCTCAGAATAAGTTCTTCCGGGCTGCTAGCATCGACTGTCTCGCCATCGTTTTCCAGAGTTACGTAGCCGGGGCGGCCGACGATTAGCGTGTTGCCCGCATTAAATGTGCCCCAAAGGCGTATGTGGTACTCGACGTTCTGTTGCAGCCAAATGATGCGTGGCGTATGCGATTCATTGTCGTAGCGAACATTCACCCGACCGCTTAGCTCCCAGGAATCAAGATCCTGCAGTTGGTCACGTTGGCGTGCCCAGTCGCTGTTTTCCTCGGCGGGAGGGGCTATGACAGCGCAGGCTGAAAGAAGCGCTGTCGCGAGCAGCAAGCCTGTGGCTGTTCGGCTCATCGCCCTCAATGAATAGTCCTGCTTGGGTCTGATATTCATTCTGCGACTTGCAGTCTTTTCATTGCCTCGGCTATGAGCGGGCTTTCAGGTTCGGTCTCGAGCGCATCTTGCCAGACGCGCATGGCTTCATCAAAACGTTCCAATGCCCAAAGTACCTCGCCAAGGTGGGAGGCCACCTCGTCGTCGGGGAAGGCGGCGAAAGCGCGGCGCATCTGCAACAGAGCTTCTTCATGGCGGCCAACTTTATACAGAGCCCAACCGAGACTGTCGATGATGGCGGGTTCGCCGGGAGAGATTGCGATGGCGCGTTCTATTAACTCCAGCGCCTCTTCATGGCGTGTGGTCTGATCGGCGAGCATATAGCCGAGGTGGTTCAGCGCGCGGGAATCTTCGGGCTGCATGATAATAATCTGCTTTAGATCGCGCTCGGATCCGTCTGGGTTGCTTTGTGAGTCGTAATATAAGACGCGTGCGAAAAGTAGGTCCGTCTCGTTCGGGAATTTATTCAGAGCAGTGTTAAGAAGCTTCTCGGCGGCATCGGGATGCCCTTCCTGAATAAGCAGTGAAGACTCAATCGTCGTAAAGAGCACCTCGAGTCGAGGCTGTCCGCGAGAGAGTTGGCTTAGCCAGTCATGGGCATCATCGAGGCGCCCGCTTTGAATCGAGAGTCGCGTTGCCTGTTGCTGTGCTGCGAGAAAATTACTCGTGCCGATGCGCACTTGCCGAAAATTCTCAATCGACTTTCCTAGATTATCCTGTTGTTGATAGATGAGCCCTAAGTTGTACTGACTCTCATCAGCGCGCTGATCAACGGCAATTAATTTGGTGTAGGCAGCTATGGCACGATCGAAATTTTCTAGTTGTGTGTCTAGAAGCGCGACGGAGTAGAGCGTTTCCCAATCTTGCGGGTCTTGTTTTACTAGAATCTGAAACTGTTCCTGAGCCTGTTCATACTCTTCATTTTGAATGAGCAGGCGTGCGTAGTTGAGACGCAGAGTCTTGTCCGTTTCGAATCTTGCTACGCCAGTTCGCATTACGCGAGTTGCACGCTCGGGGTTGTCCAAGCTCTGGAGGATCTGCGACTCGAGCATAACCATGTTTGGCGTGAGATCCGTGTCGTCTTTTAACAGTTCAATCTCAGTGAGGGCCTCTTCGAAATTCCCGTTCTGTGCTAGCAACTGTACCAACGTTAAATGGATGGATGTCTGATTGCCGAATTCGCCTTTTAGCCGGCGCAGGTTTTCTATCAGCACCGATCTATCCTGGGGATTGAGGCGGCCAGTACGAGACGATAGGGCTGCGAAATCCATATTGCCACCGAGATCGAGGACTCTCGACATATGGGAGATAGCCTGCCCGAAGGCGCCACTCTCAAGAAATTGAATGCTGAGTAATAGCTGTGGCTGCGAGTTTGTTGGCTCTAGCTGAGCCCACAACAAACCAAGTTGCAGCAGGGCGTTGGTGTCGGCATTGACTGAGGCGAACTGAATGGCACGCTGGATTATGGTGAGGTCTCGGGTAGACATGGCTAGGTCGAAATAGCTCTCTCCGGCCTCGACTACTTGGCCGCGCTGAGCGCTCAATTCGCTGACGATGGCCTCATACAGCTGATCTTCGGTAAAGCTGCCGTACTCGATCTCGGGTGCAGGCGCAGCTTGAGTTGCTGTCGAATGGGCTGTGGCAGCGGTTTCGGGATTATCGGTTGGCGGCACAGGTGCGGCGCATCCGGCAAGGCTGAAGCAGGCCAGAGAGATGGCAAAGTTATTGATTCTGTTCATATTTTACAGTTTAGGCCCATGCGGGCGATGTGTTTGCTTAGTCCCGTATTGTAACAGCTACTCTGGCTGCCATCAGCCTCGGAGGTATCCTAATTTTGTCCAGATCGAGAGATCAGTCTCTAATGGGAACTGGGGTGGATATTTAGTAACATAGCGGCCCCTTTATATTGGCAAATTAATCTGCGACGATTGTCGCGATTTCACCACGATCCGCTTGAACGGTTAATTCATGGCATTGGTACTAGTAGGTATAAACCACAATACGGCGAATATCGAAATGCGCGAGAAGGTGGCTTTCCCTCCGGAGATCGTGGAGTCAGCCCTTGCCGAGATTTATGCCTTGCCGCAAATCGCGGAAGTGGTGATCGTTTCTACCTGCAACCGTACAGAGATCTATTTGGATTTTGCCGAAGGTGACTCTGAGGCACCGGCCGGCGATGAACTTTCTCAGAATCGTCAGTTAGTAGATCGGCAAGCAGAAATAGTAGCGTGGCTGTCGAAGTTTCATGGTCTAGAAGTGGGTGGGCTAGAACAGTGCAGCTATTCCTATGCGAGTGAAGATGTAGTTCGGCACTTAATGAAGGTTTCCTGTGGGTTGGATTCCATGGTGTTGGGTGAGCCGCAGATATTAGGTCAAATTAAATCGGCTTATGCCGTGTCGAAAGATCAGGAAGTTGTCGCGCAGTCCTTAGGTCGCGCATTTGAGGAGGCATTCTCTATTGCGAAGCAGGTGCGCACCGATACCGCCATCGGTGAGAATCCGGTTTCGGTTGCCTACGCGGCAGTGACATTGGCGGAGCGCATCTTCTCAGATTTGCCTAGCCTCAGTGTTCTGCTTATTGGAGCAGGTCGCACGATCGAGTTAGTTGTTAAGCATCTTGTTGAGAAGGGTGTGAGTAAAATAGTGGTCGCGAACAGAACTCTAGACAATGCCTTGGAGATTGCTAACCGCTTCGATGCGCACGGCGTATTGCTCTCCGATATGCCCGAGCAGTTGATTAAGGCAGACATCGTCGTCTCATCGACAAACAGTCAATTACCTTTGTTAGGTAAGGGCGCAGTTGAGCGAGCACTGAAACATCGCAAGCATAAACCCATGTTATTAGTAGATCTCGCCGTGCCACGCGATATCGAAGCAGAAGTCTCAGAGATCGCCGATGCCTACCTATATAGTATCGATGACATCAGTGACGTAATCGAAGACGGTGTGAAGAGCCGGGCCGATGCCGCGGCACAGGCCGAATCGATTATCGAGCGCGGTGTGGAAGATTATCGTAAGGCGTTACGATCATTGAATGTGGTAAGCACGCTGCGAGCATTTCGCGATAAGGCCGATGCGATTCGCGAGAAAGAATTAGAGCGAGCGCTGAAGGCGCTAGAGAAGGGCGAGTCGGCAGAGGCAGTGGTCAGCAGTCTAGCTAGATCGCTTACGCAGAAACTTGTGCACTCCCCTAGTGTGCAGATGAAGAAGGCTAGTGCGGCAGGTCGCGATGAGCTATTGGCATTAACGGCGGAGCTCTTTGAGCTAAGCTCAGAATCTAAACAGAATGCCGGTGAAGAAACGGACAAAAAGAAGTAAGCCATGAAAGACTCGATACGAAATAAATTAGACAATCTAAAGGATCGCTTCGGTGAGCTGGAGGCCTTGCTCAGCGATGCGGAGATTATCTCCGATCAGAATCGTTTTCGTGACTTGTCTAGAGAGTACGCGGAGATCGAAGAGCTGGTGAAGAGCTATGACCGCTTCACTGCGGTTACCGAAGAACTCGAACAGACAAAAGAGATGCAAAAGGATGCAGACCCGGATATTCGCGAGATGGCGGACGAAGAATTTCGCAGCAACACGGCAGAGATAGAAGAGTTAGAGCTGAACATGCAGACCCTGCTTCTGCCAAAGGATACCAAAGACAGGCTCAACGTATTCATAGAGATCCGTGCGGGTACCGGTGGCGACGAGGCGGCAATATTTTCAGGTGATTTGCTGCGCATGTATTCCCGCTACGCAGAACTGCAGGGCTGGAAGCTGGAAATCATCAGCGAGCGGCACGGTGAGCATGGCGGTTATAAGGAAGTCGTTACTCGTATCGAGGGTAAGAACGTCTTCGAGAAGCTTAAGTTCGAATCCGGAGCGCACCGCGTGCAGCGAGTTCCTGAGACCGAGACACAGGGCCGCATCCATACCTCGGCCTGCACTGTCGCCATCATGCCGGAGATGGATGAGATCGATGAGATCGAGGTCAACAAGGGCGATCTGCGTGTAGATACTTTTCGTGCAAGTGGTGCAGGTGGACAGCACGTGAATAAGACTGACTCTGCAATTCGATTAACTCATCTGCCGTCAGGGATAGTCGTCGAATGTCAGGACGAGCGTTCGCAGCACAAGAACAAGGCGCGAGCTATGTCGCTGTTGCAGGCGAAACTGATGGACGAGGCAACACAGGCGCAGCATCAGGAAGAGTCCGATAACAGACGCAAGCTAGTGGGTAGTGGCGACCGCTCCGAAAAGATACGAACCTACAATTATCCCCAGGGTCGCGTTACCGACCACCGTATCAAGCTGACGCTCTACAACTTAGCCGAGGTGATGTCCGGAGATCTTGCAGTCGTGATTCAACCGCTGATCAATGAGTATCAGGCAGACTTGCTAGCGGGTTTGGCTGAAGACGATTAGGTGTAGACCTTACGATGGCAACGATTAAGCAGGCGCTAGTGCAAGCCAACACACTTCAACAAGTTAGCGAAAGCTGGAAGCTCGATGCCGAACTGCTTCTCGCTGAAGCTATCGCGCAATCTAGAGAATATCTATTCACTTGGCCGAACCAAGAGTTAACAGAGTCTCAGCTCAAGAAATTTGACGACTACTGTGGCAGACGTCGTTTGAACGAACCTGTCGCTTACATTCTCGGCAGGCAAGCGTTCTGGGATTTCGAGTTGATAGTAAACCCTTCGGTTCTTATTCCGCGTCCCGAGACTGAGCTGCTGGTGGAAACCGCGCTAGAGCTGCTTGATAATTCAGCTATCGCTGTAGTCCTCGATCTCGGCACGGGCAGTGGCGCCATCGCCTTAGCATTGGCTGCCAACAATAAACGTTGGGTCGTGACCGCAGTTGATAGCAGTGAATCTGCTCTCGGAGTTGCGGCGGATAACGCAAAGTTGCTGCAGCTTTCGAATATTGAGTTTATTCAGACATCGTGGTGTGATGGTCTGCCGACTGATCATTTCGATCTCATTGCGGCAAATCCTCCCTATGTGGAAGCGGGCGACAAGCACTTAAGTGAAGGCAGTCTGCCTTTCGAGCCGATCGCCGCTCTGGTTGCTAGAGAGAATGGTCTAGCGGATATTCGTGCCATCTCCGAACAGAGTCGGCACTGTTTGAAGAAGGATTCATGGCTATTGATCGAGCACGGATTTCAGCAGAAGCAGGATGTTGAAAAAATATTAGTCGATACCGGCTATGCGAATATCGAATGTGTAAAAGACTTAGCCGGGTTAGATAGATTGACGAAGGCGCGGTACGTAAACTAGTTATTCTGAAATGTAGAAGCGCAAATAAATGAAAGACGAACAGCTACTTAGATACTCGCGCCAAATTATGCTGCCTCAGTTGGATGTTGCCGGACAGCAGAAACTAATCGATGCGACCGTGCTCATCGTCGGCATGGGCGGGTTGGGCTGTCCCGCAGCTATGTATCTCGCCGCTGCTGGCGTTGGTCATCTCATCATCGCCGATGATGATGTGGTCGAGCTGACGAATCTGCAGAGGCAGGTTGCTCACAGTCAATCTATGATCGGCGAGCCCAAGGTGATATCGGCTCAACAAGCCTTATTGGGTCTCAATCCGGATCTAAAAATCACTGCACTGCAGAAGCGCCTCGAGGGAACCGAATTGAGTGAAGCGGTCGGTCAGGCCGATCTTGTCGTCGACGCCTGCGACAATTTCACTACTCGGTTCGCGATCAATTGTGCGTGCATCGAGCACGGCAAGGCGCTCGTCTCGGGTGCCGCCATTCGTATGGAGGGGCAGGTGGCTGTGTTCGACAGCAGGAACCCAGCCAGTCCCTGCTATCAATGCCTCTATTCGCAAGGTGATGACGATGATGCAAGCTGTTCCGAGAACGGTGTGATGGCGCCACTGGTAGGCATAATCGGCGCGGTACAGGCGATGGAGGCGATAAAGCTGCTTACCGGCATCGGAGAATCTCTGATTGGACGGCTACTTCTGCTCGATGCCAGCACCCTGCAATGGCGCGAGATGCGACTCCCGCGAGATAGTGACTGCGCGGCCTGCGGCGTTTAGCGACACAGTTATCGTCGCAAGGTTTGAGGGTAGCAATCCCCCATTCTCCACTGAATTAGCCAGTACAAAGTTTGAAGTGTCTAGCGCATAGGGCTATGATGCTCGCGCTTAGGGTACCCTGAGTAGTCCGAGGCTTCCTAAGTCTCAGCCGTAAACTCCATATACCTTATATAGTAATAACTCATGGATTCAGAAATAGAACAGCCAAAGCTAGCCTTCAGTCACTTCGATTTACAGAAGCCACTCGCTGACGCCATCAAGAAGATCGGTTTCGAGTACTGCACGCCCATCCAGGCGGAGTCGTTGGTGCATACGCTGCAGGGCCATGATGTTACTGGCAAGGCGCAGACCGGCACCGGTAAGACAGCGGCCTTTCTTATTACTATTATTAACGATCTTCTTTCGAACCCGATTGAGCAGGAGCGCTACATCGCCGAGCCGCGCGCTCTAATTGTAGCGCCCACGCGGGAACTAGCACAGCAGATAGCTAGCGATGCGCAGCTGCTAACAGATGGTTGCGACATGCATGTTGTAACTATGGTTGGTGGTGAAGACTATGCAAAACAGAATCGGGCGCTAGATGCCAGGCCTGTCGATATTGTAGTGGCGACGCCTGGTCGTTTACTGGATTTTGTACAGAATGGGAATCTGCATCTCGGGGCAGTCGAAGTACTTGTACTAGACGAAGCTGATCGCATGTTGGACATGGGTTTCATCCCGCAGGTGCGATCTGTTGTTTCGCGCACGCCGAAGAAGGAATGTCGACAGACTCTGTTGTTTAGTGCGACGTTTACTCCTGCCATCATAGAGCTCGCACAGCGTTGGGCAGTCGATCCCATCATGGTTGAAATCGAGCCAGAGAAAGTGGCGGCGGATGCGGTCGATCAGATCGTCTATCTCGTAACTACAGCCGAAAAATATAATTTACTGTTTAATCTCATTGCTGAGCCAGAAGCTGAAAAAATCATGGTGTTCAGCAATCGCCGCGATCAGGTAAGAAAACTTGCGGATAATCTGTTTCGGAACGGAATTGAATGCGGCATGCTTTCAGGTGAGGTCGCACAGAACCAAAGAGTGCGCACATTGGATGCCTTTAAGGGTGGCAAGATAAAGGTACTAGTCGCGACAGATGTTGCGGGCCGTGGATTGCACATCGATGATGTTACCCACGTAGTAAATTACACGCTGCCCGAAGAACCGGAAGACTATGTGCATCGCATAGGACGCACGGGTAGGGCTGGAGCGATTGGTACTTCGATCAGCTTTGCTTGCGAAGATGATTCGTTTCTACTGCCAGATATCGAAGAGAAGCTCGGTTCGAAGTTGGATTGCATACATCCAGAAGATGCGATGTTGGCAAAGGCGCCAGCTTACGAGAGAGCTTCTAAGTTTAAAGCAAAACCCGCTAGCAGGACTTCTGGGAAACCAAGTTCCGGTGGTAGACGTCCACCACGCTCGCGCTAGTTAGCCTTCGGGCTAGCTCCCGCCTGCTTTAGTATTTCCCCGTACTCGCTTGACTTCCTATGGAGTGACACCAAGTCCAGAAAGGTGCTGCCATCTTCCAGACTGACGTTAATGTCATGGCCTGCATCCGCATAGAACACAATGAATCGAGCGAACAGATCTGCAGTCATGCCGCGATAGGCGCGTAGCAGAATATTGTAGTCGTGGGGCAGGCCTTCCGGTGGAAGCACATCGAGACCGGCCTTCAGACGTTCGTCAGACCACTCTTCATCTCGAATTGCCTGCTGCGTTCTCTGGGCTCCCGACTTCTTATCTTCCCTCATTGCATCTTCTCTTTAAGTAACTCGTTAACCTGCGCTGGATTGGCCTTGCCTTTCGATAGCTGCATACACTGGCCGACAAGAAAGCCGATTACCTGCTCCTTGCCGTCTTTATATTGCTGTACCTGCGCTGGATTTTTTTCGATAACCTCAAGCACTAATTTTTCGATCTCGCCCGAGTCGGTAACCTGCTTCAAGCCCTTAGCTTCGATAATTGCATCGACATCTGACGGGTCATCGATCATGGCCTCGAACACAGTCTTGGCGATCTTGCCAGAGATCGTATTGTCCTTGATGCGTGTGATCAGTGTCGCTAGGCGTTCAGCCTGAATGGGCGAATCTGCAATCTCCCAGTTGTTCTTATTGAGCAAGCCTAAGAGATCTTGACTGACCCAGTTCGCGGCGAGTTTCGGATCGTCGCTCGATGTGGCCACAATTTCATAGTACTCCGCCAGCTCTCGGCTACTCACTAGGACACCGGCATCGTAATTACTCAGTGAATAATCATGGGTGAAGCGCGCCTTTCTTGCGTCAGGGAGTTCTGGAAGCTGTGCCCTGACGGCTGCTATGTATTCGTCATCTATAACAACGGGCAGTAGGTCCGGTTCGGGAAAGTAGCGGTAGTCATTTGCCACTTCTTTGCTGCGCATCGAAGTTGTCATGTCTTTGTCGGCGTTGTAGCGTCGAGTTTCTTGAATGATTCTTCCGCCATCTTCAAGGATTTCCTGCTGGCGTGCTACTTCGGAGTGGATTGCTTTTTCCACAAAGCGAAACGAATTGATGTTCTTGATTTCCGCTCTAGTGCCAAGTTCAGTCTCGCCTTTGGGGCGTATTGAGACATTAACATCACAGCGCATGGAACCTTGTGCCATGATCGCATCAGAGATATCCAGATAACGAATGATAGTGTGTAGCTTCTTTAAGTAGGCGACAGCTTCTTCTGCGCAAGTGATCTCTGGTTCGGAGACTATTTCTAACAGAGGTTCTCCGGCGCGGTTCAGATCGATTCCAGACATGCCGCTGAATTCTTCATGCAGCGATTTGCCTGCGTTCTCCTCGATATGTGCGCGTGTAACACCGATAACTTTCTCGCTGCCGTCGGCGAGAGTGACACTCAGCGATCCCTTGCCAACAGTAGGGAAATCCAGTTGGGTCACCTGGTATCCTTTTGGTAAGTCGGGATAGAAGTAGTTCTTGCGATCGAACACGGAGCGCTTGCCGATCTTGGCACCTATCGCAACGCCAAATCGAACCGCCATTCTTAGCGCTTCTTCATTGAATACAGGCAGCGTGCCGGGTAGGGCGCAATCAAAAATACTTGCCTGAGTGTTAGGCTGCGCTCCGAATTCGGTGGAGCTGCCCGAGAATAACTTCGACTTCGTGGACAGAGAGACGTGTACTTCTAAACCTATGACTGTTTCCCATTCCATGATTAGGACTCCCCGCTAGCAGCTACTATCGCTGTTGATTTCTGCTTGTGCCAATCTGTGTGCTGCTGGAACTGGTGAGCCACATTGAGGATCTTCGCTTCATCAAAGTATTTGCCGATTATTTGCATGCCTATAGGCAGGCCATTTGCTATGCCTACTGGAATAGACGCGGCAGGCAATCCGGCGAGATTAACGGCGATGGTATAGATGTCCTCGAGGTACATCGAAACAGGGTCGCTCTTTGATCCTAGCTTGAATGCTGTATGCGGCGAAGTTGGCCCAATGATGACGTCGACCTCTTTAAAGGCTCTATCGAAATCGTCCTTGATCAGGCGGCGAATCTTCTGCGCCTTGCGGTAGTAGGCATCATAGAAACCCGCAGAGAGCGCATAGGTGCCGACCATGATGCGTCGCTTCACTTCTTCGCCAAAGCCTTCGCTGCGTGTTCTCTTGTACATGTCTTCAAGATCTACAGGGTCTTCGCAGCGATAGCCATAACGCACGCCATCGAAACGAGAGAGGTTAGCCGATGCTTCTGCTGGTGCGACTACGTAGTAGGCAGAAACAGAGAGATGGCTATTGGTTAGATCCACTTCCTTGATTGTTGCTCCAAGCTTCTCATATTCGGCGAGTGCATCGCGAACAGCTTGTTCAACTTCAGCGCTTAAGCCCTCTGCAAAATGCTGTTTTGGAACGCCGATGCGTAGTCCCTTTAAGGGCTCATTGAGAGAGGCGGTAAAATCTTCGACTGGTCTGTCGATGCTAGTGGAGTCTTTCTTGTCCAATCCGGACATAACGTTCAGCATCAGGGCAGCGTCTTCGGCGCTTTTCGTTATTGGGCCGGCCTGATCGAGACTCGAGGCGAAGGCAATCATTCCCCAGCGAGATACACGACCGTAACTAGGTTTGAATCCTGTTACGCCGCAGAATGCTGCGGGTTGACGGATAGACCCACCTGTGTCGGTGCCTGTTGCCATGGCGCAAAGATCTGCCGCGACCGCTGCGGCTGACCCGCCGGAAGAGCCGCCTGGCACACATTCTGTGTTCCACGGGTTCTTCACATCACCAAAGAAGCTGGTTTCATTGGAGGAGCCCATCGCAAACTCATCCATGTTGGTTTTGCCTAACAATACGGTGCCGGCATCAATGAAGCGTTCTACGACAGTTGCATTATAAGGAGAGACGAAGTTGTGCAACATGCGCGAGCCACAGGTGGTCAGAATATCCTTGGTGCAGAATATATCTTTATGCGCCAATGGGATTCCGAGTAGCGGGCTATCATTTCCATTCGCGCGCGCATCGTCAGCAGCTTTTGCGGCTAGCAGAGCAGAATCTTCACATACAGTAATAAAGGCATTGAGCTCGCCGTTTAAAGTGGCGATGCGGTCTAAATAAGCCTGCGTAATTTCGACACTGGAGATGTCGCCCGCAGCGAGAGCGGCGGAGATCTCGGCGACAGTACTATTAATCATTTGTGAATTCCATTTGTGGTGATTGCGTTAGTTAAGTTGTTTGCTGTCCGGGCTTTCAGTCAGATCACTCGAGTACTTTTGGTACCAGATACAAGCCGTCTTCGCTCGCTGGAGCGAGTTTCTGGAGCCTGTCGCGCTGGTTCTCTTCGGTAATCTCGTCGGCACGCAGTCGCTGCTCTAGATCTAAAGGGTGGGCCAGTGGTTCGACCCCCTCGGTATCTACCGATTGCATCTGATCGATAAGCGCCAGGATATCGGTAATTCGAGTCGTCACCTCTGCGGTTTCAGATTCGTTAATGTGTAATCGCGCCAAATGGGCAATTTTTTCTATTTCTGTCTTGTCCAAAGCCATCGAAATTCTCCGGGGTTTTTCGTGTTGGGAGTAAATTACTTGCAGTATTTGCGGTGGCTCAAATATTTGTATCCTGCCGCTTGCTCAAATCCCTAGCCGTTGCTAGAGTGCCTGCTATTAGTGCAAGAGACAGATTATACTTGAATTTTGCCGATGTTCCCAAAAAGAGAATCCGGTCAATCACTCTCGGAAATTCCCGCCAGTGTCACATCTGTGTCCTTAATAGGGCAAGAATGGCAGCTGGTTAACATTAATTCGTTCCGAGCATGAAATAAAAGCGATCAATCGCTAAATCATTGGGCAGAAATGCCGCTTAAATAAGAATGCATGCCAGAAATGGAGTCTTTATATTGAGGTCTACGAAATAACATGTTCAAAAAAATTAGGGGAATGTTCTCCAATGACCTATCTATTGATTTAGGCACGGCCAATACACTGATCTATGTACGCGATCAGGGCATCGTTCTAAACGAGCCGTCAGTGGTCGCTATCCGCACTCACCATGGTCAGAAAACCGTTACGGCTGTGGGTTCGGATGCCAAGCGCATGTTGGGCCGAACTCCCGGCAATATTAACGCCATCCGGCCCTTGAAGGACGGAGTTATCGCAGACTTTCAGGTAACTGAGAAGATGCTGCAGCACTTCATTAATAAGGTGCATGAGAACAGCTTCTTCCCGCCCAGTCCGAGAGTCTTGGTCTGTGTTCCTTGTAAATCTACGCAAGTGGAGCGCCGTGCTATCCGTGAATCGGTAGCTAGCGCCGGCGCGCGTGACGTGCGTCTAATCGAGGAGCCGATGGCGGCTGCTATCGGTGCCGGTCTGCCGGTAGAGCAGGCGAGTGGCTCCATGGTCGTGGACATCGGTGGTGGCACTACCGAGATTGCGATTATTTCTTTAAATGGTGTGGTTTACTCCGAATCAGTTCGCGTTGGTGGCGATCGCTTCGACGAGGCTATCATTACCCACGTGCGCCGAAATTACGGCAGCCTTATCGGTGAAGCGACAGCGGAGCGCATCAAGAAAGAGATAGGCTGTGCCTATGTCGGAACCTCCACAGAGATTCGTGAGATTGATGTTCGTGGTC
>Ga0308015_10000538_pt1 | contig 17361 bp, 24 predicted proteins | sample Neamet231_FD_203128 | JGI IMG/M metagenome (GOLD analysis project Ga0308015, IMG submission 203128) | Marine microbial communities from water near the shore, Antarctic Ocean - #231 | ecosystem: Environmental > Aquatic > Marine > Unclassified | place: Southern Ocean | collected 2014-07-28
AATAGAAAAATTGGTTCAAGAGTAGCTAGTGTAGATACAGATGTACAAGAAATGATTGACGCTGGAATACATATATGTATTGCATCAGGAAATAGTTACTATTATATAGATAACGCAAACGGACAAGACTATAACAATATTGTTACTATAAGTGGCAGTAATTTATATTATCATAGAGGATCAAGTCCGTTTGACGATGAAGCATTTATAGTTGGTAACATTGACATAGACTATACAAGTAACTTAGAAAATAAAGCAGGAAGTAGTTGCTGTGGTCCGGCCGTAAACATTTATGCACCCGGAACACAAATTATGAGTGCTAGTTCAAACGATAACGCAAGTACTACAAACGACTTAGCTGCTGCATATGGAAACAGACAAGCTCATCCACTTGATTCAAATCAGTATATATTTAAAATTAGTGGAACTAGTATGGCATCACCAAATGTGTGTGGCATGTTAGCAACGGTACTAGAACAAAATCCTGGAATAACTCCTAAAGAAGGAAGAGAATGGGTATTTAATAACTCAACGTCTAACATGCTATATAACGGAACTGTCGATGATTGGAACGATTCTAACAGTATATTACTAACCGGTAACTCAGTAAATTACTCTTCAGGAGCAGTAACCGCAGTTACTGAGCTTACTCCATTCACTAAAGAATTAACTGTACGAGGAATAAAACTTTTAGGGCATGGACCATATGATGTGTCTGCTAAAGGTATTAGCGATATCTTTTTACAAAAAGTTGCAAGGACTATACAACTATTACTTGATCCTAATGCATCAGGTATAGATAAAGAAAAACAAGCAAAAGCTATTGACGGTATGGCTAATGAAAATAACGAAGGTGGATTTGGCATAGGCCCGACAGTACAACGAATTGGTTATATTAATAGCGGACAGTATGTTCGATCTTTCTTAGACGATGATGCTGGAGATTACTACCCAGGATTGATGAGTACTGAATATTCGTATAGAGCAAAAGACTATGTATGGGAATTTCCAGACGATAATGCAAGCGGTTCAGGCATTGCTGGCTGGAGCGGATATACTGTTGGCGGACAGGTTACTGAAGTACTGGAACATGTATTACATACTATTAGTCAACACGGATTACATTACGCATATCCAGATGAACTAAACATTACAAGCGGTAACACTGGACCAATGATGGCTGCAATGCAAGAAGCTATTACAAATAGTGTATTTAATGTATCAGGGTATGCTGCACTAAACGATGGATCGAACGAGTATTTTGCTGCAATTGCAAGAGAATACCAATACCTATTATGTTACGCCATGTGGGAATACTACTCAGTGTACGTTGCCGGTGGAAGTTTATCTCCTGAATGGAATGATAATTCAAGGACAGCATCTGGTGTACTAACAAATAATCCATTAGGTCATGCGTTGTTTAATAATTTTATTAGTAAAGTTATATCAAAACCAACCGAGGCTACACTAAATGCTATGTTTGCAGTTAGCGGAGCATCAGGATATGTTACAGTAGAAAATACAAATAGAGTTTTATATACTCCTTTTAATAATAAGGATACATTAACTGTTGGAAACTTTACAGGTACAGGTACAGTTAGTATAACAAACAAATAAATACATGTGATAAGGAAAGTATAATGGCAACAAAGAATATTAATATAGGACAACTAGCAAACGATGGTACTGGTGATGACATTAGGACAGCGTTTGATAAAGTTAACGATAACTTTACTGATTTAGATGCAAGATTTCCAACACAGGCAACAGGACTTAATGCAGGCTCGCTTGGTGAAGGAGTATTTGAAAGTTCTACAAACTCACAGCTAAGTTTTAAAAGGTTAATTGCAGGAGACAATGTATCATTAACAGCTAACACTACAAGTATAACAGTCGCTGCCGTCGATAGTTTAGATCAATTGATACTTGTTAGTGATTCAGGAACTGTTACTGTAAGCCGAGGGCAGACAATGTCAGTCCAAGGGTCCAACGGTATATCTACAAATGTTGTAGGACAAAATTTATACGTATCAGGCACAAACGGAATAGTAGCAGCTGACGGCGCTCCTACATTAAGTGTAAACCTAAATGCAAATAATAAAAATATTACAAACGGCGGAAGTGTAACTGGTACAGGATTTTATGGTCCTTTAGAAGGATTAGTGTACGGTATTGATGTAAGAGAATTAGCAGGATCAGCAGCACCAGGAGCATTTGACTTTGGAAACTTGAACCCTACATACGTTAACTTATTAGACTTTCTTGCAAAAGAAACAGATTTAGAGTTTGGTAAGTTTGTAAATCCAGGAGTAAGTGCTGCATCTGTTGAACTAGGTACTTTAGCATCAGTATGATTCCGATAAATACTTAAAAGTTAGGGATTAATATGACTAGTTTAGCAGGTACAGGGTTTTGGACACAATTTTCAGGGCATACATTACAGACATTAGTTGAAGGCGTAACTACCACAGTAGATCTACCGCTAGACTTAACTGTCGTAGCCGACGACTCAACACTTTATACAGTAGCACATATTAGCGGCGAGTTGCCATTAGGAATGGTGTTACAAGATAACTCTATAACTGGTACTCCGAGAGAAGTTGCTAGAGAAACAGCATACAAATTTGTATTACGGGCAACATATAATAATGTAATAAACGACAGAACATTTATTATAAATGTAACTGGTCCAGATACACCTACTTGGAAAACTCCAACAGGGTTATTACCAGTAGGCCAAAATGATACATTTTTTATACTAGACAACAGTCCAATTGATTTTCGATTAATTGCAGAAGATTCAGACATTGCAGCAGGACAAGTATTAGAATATTTTATAGGAGCAGGAGATGGAGAACTGCCGCCAGGCATAACACTAACTGCTGATGGTAAATTAGCAGGCATTGTTGATCCTATATTAGCTATTGAAAAAAGACTAGATTCCGGAAACTTTGATGCAAGTGTTTTTGATGCAGTAGCATACGATTACGGTGTTCGAAGTTCAAACGGATATGATAGTTTCTTTTATGATACTACAATATATGACTTAAATGTTCCGACCCGCTCACCAAGAAAACTTAATAGAAATTATGAATTTGTTGTTTCAGTTAACGACGGTGATACTATTTCTAGACGTACATTTAAAATATATGTAGTTGGTGATGATTTTGTAAGAGTTGACAACACTCTTATGGAAGTTGATACCGGCGTATTTACTGCTGATAACACATTTATTAGAGTACCAATATGGTTAACTCCTAGAAACTTTGGATTTCGTAGGGCTAACAACTATGTAACTTTGTTTTTAGATGTATTAGATACCAATGAATTATTAGGTGTTATAACATATGAGTTGCAAGAAGTTAATGATGACGGGACAGTTAGTATACTTCCTAAAGGACTAACTTTAGATACTACTACAGGTGAAGTTGCTGGAAGAGTTCCATATCAGCCAAGTGTAACAGAAGAATATAAATTTACAATTAAAGCAAGCAGATTTGGCCCAACAACAACTAAGCAATATGTTACTTTAGCAATACACGAAGATACTGCAACCGGAGCATCTGTATTGAAAGTAACTAAAAATGAAGATGTGTCGTTATTAGTAGGCAAACAGATAGTTTTAGATGCAAAGTCTTATACTATAACTAAAGCAGATACTACAATATCAACCGAGTTTGATGTAATTTCATTAGGTGAAGATATTAAGGTTACAGTTTTTGAAAATAGTCTACCTAATCAAAAAATTATAAAGATTAAAAAAATAGGTAATCCATTTTTAACTAACACAATTGGTAAGTCGTTAACATTCGGTGACTATTCGTATACTGTAGCCAGTGTTGATATAAATGAAAAAGTTTATAGGGCTAAGATATCTCATACGTCAAGTACTTTTAGCTCAGACTTAACTAAAGTTTATTGGGAAGAAGTTGTTGGTGGGTCAACTACCGGCGTAACTACGTGGAACTCAGAAAATAACTATAGTGTAGATGACCTAGTAAAATATAATAATACAATGTTTGAAAACATAACTGTTACTAGTAATATAGTTACAACAGTTTATGCTGGTGCAAGTTCATCTATTGATTTAGTTTCTTTATATACTACAAGAATAGTTAAACAAGGCGAGCAGTTTGACTTTAATCTGTATTCTGTTCCTGCTAATGAAACAGCAGAAACAAATAAAACGTTTACAGTTAAGACTTTAGGAGATGTTGATTCTGTTATTACTTGGAAAACGCCAACAACGTTTACTAGTATTAAAGCTAATTATATATCTAACTTATCAGTTATAGCATCTAGTACAGTAACAACAGCAAGATTAATTTATACACTAACAGCTGGCAGACTACCCCCAGGATTATCATTGTTATTAGATGGATCAATATCTGGTAAAGTAAAAACATTCGGCGACACTAGTGGTATTGGGTTAACACAATTTGATAGTGGAACATTTATATTAGACGGTAATAAATCAACAATTGATAGAAAATTTGTTTTTGAGGTATCTGTACAAGATCAATTTAAATATAGCAAAGTAACTAGAGAATTTAATATACTAGTTGGTGATCCAGGAAACATAGCTTTTAGTGATATATTTGCGCGGCCATTTTTAAAACAAACGCAACGCTCATTGTTTAATACATTTATTAGTAATACTGAAGTGTTTAACCCACAGTACATTTATCGTCCAGATGACGCAAATTTTGGTATACAAAAGAAAATTAATATGCTAGTCTATTCAGGTATTGAAACTAAGACTATAAACCATTATGTAGCTGCAATTGCTAAGAATCATAAACGAAAGCAGTTTAAGTTAGGAAAAATAAAAACAGCAGTAGCAAAACTTCCAGGAACACAAGACATTGTGTATGAAGTTGTATATATTGAAGTTATAGATCCTTATATGCCTGCAAAAGGAAAAGTTAGAAAAGATATTAAAATTGATAATAAACAAAAGTTATTAGTAAGTGAAGCACAGTTTGGCGACACTCCTGTACCTTATGTTTCGTTTAGATTTCAAGACCGAGCATCAGACGATAGTACATTAGGTGTTGTGGATATGATACCGTCAAGCGGAAACATATCAGTATTACAAAGATCAGGCACTGAAGTTAATTCCGGAGTTAACAACGAATTATTAATAGGATTAAGAGACTTATCAACAGTAACTTTTCCAGCAACAATAAGTTCTTATGTTGCTGATCCGACAGCGACAAGTCCGTGGTACTTAGAATCAGTAAACACTAATGTACTTAAAGCTGATACTAATGCACTAGGTAGTGACCAAAAAGAAGATACAAAAAGGTATATTTCAAATATTGCAAATATGAGAGATAATATATCTGCAAGCGGCACTACAGTACGAGACTTTTTACCATTATGGATGCGGACTGCTCAAGAAGGGCAGTTACAAGAATTAGGATACGTTTCAGCAATTCCGTTATGTTATACTATGAAAAATAAAAGTAAAATTATTAAGAATGCTATAGATTTTGCAAAATTTGACTTTACGAAATTAAATTTTGATATAGATAGATATATAATTGATAACACAACAGGTAGTTCTAATGAACAGTACTTGCTGTTCGCAAATTACCAGTTTAATATTTAAAAGCAATAAATACATACATATAAAGATAGGAGAGATCATAAATGGCTAGTAACATACTTACAACTGATATAAACGAACTATATCCGATTGCCGGGGCTGATAACGATAGTCAGGGATTTAGAGATAACTTCCGTCTAGTTAAGACAGGGTTAGCAACAGCAGCTACTGAAATAACTGCTCTAGATACTACAAGAGCAAAGTTAAATGCTAGTAACGACTTTAACGGAAACGTTATACGAGAAGCAAATTTTATTGCAAATACTGAAGAAGCATACGGACCAATTGACGTTACATCAAGTCAAAATTTAAGATTTGTAAACGGACATTATCAACTTATTACAGTAGGCGCTGACGTGACATTAACTTTAGTTGATTGGCCAGCGACTGGTAAATTAGGTAAAATTAGGTGTGAAGTCAAAGGCGACGGCACTTCTAGGTTAGTTACATTTTCCGCAGGACCTAACAAGGTGCTAAAAACAGACTCAGCATGGCCAGCCAGTTTCTTAGCAGTTAGTACTACTGATCCAATTATTATTGACTTATGGTCAAGCGATGGCGGGTTAACAGTATACGGTCAGTATCATGGACAATTCACTGTTTAATCCATTAGTAGACTCTTTAGCGGATCTTTCAGAAAACGAATTAGTTGATAAAATTAATGACCTTTCTCGGAAATACTTTATGGTTAATAACCCTGAAGTCCAGTACCAAATAAGTGCAATTTTAGATATGTATAATTCTGAAGTTGCATCAAGACAAGCTATTGCAGCAAAAAATAACGAAAATGACGATAAAAGTCTTGACAATCTAATTAATATCAGTTAAACTGTATACATGCTCATGAAGACTGACAAACTAGGAATACCCAGATTCTCTAACAAAGACTTAATTGATATGATCTATAGCGGTCACGTTGATAAGTGTCATGTAGTTCTCTGCGATCCTAGTGATGATTTTAACAAGTTTAATACAGCAATGGAAGAACACGGTCTTCCTACACTTACACAATATATACCATTAGACGTGGAACAAAAAGTGTTTGACAGTGCATTACAAAGTGAATGGTTTATGCCTGATGAATATAAAACATTAAATGTACACAACTACGTTCTTACAAAATGTACCACACAAGACGAAACAGCAAGATGTGCTGAAGAACTAGCAGAGTTTGATGGCAGAGGTATGATGCCTTTACTACAGTATATGGTATACCTAGTAGACTTTATGCGTGAGAATGATATTGTTTGGGGTGTAGGAAGAGGTAGCTCTGTAGCAAGCTATGTGTTATACTTAATAGGTGTACACAAAGTAAACTCAATCCAGTATGACCTGGACTGGACCGAGTTCCTGAGATAAGTAATACTATAACTAAGGAGGTACTATTATGCCAATGAAAGCACAAGGTCGCACAATTTATAAATCAATGCAAGGTAAGCAAATTGATATGGATATGTTGCGTCAACGAAACGAACTAACACCAGCAGTAGGTAATGCAAAAGTTAATGCACGTGGTGACGAATTAGGACCCGGTGGAAAGATTATTCGAAAGAAGGAAGATCTTTTAAAAGAGTACTATGAAAACTCGTCTAGTATGCCAGACGAAGTAGCTCTTAGAAAGCCAACCGCTGATGAACAACCAGAAGCTGTTGAACCTAAATTAACACCTACAATTAAAAAAACTAAAACAGCATCAGTAACTGATACACCTGTTAAAAAAGACTTAACAGATGACTGGGTAGAAGATGCTGATGGAAACTTTGTACAAAAGGATAGCTAAGAATGGCTCAAAACTATACTGCAATTAAAGGCACTCCTCGAGCAAAAGGAGAAGATGTGCTAGTTACTGAAATGCACTTTGGGGAACAGGTAACTAAAGCAGGACTGATCCTTAAAACTGATGACGGTAACACTAGAGGAATTTATCCACGTTGGGGTAAAGTATACTCAAAAGGACCTAGTAATAAAGACGATTATGAAGTTGGAGATTGGATTTTAATAATGCATGGCCGATGGACTAGAGGACTTAAACTTGAAACATCCGATGGTAACGAAATTGAAATGCGTAAAGTAGAGCTAGAAAGCATACTAGCATATTCAAATGAAAAGCCAGATGGTATTTCAATTGGTGCTGAGTTTACTGACGGATCGCATGCAACTGTTAATCCCCAACATTTTGTAAACGAAGCAGGACGAGCAGGATAATAAATCCTTTTAACTAATAACGAGTAGGAAATACTTAATGTCACAAATTGACCTTAACAAATACAAAGAATTTGTAAGTGAAGTAACTAGTAAAGAGAGTAAGAATAATGAAGACTTTACTAATCGTTGGGTAGCGTTGGTTAATCAACGAGATGCAGAGATGCCTCAACTAGTAACTGCTGCATTTGGACTTAGTGCCGAAGCAGGTGAATTTACAGAAGTAGTAAAAAAGATTATGTTTCAAGGAAAACCTTTAGATGCAGATAATATCTTTCACATGCAACGTGAACTAGGTGATATTATGTGGTATTGGATGCAAGGATGCATGGCCTTAAACATTGATCCTAACGAAGTTATCCAGATGAACATTGATAAACTAAAAGCGAGATATCCAGGCGGCGACTTTGATGCTCATTATAGTGAAAATCGACAAGATGGTGATGTTTAATTAAAAAGAGCTTGACTCCTTGAACTTTATACGTTATAATATACATATAGAGTTTAAGGAGTCTTACTTTGGCAATACATGCAACGATCGATCTAGAAACACTTGATACTACCCCAAGTGCTACTGTTCTAAGTTTAGGAGCAGTTAAGTTTAATCCGCTTAATTCAAGCGAACCGCACTCAGAATTATACCTTAAAATTGATATTGACGAACAAGATGGCTTAGGCCGTACATCGTCAGATAGTACTATCGCATGGTGGGGTAAACAGAAGTCCGAAGTTATGGAAGAAGCATTTGATCCTAACGGTCGAGTAAGCGTTAATGAAGCATTACGCCAAGTTAGTAAATGGATGGTAGGTGTTGATAAACTATGGGGGCAAGGGTACGGTTTTGATATGACAATATTAGAAGATATGTATCGTATGTTAGGTATTCCTATTCCTTGGAACTTTTGGATAGTATATGATAGTCGTACGTTGTTCGGATTGTGTGAAAAGGATCCTCGTAAAGCTATGCAGACCGATCTTCACAATGCATTAGCCGATGCATACTTTCAGGCTAAATCAATACAAGTAGCATACAAAGAACTAGGAGTTAAAAAATGAATACTATAATACTAGTAACAATAGTAGCAGGTACTATTGTAAGCTCGGCAACTTTTGGGTCATTAAATGAATGTACAAAAGCTAGAGACGTGGTTATGGCACAAGATAATATAACTGCATACTGCACCTATAAAGAAGTAGCTAAAGATCAAAGTAAAGCAGTGTTTAAGTTATTCAGTAATATGTTAAAACAGATGGGAGAATTAGATCAACAATGAAAGAACTATGGGTAGAAAAATATCGTCCAACGACAGTTGACGGATACGTATTTAAAGACGATGCACAACGTAAGCAAGTAACTACTTGGATTAAAGATAAAAGTATTCCGCACTTATTGTTTAGTGGCGGTGCTGGCATTGGTAAAACAACACTAGCAAAATTATTATTTAACGAGTTAGATATACATGATTTAGACATTTTAGAAATTAACGCATCTCGAACAAATAGTGTTGAAGATGTGCGTAACAAGATTGTTAACTTTGTACAAATGATACCGTTTGGTGACTTTAAAGTTGTGCTACTTGACGAGGCGGATTATTTGTCGCCAAATGCCCAAGCAGCACTACGTGGTGTAATGGAAGAGTATCACACTACTGCAAGATTTGTTATGACATGTAATTACGAAAATAGGATTATTCCTGCAATACATAGTCGTTGTCAAGGATTTCATATTGCTAAAGTTGATCAAACAGAGTTTACCGCGAGAGTTGCAACTATTCTTATTACAGAAGGTATTACTCCAGACTTAGATATATTAGACACTTACGTTAAAGCAACATATCCAGACTTGCGTAAATGTATCAACATGTGTCAAATGAACGTTCAAGACAATAGCTTACTTCGTCCTAATGAAGGCGATTCTGGTAACAGTGACTGGAAACTTGAAATGGTTGAATTGTTTAAGTCAGGTAAGATCCAGGCGGCACGTAAATTGTTATGTGGGTCAGTTCGTCCAGAAGAGATGGAAGAGATTTATCGCTGGCTGTATGACAACATTGAGTTGTTTGGCGATGATGCACAACAAGACACAGCGGTATTAACAATTAAGCAAGGCTTAGTGGATCATACGTTAGTTGCCGATCCTGAAATTAACTTAGCTGCAACACTTATTAGATTAGCAAGAATATAATGACTACTAAATAATGTTGGAGATAATAAATGACATACTTAGTAAATGATAATTGTATAAAATGTAAACATATGGATTGTGTAGAAGTATGTCCAGTAGACTGTTTTTACGAAGGCGAAAACTTTCTTGTAATTAATCCAGACGAATGTATTGACTGTGGCGTTTGTCAACCAGAGTGTCCGGCTGATGCTATTTTACCCGACAATGCATTTGCTTCTCCAGAAGAATCTGAAAAGTGGTTAGACATCAATACAAAGTATTCAGCACTATGGCCTAATATTACATCAATGCGTCCTGAAGATGTGCCAAGCGATGCTGCAGACTGGAATGGAGTACCTAATAAATATGAAGACCATTTTTCAGAAAACCCAGGTAAAGGTGACTAATGGGAGGTAGGAAACAAACTCGAAAAGATTTCACAGGTAGCTTAATTAAAATAAGTATCATTGAGCAAGAAATTGTTTACGCACAATCACAATTAAAAGAACACGATACAGGACATATACACACTGCTATCAGTTGGTTAAAACATCGAATAGAGGAATTAAAAAATGAGAGCTAGATTAGTAGCATATAGCAAAGCGACACCAGAGTTTGAAGCAGAAGGTTTAACAGATCTGCAAGAGCTTATTGCATTTTGTGCAAAAGTAAGTAACCCTTCCGCACAAATTAACACAGCAACTAGCGAACGGCTAATTAAATATTTAATTAAACATCAACATTGGTCGCCACTTGAAATGGTTAATGCTACACTTGAGATTAAAACAACACGTGACATTGCACATCAAATTGTACGTCATCGTAGTTTTGCTTTTCAGGAGTTTAGTCAGCGTTATGCTAACCCTGAAGAACAAGGCGACATGTTTGAGTATAGTGAAGCTCGTTTACAAGACCCAAAGAACAGACAAAACTCAGTTGAAGTAGATGATGCAAAACTACAACAAGAATGGGATTGGGCTCAAAGACGTATTGCAGTACTTGCTAAGAAAGAATACGACTGGGCTATTAAAAAAGGCATTGCTAAAGAACAAGCACGTAAGGTATTACCTGAAGGTCTTACAAAGACAACACTATACATGCAAGGTAGTATTCGTAGTTGGGTACATTATATTGATCTACGTGGTGCTAACGGTACACAAAAAGAACATATGGAAATTGCTCATGCTTGTGCGAAAGTAATTGCTGAGATATTTCCGTTAATGAGTGAGCTTTGATAACAGAACTACACAAGATATGGAATATTCAACCTCATAATATACATGGGGATGAATTTACAGGATATGAACCTGTAATGGATCAATTAGACTCTTACGGAAAAGTAGAGTTTAACAAAGATCCTGAAGGTGTAGTTGATGCAGTGTTTGATATTTATAGAAGTATTAATCTTGTACCAATAATCTACTTTACACATGCAGGGTTAGTTAGAGCTATAAAAGACTTTAAAACTATAAGCTATAATAATGTCGATCAAGGTCGTATTGGATTAGGAAATAATCGCGGACAGCCAATTAATAGATTTTTATTTCCAAATATGATGACGGCTGAGCCCAAAGGCAGAGGAACTAATAGTCTTAAAGATAGATTTTATAATGACACAAAGTTAAAAAGAGCAATTCGTATATGCTTTGAAATGCGAGAAGGACTACGACTAACTAGGCCTACAGCATTAAGACGAGCATTAGAATTAGTTACAGGTGAAAATGTACAAAATTTTAAACCGCAGCATGCAAGAAGTATAGTTGAATATCTATGTCCTGTACTGTGGGGTAATGTATATGATTATAGTTGTGGCTACGGCGGCAGGTTACTAGGTATTGGATCTAGTAATATGAAATATAACTATATCGGAGTTGAGCCTAATACCGAAACTGTAAAGTACTTAAACTATCTTAATGAATTACTAGACGAAGCAGTTGGTGTTAGAGGAACAATTATACAAGATGTCAGTGAAAATTATCAACCTACTGACATAGATTGTGCATTTAGTAGTCCGCCATATTTTAACTTGGAGAAATATTCAGATGAAGAAACACAGTGTATGGTACGTTATCGCACCCTTGACGAATGGTTTAGTGGATATGTTGAGCCTACTATTGAGAACATTTATAGAAGTCTTAACAAAGATGGAATTTTTGCTACAAACATTGCAGATTACAAAAGCTACGGAAACAAAGAATACAAAGTCGTCGAGGGCTGGATACGGACAGCTGAAAGAATAGGCTTTAAGCATACAAGTACTATTAAGATGATGTTAAATACTCGCCCTGGTGTTGGAAACGATAAGCTCGCTGGACGTGAAAAATTTGAAGGGGTATATGTGTTTACAAAGTAAAAAAGTAGGGGAATAACCCCCTACTTTAGTTTAGTTACTATACGTCTCCGTATACTTGTAATACTTCTTTAACTGCGTTATGCCTTTCAATATCTCCCTGCTCAAACCGGACTATGTCCAAGTGTGTTGCGTTGCCTGCTGATTTCATTAGATTAACAAAATTAATTAATCCGTTGTCCTGCATGCGATCTGCCTGTGCCAGATCTCCCGTAACCGCCATCATAGAGTTTTCACCTAGTCTAGTGAGTAACATTTTCATTTGACTAGCTGTTGCATTCTGCATTTCGTCAGCTAAGATAAAGCTGCGCTTAAATGTGCGACCTCGCATAAATGCTAGTGGGGCTATCTCAATTATACCTTCTTGTATCATTCCTTCTATTTCTTTAGCATTAAAATACTCCCTTAATACGTCAAATATTGGTCTAGTCCAAGGCGCCATTTTTTGTTCTAATGTGCCTGGAAGAAACCCTAAGTCTTCGTCGACCGATACTGCCGGTCTAGTGACGATAATCTTATCAACTTTGCCTTCTTTAAACTGCTTAACCGCTACTTGCACAGCCAAAAGTGTTTTGCCTGTTCCAGCTGGACCTATACCGAAGACTATATCTTTCTGGGCGTCCAGTAGTTTTAACACGTATGTTTCTTGGTTTGTATTTCGTGGAAGGATGTTGACTTGTTTCTCTTGTTTTTGGAATTGGTTTATCTCAACTACATTATTATAGTTGTTCATTGAGTTGTTACGCTTGCGTTTTGCACCCATTAAGTGTCCTCCTATGGATATTGACGTAAGTTCTTACTTCCTATAATAGGAAGCTGGTCCCTACAAAGTATTTACCATCAGTATAAAAATAAAAAATGTTCTGTTATCTTTTTGATACGATAAATAAGTATAGCAGAATAACGAAAGCGTAATAGGATTATACAATGCAAGATATATATGACGTTATAGAGAACGTAAACAATATTTACGATAGTAACTCTTCATTTGAAATACTAAAAGATTTTGAAAGAGTTATAGACGAATTAGATGTTTATGTTTACAAGAATTGGGGAGACGGCGAATTAGTTTCCGGACCAAAAATTAGTAGGCATTGGGTATCTTGTTCATTTATGTGGCCAGCAAACAAAATGCCTGACCCAATGGGCGGAAAGCGTTTATTAGATTACGATTGTAAGGTGTCTATGGGGAAAGACTATGTTATTAAACCTCGTAAAATACGTAAATCTGAAGATATACGACCAGGAACTAAAAAGGGTAAACTAGATAAACATGCAATCTGGTTAGTACAAATTGATATGCCAAAGAAGCTAATTCAAGACATATATAGTGGGTACGATGAGTTATTAGATTATATAGAAGAACCGGCAACGGACGGGCAATCACAAGAACTACAAGCTAATCCAGCAGATGCTGCAGCTGTAGCAATGGCTGCACCTGCAGGACCAGTAGTAGATCCTGCAATGGCGCCTCAAGAAGGAGCTGTATAATGGGGCTACGCTCAGAAGACTTAAAAGATATGGTAGATCATATTTTTGAAATAGATTCTTTTAAAAGTAAAATGGGCGAAGACGCAAACATTGTTACTTTAAGTTTTAGTACTAAGACTACAGAAACTGCAAAAGACCTTGTAAACTTTTTAGAAAAAGGGTACAGCTTTATCTTAGATGCAGATGCAACAGCAGGAGAACAAAAAGACGGAACATATAAAGTATTTGTAGAAATGGAAAGAAACGATTCTTGTCCAGAACAAATATCAGAAATAGTTGACGGAGTTAGTAAATTAGCCGGAGAAGACAACTTTAAGTTTCGCTACTATAAAAACTTTAGATCGTTAGAAGCTACAACGGAAAACTTACAAAAGTCTATTCCTACTAGTGCAGACGATTATGGATTACAAATTAAAGAGGTAGCTATGGAAAGTTATAAAAACTTCTTTAATAAAAGCTACTTAGAATCTGTAGAGATGGCTGGGAATATATTAGCCATTAAGAAGATTTATGCAGATCCTTTATATTTTAATTTTTTAAACGTAGGAAACAAAAACGATATTTTAAACAGTATCAATGAAACTATAACTGTCGATGATAATGGATTTGCTGAAGTTATATATCTTAGCAAGTATATCGGAGACTACAATATTACTAAATTTGGCAATAAACTAACTTTTGAAAATGATAATAAAGTACTTGTGTTAACTCGTATTAACACCTAAATCAGAGGAAGTAAAATGGCGAAAAAACACTTTAAGTTTGACTTTACAGTTGAACAAGTCACAGAAATGCTCAAAGGAAATTCAGAAGCAGAAGAATGGTATGACGCAATGTGCGAGATACTACCGTTATACGATATTGTAACAGCAGATCGTGTAGCAGCATTTGTTGCACAATGTGGACACGAATCTAATAACTTTAAAGTTTTAACAGAAAACTTAAATTATAGTTCAGAAGCATTAGATAAGATATTCGGAAAATATTTTAAGAGGGCAGGAAGAGATGCACAACCATATCATAGAAAACCTGAAAAAATTGCTAACGTTATTTACGCAAGCAGAATGGACAACGGTGACACTGATTCCGGTGATGGCTGGAGATTTAGGGGCGGCGGCATATTACAACTTACAGGACGTTACAATTATACCAAGTTCAGTGAAGTAGTTGAGATGTCTGCAGAAGCAGCAACAGACTATGTTCGTACTAAAAAGGGTGCATTAGACAGTGCATGTTGGTATTGGGACGAAAATAAGTTAAACAAGTACGCAGATGCCCAAGACATGAAAACTCTTACTAAACGTATTAACGGTGGATATATAGGATTAGAAGATCGTATTAAACATTACGAACACGCTGTAGAAGTATTAGGCGGCGAATATCATGCACCGGCTATTGATATGTCGGAAACTGTTCGCAAAGGATCAAAAGGTCCTACTGTACAAGCAGTACAAGAAGAACTAGGGTTAACAGCTGATGGCGACTTTGGTCCAGGCACAGAACGAGCTTTAAAAGAATGGCAACGAGCTGCTGGATTAGTAGCTGACGGTATTGCTGGCCCGGCAACACTAGGAAAATTGTTAGGCTAATATCATGGGATTAAAAATAGCAGCAGTTATGTTTATATTGATGGCGGGTATGGTCGGCATCGGTTATTGGTATTATAACGACTCACAAGCAAAGATGGCTGTGTTAGTTGAAAATGCTGCAAACGCAGAAACTGCTTCTAAATTAAGTGAACAAGCATTAGAGTCAATGAAAAAAGATTATGCTAAAGTTACTGAACAACTAAACATCGTAAATACTAAATTTTCAGAAATTAGAACGCAAAATAATGTACTTGCAAAAAAGCTACAGACGTTTAATGACTTAGGTGAAATAGCAATAGCAAAAACATCGTCAATAGAACGAGCAGTAAATACCGGCACATTAAATGCTGGACGATGTTTTGAAATATTAAGTGGTAATACACTTACAATAAAAGAAAAGGAGGCAAAAAATGCAAAAGCATTCAATAAAGAATGTCCTTGGTTGTGGCCTGGTAATCCTACTCCTTAGTGCGTGTTCTTCTACTCCTAGATTAATTGAAGTATCAGCAACTCCTATTGAGAAGCCTGAGTTAACACTACCTAAAGTAGATCGTATCGATATGCGTAAAGTAGAATGGACTATTGTTACTGAAGCAAACTGGGAAGAAGTTGTTACAAAAATTAAAAAATCTGGCAGACCGTTAGCATTATTTGCTCTTACCGATAACGGATATGCCAATCTTGGATTAAACTTTAGTGATATTAGAGCACTAGTACAGCAACAACAAACTATTATTGCTGCTTACGAGTCGTATTATAAAAATGCTGAAGAAGCACTTGATAATGCAAACAAGCAAGTAGACAATGTTAATAAAGAAGTTAGTGAAGAAAATAATAAAGAACCAAAAGCTTCTGTGCTAGATAAGTTTAATCCTTTTAAGTAGAAACACCTGTAATGAAACTTTGGAAAAAAATAAAATTATGGTTTGATCCAGATCAAAGGTTAACAGTAACTCATATGGGGCAAGAAAAAGTGTTCCATGTAGATGAGTTTAGTAGTAAGAAGCCAACACGCCTAGCAGGCAAAACCGTCGATGGTAGGAAATTTTTATTAGTTAGTAAAATTCCTATGGAGTTTGAAATTATTGAAATTCCAACATCAGACAGAATATATAAGGATTAATATATGTGGGAAATGATAACAAACATGGCAACTGATAGGTTGTGGATTTGGACTGCTCTTGCTGGGTCAATTTTTGGAGCATTATTTATTGCTTATATGAAGGATACCCGGATAGCATTATGGGTATATGGAAAATGGGATACTTTACTTGATTATGTTAGAGATAAATTTGGGTGGACTTGGTTTGATCATGATCCTAACGCTTGGAGGAAAGTGAATCCAAATATTTCTAATAAAATTGATTTACTAGAAACCCGTATAAAAAAACTGGAGAAAAAAGATGGCTCGACGTAAACTAGAAGATTTAGACAACGAAGAAGTAAAAGACGAACCTACTATTACAGACGAGTATGAGCCTAGAGCAAGGAAAGCACCTGACGCAGTTGTAGTATCTAATACCGAATCAGTAACAAGAAAAGTTAAACTAGATCTTGAACTAGATACTAGTGTAAAAGATCTAGGGCCGAATCCATACGTTAGACTTATACATATGGCAAGGGCTGTTGATAGTTGGAGAATTTTTCCCCGTGTCTTTATCACTGTTTATATTGTGTTACTTTATCAAGTAGTACATTGGTATATGGGATTAGGCGTCGATGCAACTATGGAACAATCAGGTTTAGTTAGTGTTGTTGTAGGTGCAGGCGCTGCATGGTTTGGACTATATACCGGATCTAAGAATCAGAGCTGATAGATAAAATAAGTAATAGTATGAACTACTATTCACTACTTGATGTTAATAAATCAGCATCCCCGGAAGAGCTTAAAAAAGCATACAAAAAAGCAAGTATGCAACACCATCCTGACAGGGGAGGTAACGAGGAAAGATTT
>Ga0308015_10000540_pt1 | contig 17326 bp, 24 predicted proteins | sample Neamet231_FD_203128 | JGI IMG/M metagenome (GOLD analysis project Ga0308015, IMG submission 203128) | Marine microbial communities from water near the shore, Antarctic Ocean - #231 | ecosystem: Environmental > Aquatic > Marine > Unclassified | place: Southern Ocean | collected 2014-07-28
TGCATTGACCAGACACGCAATTAAACGAGAGCAGTTCACAGTCGATCACCTGACATTTGAACTGACAGACACAACATACGCAGTAATAGCTGGGGAGGCCGTACACGCTAAAGATCGACGCCCACTGTTCACAAGCACCATAACAAAAGGCATCGCCACAGAACTGCGTAGGCTGGCTCACCATTTTGATGAAAGAGAGGATGAATTGTGACCTATAAAATAAATGGAATTGAAGCAATCGCAATAGCCGCAACATTCGTTCACGAAAACCCCGAAATCCAACCAAAAGATCGTCGTAGAATAATGGCAAAAATGCTTGAGCCAATGATCGAAGAGCTATTCGGCAGCGATTACGAACCATATGAAGATCAGGAGGATAAATTATGATCATTAAATCTTGGCAATTCAGAGGATTTATGAGTGCAGAAATGCCGCCGAAATGGCTGGAGCCAGAATGCTCTAAGCGTGCGGGGAGCGCACACCTGTGGATACACACGCAGGAAGGTGAGACGGGCGCAGCGTCAGGGCAGTGGGTCGCCGTCAATTTGCGAGGCCACGTCAGCATACACAACACAAAGCCCGATGGCTGGGGCAGGGAGGTTATCGCAGGGGCTGCCTTCGTGGCGCTTGTTGCGGCTGTCCTAATTGTAATGCTATCCCTTTAATCGATGGCAATTAACGGGAGTTGACATCAAGCCCCGCCGAGGCGGGGTTTTTTACTATAGGAACGACAACCCTTTTTTTTAATTTAATTTTGCATTATATAGAAATAACAGGAGGGCCGCATCATGGCGAAAAAAACAACTGAGAAAAAACCAATGGGCAGGCCACCGTTTAAGGTATCAGATGAAGTGTTGGCAAACGCCACACGGTATATGTCGCAGGGTCTAAACGTCGATCAGTGCGCCAGAATGCTGGGCATTAGCAAGTCCACATTGATGCTTCATCAATCCAACAATTCGGACTTATCGGACAGCTTAAAAAGGGGGAGGGTTCAAGGAATTGAGGCCGTGACCAATACGCTGTTCAATAAAGCCGTCGAGGGCGACAACGTCTCAATGCTGTTCTGGCTCAAAAATAGGGGCGAGGGTGAGTGGGTCGAGAAAGTTGTCACCGACAACACAAACAAAAACACAACGCAATTAGACCTTACGAGGATATCCGATGAACAAATCAGTTCACTTGAAGCAGCTTTTGGGCAGCTTGACATTGGAACAGGTGAGAGCGGAGAAATATAAGCGAAGCCTGCATGAGTTTACGAAAGCCGCATGGCCGACGATTGAACCGGGCGTGCCGTTCAAAGATAATTGGCATCTTCAAGCAGTATCTGAACATCTTCAAGCAATAAAAGAAGGCGAAATTAAGCGCCTGATCATCAACGTGCCGCCACGACACATGAAGTCAATCAGCGTGGCCGTGGCGCTGCCTGCGTGGACTTGGGCATCGCAACCGCATAAAAAGTTCCTCTATGCGTCCTACGCCTCATCCCTGTCGATCAGGGATAGCGTGAAGTGCCGCAGGCTGATCGATAGCCCGTGGTACAAGGCGCACTTCGGTGACAAGTTTAAGCTGACCGACGATCAAAACCAGAAGCAGCGGTTTGAAAACGATCAGACAGGCTATAGGATCGCCACCAGTGTCGGGGGTGCTTTGACCGGGGATGGGGGAGACATTATCGCAATTGACGATCCCCACAATTCGGTAGAAGCAGATAGTTCTAAAGTCAGGGAGGGTGTGCTGGAGTGGTGGGATCAGGCCATGCAGACGCGACTTAACGATCCACAGACGGGCGCGTTTGTCATCATCATGCAAAGATTGCACGAACAAGACCTCACGGGCCATATACTCGCCAATGAGCTAGGCAATGAGTGGGATCACCTATGCCTGCCTGCCAGATATGAGATCGGCCACCCAACGCCCAACAGATCAAGCCTTGGCTTCACAGACCCACGCACAGAGGAGGGGGAGCTTCTGTGGTCCGACAGGATGGATGAGAAGACCTTGACAACCCTAGAGCGGTCTCTTGGCTCCTACGCAGCCGCTGGGCAGCTACAGCAGCGGCCAAGCCCCAAGGGCGGCGGCATACTCAAGGCGTCATGGTGGGTGCCGTGGGAGCGCGAGGAGCTACCCGAAGTTTCGTATGTAATCCAATCGTGGGATACGGCATTTGAAACTAAAGAAAGCTCCAGCTACAGCGCCAGAACAACGTGGGGAGTGTTTAAACACCAAGGATACGACTGCCTGATTGTGTTGGATATGTGGTACGATAAAGTTAATTACCCAGAGCTACGCAAGCTGGCGCAGGAGGCATACGATGACTGGGAGCCAGACGCAGTTTTGATAGAGAAGAAGGCCAGCGGAGCCAGCCTTATCGCTGACCTCAGAATGGCAGGGGTGCCTGTCTTGGCCTACAGTCCAGATCGTGATAAGGTGGCTCGCGCCCACGCATCGTCGGCACTGCTAGAGGACGGCAGAATTTATTACCCAAAACGCAAATGGGCCGAAGATTTGATCTCAATATGTGCCAGCTTTCCAGCGGCAAAAAATGACGATGTCGTTGACACATGCACCCAAGCGTGGCTAAGACTGAGAAAAGGCTGGTTCTTAGGCCACACTGAAGACCTGACTGAAGATGATGAACCAGAGACGCAAAGGATAACTCTCTATGGCTGATCCAAATGTAATCCCGTTTGCCGAGGGCGCACCCGCAGATGACCTGATGATTGAAGAGCTTCCAGACGGTGACGTGCTAATCGGTGATCCAGAGCTAGACGATATCGATGAGAGCGACAACGGATTTGACGCCAACCTCGCAGAAGAGATCGACGCACGGGAGCTATCGGCCAAGGGCGCGGAGCTTGTCAGCTTTTACGAAAACGATGAAGCCGCTAGAGACGAGTGGAAGACCCGCTACAAGGCTGGCCTCAAGACCCTAGACCCAGACGGTGGGCTAGATGAGGGCGAAGATGAGAGGGCCACCCGTGGCCTGTCCATCGTTGTTCATCCACTGATCGCAGAAGCTGCCACGCAATTTAACGCCAAGGCCATCGCAGAGCTGTACCCGTCAGGTGGCCCAATTAAAACAGTTATTATTGGCCAGCCAGATGAGGAAATCGAAGAGCAGGGCCGCAGGGTCAGAGAATTTATGAATTATCAGATCACGCAGGAGCAAGTCGAGTATTTTCCTGATCTGGATTCCATGCTGTTTCACCTTCCGCTGGTCGGCCAGACGTTCAAAAAGGTTTGGTGGAACCCAAATCTCGACAGGCAGTGCAGCGATTTCGTCAAGGCCGAAGATTTCTGCGTGGCTCCAGAAAGCAAAGACCTCTACACATCCCCCCGCTACACCCACATCATTCGGATGCCGAAAAACGAATATAATCGCTACGTGTCAAACGGATATTATCTCCAGACAACTGATGACGGCAGCGATGACCTTGATCCAGCCGACAGCGTTATTGGCGAAATCGAGGGAGTTGATGAGTACGACACCAGCGATGATATGATCACACTGCTGGAAATGCACGTCTATGATTTGTTTGACGGCATTGATGGCGAGGAAATGGATGAGGACGATCAGGACGATAACGCTGTCGCACTGCCGTACTGCATCACAATCGATTACGACAATCAAAAGATCGTGTCGGTCAGGCGCAATTGGCGCGAAGACGATGAGCTAAAAAAACGCCGCGACTGGTTCGTGTCGTACAAGTTCCTGCCCGGTTTGGGCTTTTATGGCTTCGGCCTGTACCACATGATCGGCGGTCTGGGTAAGGCGGCGACAGGATCGCTTCGCGCCCTGCTCGACAGTGCCGCATTCGCAAATATGCAGGGCGGTTTCAAGCTGCGTGGCCGTGTCACTGGCGGTGATCTGCAAGTATCTCCCGGTGAATTTGTCGATCTCGACAGTACCGTCGATGACGTGACGAAGGCCATCATGCCCCTGCCGTTTAAGGAGCCGTCAAGTTCGCTGTTTAATCTGCTGGGCTTTATGGTCGATGCGGGACAACGCTTTGCGTCCACAGCCGATCTTAATGTCGGTGACGTAAATCCCAACGCGCCAGTGGGCAGCACCGTGGCCCTGATTGAGCAGGGATCAAAGGCATTCAGCGCAATTCACAAGCGCCTGCACTACGCGCAGGGCCAAGAATTTAAAATGTTGGCGGCTCTAAACGCAGAAAATCTGCCAGAAGAGTTTACGTTCTCACGGGCTGGCGCAGCCGAAACAATCTATGCCGCTGACTTTGATGACCGCATTGACATCGTGCCTGTGTCCGATCCCAACATCTTTAGCACTGCCCAGCGCATCGCGCAGGCGCAGGCTGTACTGCAAATGGCGCAGGCCGCACCGCAACTGCATGACATGTATGCGGCATACAAGCGGATGTACGAGGCAATCCGCGTTCAGAACATCGATGAGATATTGAAAAAACCAGAAGAAGCCGTCCAGATGGATTGCATCGATGAAAATATGTCGGTGATGTACGGCAAGCCAATTCGCGCCTTCATTGAGCAAGACCATGAGGCGCACATCGCGGTGCATATGCAGTTTCTGCAAGACCCATCTCTGGCAGGCAACCCCGGCGCTAAGGCCATGCAGCCGATCCTAATTGCCCACATCGCGGAGCATATCGCGCTGCTGTACCGCCTCAGAATGCAGGCAGGCGTGGCAATGGAACTGCCGCCACTGCCCGATTTCAAAGACCCCGACTTCAAGTTTGAGGACGTTGATCCAGAGCAGGATCGCATTATCAGCCAACGGGCCGCAGAAGTGGTCAGGGCCGCACCCCAGATGAAGCAGATCGAAGCCATCAGGAGCGTGGGTCAGCAACAGCAGGAACAGGGCAATCCGCTGCAATACGCGCAGCAATTGGCGAAGTTGGAGACCGAGGCACTGACGGCCAGAACGCAAGCTCAGATCGCTGCTGATCAGGCCAAGGCTCAGTCCAACATCCAGATCAAGCAGGCAGAGGCCAAGCAGGATATGCAGATCGAAATGGCAAAGGCGCAGGCAGACTTGCAGGCCAAGGTCACCAAGCTGGAGGCTGAATTGCAGCTTGAGCGAGAGAAGAACGCCGCGAAAATTCAAATGGAGGCAATGAAGAATGTACCCCCCACAATCCTATAATTTGCCCCCGATAAATCCTGCGGCCTTCGGCGGTCAGCCGACAGAGCAAGCGCAGGATGGTCAGCCCCCGCCTCTCTCCCAAGGCGGGGGTCAGCCACCCATAGACATGAATAAGTATTTAATGAATAAAGTGGCAGAGATTCGACAGCGCATGGGCGCTGGTGACATGGGTGCATTGTCGGCCATATCGGACGCCGCACAGGTTCCAGTACAGCAGCCCCAAGCGGGGCCACCCCAGCAGCAAGGAATGGCATAATGGCGGCTCTTGACGAAATTACTGGACTTGATGAGCTTCCATTTTCTGGTGACGTTAATATTCAACCGCAAAGTCTGGGCAACTATTCCACTGACGTTAACTTGAGAAAAACATTTGAGGGCAACGGGGGCAGCGTCACGCCGTCAATGGGCTACAATCTCACAAAAAGTAGGTTTAAGACGCGAGACAGCGAATATATGTCGCCCGATGGTAAGGCGTCCGATGAGACAATTCGCATTGGTTTGGACGGCGACACAACTTTTGGCCCACTAGATTTAAGTGGAAGCGCCACAGTCGGCAGGAAGCAAGGCAGGGGGTCTATTACCAATTTCGCTGGTCAATATAATTTCTCAAATGAAAATACATTTTCAGAATTAGGCGCAGCAATAAGGGGCGGCGCGTTTGACTTTAACGTCAGCAGGCAGAAATCAACGGGCATGGAGCCAGTTTACTCTGGGTCGCTTGGAATAAACATTGGCGATGGTGGCCGTATCAGCTACTCTGATAGCAATATGGGCGAACCGAGAATTGATGCTAGATATCGGATGGAGTTTTAGAGATGTGCGGTGGTGGATATGGAGAAGTTGACAGCAACAAAGATGGCACGGTTGGCGGATTTTTAGATTTTTTTGCCGACATCACAGACGGCGGTGGCAAGGGTCGATCTGGCGCACGTTTTAGCAGCGGCGACACAGGTGGGCTAGACCAGAACCAAGACAATTACATCTCTGAGAAAGAATATATGCGGGGCGAAACGGCATCTAATATCAATGACCAAGAGGGCATCGAAGATGGTCGTGTCGGCGATGCGTACAATAACTCTAGGAACTTTGTCAGCAACTTCTCAAATAAATTTGGCGCACTGCCACGGGGATCGATAATAACAGAGGCGGCGTTGGGGCCACAATATGGGACTGATATCAGGACCAGCGGAGTGCCTAATTTCTTGCAGGGCGGTGGCTTTACGGGCGCTGCTGTCAGGGGCATTGGAGATTTAATCGGGGGCGCTCAAGATATGGTTATGCAGCCGATCCAAAAATTTATGCCCCAAAGTAATGAAGAGATTGATCCAATAGCTGCAAATGCGGCAGCAGTTAACAGCGCCAGTAGCATTTTTAATCGCGGCAGGGGCGACATACCAAACGATGTTCTTAGCGCCGCTATGGCAGCAAGATTAAGGCAAGACCCACAGCTAAGAAAAAGGCCAGCCGCTAATGCTGATGACCCATATTATCAGGATGGGGAGAATGTTAAGACCATAGATGAAGCTGGTGGTGGCGATGTAAAAATCACTTACAAAAACAATCAAGTGAGTATTGTTCCCAGAACAGTATATGAAAATAGATTTAATCTATAAAAACAGGAGAACGACATGAACCCCGACCTTGAACTAATTAAACAGTACGCACAGGCCATACAGGCAACGGGAATGTTGGAAGAAGGCACCGTCAATGGCATTACCGCAATGGTCGAGAAGGCACGGCAGCAATTTAACGCCGCTGATGAGCAGGGCATTCCGCGAGAAACCCTACAGCTTTTGCCCGACGATCAACGCGCAGCAATGCAGGAAGTCCTGATGCAAGTGCAACGGTCTTTTAACGCACAGTCTGAAGGCGAAATGATGAATGAGCGATCATATCAAGTTGATGATCGCATGGAAGAAATGACGCCTGCTGAAATGCAAAGACAACGGGCATCTGGCGCAATCAGTGAAAACGAAAGATCATACCAAGTTGATGATGGAATGATGAGTGTGCCGCCAAGTCAAATGGCTGAAATGCAGCGCAAGGGCGAAATATCTCCCGACACCATTTATGAAAATATCGATGGATTGGACATTGCGCGAAGACCTACTGCACCAGCAACATCGCCAAGACCACAAATGCGCCCAACAAATCTAGGCACAATGGGCCAGACGCGCCCACAACTACGACCATAAAGGAGGCCGACATGGCACAGGTAGAAGTCGAAAACATGGAAGACAATGCAACCCTATTCTTGCAGAAAATGGGCTTCCCACATAATGCAGACGGCCTTGATCTGTCCGACGATCAGTTAATTAACTTCCTGCTGCTGTGCCATCACTCAATGGTTGGAATTGATGGCGAAGATTACGATGACGATTACGCAGATGTGGATGAGGAAATGATGGAAGTGCCAAGCGGCGGCAAGGACACGAAGATCAAGGTTATGAAACTTGATGGCGGCAATGTCCACGAAATGATGAACAAGCTGCTTGGCGGTCACTAATGCCCGTCATGAAGGTCAAGGGCGGCTACCGCTGGGGCAGCAAGGGCAAGGTTTATAGAACCAAGGCCGAAGCGGCCAAGCAGGGCCGTGCCGCCTACGCCAGCGGATATGGTAAAAAGAAAAAGGGCAAGTAGATGGGTAAAGTTGGCGCGGCAAAAGCAGTTCTAACAAGTGCCGTTGATGCACTGGGCAATCCCATTGGAGTGTTAAAAAGTTTAGTCGATTATTATAGAGATGGAAATGTAATAGCCGACAGAATTAAAGATATACCATCTGCCCGTGAAATTGCTGGAATGACACCGCCACCGCCCGAAGCTGGTGGCATGACCAGCGCGGGAAAAGTCGCCCGTGCCACACTTTTGCGTGACCACACAAGCCAAGGCTATCTGTCAGGGGATAAGGTGCCGCCAGTGCAGGGAACTATTGCTGATTTAAAGGGCAGCACACTGATGAGCGTTGTTGGTGATCAAACTGGAAGACACACTGTGACCAGTGTTGGCGGCAGATTGTTACCAGAGCCAGTAGATTCTTTGGCAGGGTTTGAATACATGGACGTTCCCGACCAAGGCTACGCTGGGGCCAAACCCGCAACGAGCAGTAAATTAAACGAAGCTCGTAAAACAGAAAACCCAGTTTATATTAGCATAATGATGGGCGATCAATCTGGTGACTTTGCCATGCACACGGGCCAAATGTTGGGTAGACTGCTTTCAAATCAAGGCAATATGCCCATTGATAAAAAAGACATACCAAAAATTGATGAATTAATCCGTAGTATAGGGCAGCCTGTAAATGTAAAAGACACAGACGTTAATGGAGACTTTATTAGAAACAAGGACAACACATTTAAAACTAAGAAAATTACCGTATATCCGTTTCGTAACTTTACATCAGTAGCTAATGACGATGCTCTATTAAAATACATAAAAAGCCTTCCAACTGGTACTGCAAGGGCTTACTTTCTGAAAGGTCTGGACAAATCAGGCTTGCAAAAGATGGGCATTCCCAAAGTTGGCGATGCAAGGCTTGCAGTGGCAGACGAAAATCAAATTGGAATGGACTGGGGAACAACTGGGTATCGCACGATGGTTCCAGACTTGGAAAAGGGGGCTTTCCCAACAACGGCAAAAAATTCTACCACCTATGACACTGGCGTTGATAAAGTTGGCCCCGCCATGACTATTCTGGAAGAGGGCCGTGGCATTCCTGCAAATCTTTTGTTTCGTGATAATTCGCTTAAAATGCGGGAAAAGGGTACTGGCGGCAATTTAGTGTTTAATCAGGCAGACTATAAAGTTTTTGAGAGTAGCCCCAAAAAATCCAAGCAGCTTGTTGATGATCAAGTAGTTGATATTGTGTCAACATTTACAGAGCTTGAGCGTCGAGGTGGACGCAGGGCCGCGCTGCAATATGCACAAGAGCTTTTGTCTGGCGGTAAAATCACAGGTCAAATGATTGAGGCGGCAAGGAAAGCCAACATCCCATCTTGGATGATTGCCGCAATGGCCCCAACAGTCGGCGCTCTTAGCTCCATACCAGAAGAGGACGGTATCTAATGTCACTATATAAAAACATCGCCAACAAGAAGGCTCGGATCAAGGCTGGCTCTGGCGAGACAATGCGAAAAGTGGGTGCCAAGGGCGCACCAGCCAAGGGCGCGTTTAAACGTGCAGCCCTAACCGAGAAAAAACCAAAGAAAAAAGGAAAGAAATAATGGGGATTTCAAATAACGATCCCGATGATTTTGAAGACCAGTGGGAAGAAGATGCTATAGAGGAAGCAATCGAAGACGCTGCGATTGAAGCAGACATGGAGCGTCAAGACGCTGAAATTAAAATGGAGTATTATAATGGCTAAAGGCGTAAAGCATTACTTTAAGAACGGCAAAGAGCATACGGGCGCAACACACAAGGACGCCAAGGGCAAGGTCATGTCTGGCGCAAAGCACACGGCGTCCAGTAAGTTCTTAGTCCACATGAAAGACCTGTCCGACACCGCAAAGAAAAGGGCGAAAAAAGCATGACACAACTAAGCAAGAGCCAAAAGAAAATTGCCGCCAAAGCAGCACCCAAAAACAAAATCACAGGTGCTGACTTTAAAAAGCTGAAGAAAAAGAAAAAGAAGTGACGTGTGACACATGTGTTTGCGTTGTTGTTATATATCGGCGTTGCTGATGATCGTAAGTTGGTCAGCGATGATATGTTGTTTCGCAAGCTAGAAACGTGTAATTACTACGCAAGAGAAATCGTGAGGCGCTACGGATACCACAGCAATACAAAAGATTTTGGCGTTGCATACTGTGTTCCAAGGCTGGTCGATCCTGACAAGGCGAGGATTTATTGAATGGCAAATCTAATTGGTGCATTAAGCAAAATAGGATTGCCTATGGCCCGTAATGCGGCTGAAGAAGTGGCGAGGCTCATTCTTGAATTGCGTCAGGCTGGCCGTTCTGACGAAGTTACTGAAAAAATGATGTCTGCGGCTGATGACCCATACATGTATGACAACACGCCACTGCCAATGGATCGTGCTTCTAGGGAAACTAGGGCTGATGAGATGTTCCCAAGAAAAGGCTACCACGGAACAAACGAAGACATATCTGAGTTCCAAGGAAGCGTGTTCACTTCAGACAACCCAACATTGGCAAGCACTTATGCAAGGGGAATGTCTGACGCACAAGTTTATCCGCTTCGCATTGGGAGCAAACTTGGTGACGCAATTGTCGAGGGCAACGGCGCAAACTGGAACCAGCTCAACATAAGTGATGTAAAAGACCCAGAAGTCGCAAGCTGGCTTGATTGGGCAGAAGGACAAAAGGTTTCAACGCGAAGTATTGAAAGAGCGGCTGAACTTGAAGGCCGTAGTGGCGTTCAGTTTAAAGATATTAACGACATAGGGTCGGGAATTAATTCTGGGCAATTTAAAAACTTAGGCTATACCCCTGCGGAAGAAGAGGCTTTGCGCTTGCAATATTTACAAGAGCTTTCCAAGCCTTCAAATGTTGATGTTAGATTATCTCCTAACTTAGTTCGCTCCGAGTTTGCCCGTTTTGACCCAGAGTTTCGCAACTTGCGAAATTTATCTGCCAGCATACTTGGCGCGATAGGATTTACTGGCATAGCTGCTGGCCTGAGAGAAAAACAAGAGGGTATGTAATGGCAGGCAAAAAGCTAATAACTAATTTACTTGGCTCTGCTGTTGATGCTCTTGGCAACAAGATTGGTGCGCTGCCTGATGCTGATTTATTAGACAATTTATTTTGGGGCGAAAAAGATGGAGACAATATTGTTTACAAAAACACTCCAAATTTAAGCAATGATTTGGCAGAAACAGTTGCAGATAAATTAAACAGTCTTAACGGAATTGAAGCCGATGTTGGGACTTCAAATGTTTCCGCATCATCATATGTAAATGTCAACTTTGGAACGGTTGATGAAGATGGAGATATAGAAGAAATATTTGACAGCTTTAAATTGCGTTTTTCAGATCACGATGACAGATATGGATCAAATAAAACAATTCGCTTTGATGATTTTACAGACGATATTTATGATTTTGATGAATATGTAGAGACAAAAATTAACAAAGAATATTTAAGTGACATGATCAAAAATGGGTTGGATTCTGTTTTGTCATTTGGAAAAGTAAAAGCACATGAAGCTAACAAGGACGGTTATTTGACAAGCTCTGAGCTTTCAAAGTTTTTAAATAATTTTAAAGCGGAGACCGACTAATGGCAACGTACAAAGGCAAAAGCGTCACACTGAACAAGCCGCGCAGGATTGCGAAGGGCGAGACCAGCCACGGCAGAAAGAAGTCTGTGGTGTACGTTACGGACGGTGACAGGGTGAAGCGCGTAACCTTTGGCGACCCCAACATGAAAATCAAGAAAAACCAAAAGGGCCGACGATCTAATTTTAGGGCGCGTCACAACTGTGATAACCCCGGCCCGAAGACCAAGGCCAGATACTGGTCATGTAGGGCGTGGTGATAATGAACAGGGTGATATAAATGTCTTTTTTTACAGCAATAGGTAAAGTTCTTAGGTTCGCAGCCGATGAAGTTTTAGATGTTGTCACTGACGTCATTACGCGCAGGGCTGACGATGACTTGGTGGATATACCAGACGCAATTGACGATGATTTCCAAGACCTTGGTGCGCTGGAGAATTTGGGGCAAGCAGAGCCACTCACACCAGATCAGCAGGGTATTGCAACAGAGTTAGGGCAGGAGAACGCAGAACGAATAAGGATGGAAACAGAAGGGCCACTCCAAGAGGCTAATCCCACCTTTCAGGCAGAGCCACAAATAACCATTAACATCACGCCAGAGCAGCAGGCGGGTATTGATGCCATCACGGCGAGAAATACAGAAATACTTAGAAATACAATTGATGTAGATGAGTTTTTGTCTGATCCAACAAACGAAGCAGAGGCAAGAGCGCAGGCTGCATTAGAATTAATTCGTGCTGGCAGACTGGATGAAGTTCTTGCAAATAATAACCTTGTGAATGCCCTGACAGATGGAGATGGGGAAGCATATATAGCAAGGCACTCAAGCAGAAGGTATGACGATGACATCGTTGACGCTGACTTTGAAGATATTGATATAGCCAATGCGGATGAAGGGGCCAGAAACGCTAAAGGAATAGACATTGCCCTGCGTAGTGACCCAGCATTCCAAGACCCCCAAGTAAGGCAGAGCGTGGAGCAGCTTAGAGTGGGTGGGGGAACGAATTATGAAATAAGAAGCTATTTGAATGCAGTTAAAAGAGAGTATGAAGAGGCCAGACGCCCAGTAACCCGCGCCATAGACGCAACGAATACAGAGCAATTGCGTGAGCTTTACGCCGAATATAAGCTGCCAATACCCAAGACAAATGCGGAAGCAGCCGCCGCTAATTTAATTATAGAAGCGGATAGGGGCGTTATTAATATTGGCCCTTCTTTGCGAAGAAATATCGACATTAATTACCTAAAGGCCCACGCGCCCGAAGAGGTCTACAAAAAACACGGCCCAACAATTCTTGAGGCCAAGCTGGCGCAGCAGGCGTCTGGAGACTTGGGTGTTTTACCGTCACTGAAAACAATTAATTATGGAACGGGAGGATTGCCGTTCTATAGCGCGGCGGCACGGGCAGCAGAAAAACTAAAAGTGCCAAGCGGCAGCTATGAGAAGCTCAAGAAGCTGGCGCTCAAGCAGAGCGGCGTGAAGGCCAAGGAGTTTGAGTGGTCGGGCGCTGATGAGGCGTTTGAGGGGCGCACAGACGTAACTCCAGCCGAGCTTGCAGAGTATTTAAAACAAAACAGCAATCTTATTAGAGAAGAAGAAAAAATAGCGGAAGGCATCATGCGAGACGCATCTTCCTTTGCCGATGATGACGGCATAGACGAGTTTTTAGATAGCCAAGACGGTCAAGCGTATATTAAAGATTATTTGGAAGAACTTGAATATGATTTCAAAGAAAACTTTACTTATAATACAAATATGGAAGACATTGGCAGTTATATTGCTGGCGATAATTTTGTGGCACTAGATAAATTTGCAGAAATGATAGATGGCGTAAGCAGTGGCAGAGAGCTTGCTGCAAAATACCCTGATGGTTGGGTGACAACTAATGAAAACTATTCTCAAATAAAAGTTTTTAGCTCAGACGAAGCTGCCGCAAATTGGGAATGGCGGGACAACAAAGTATTTTATGAGCAAGATGCCCGTGAAGGCGCAGAAAATAAGCTAACGACATTGCGCTTCTACGATACAGAAGATTTTAACATGACAGTTTACGGGTCTAATGACCCAGTGGCTGATCCCGCTCTTTTGGAATACGCAGAACACTTTCCCAGTGGCGGCACAGACATGACTGAAACTAGATATATCTTTGATGATCCCACGGGTGATTTTTCAGAAGAATATTTCAAAGCGGGTCACTTTGATGATAGCGGAAATGTTGTGGCCCACGCACGGACAGCGAAGTTTCCAGTGTCAACAGGCGGCACGGCATACCACTTGGGTGAGGCTCAGTCGGATGTTCAGCAGGGAATGCGTACAGAACAAAAGACAAGAAATAAACAGCGTGAACTTTACCGCCAACAATTTCCATTGGCAGAGGGAAGTGAACCAATTCAATTAAGCTCCAGAACCCGTGAGCAGGAGCTTTTTAAAGATAATTATGACAGTGTAAAAGACCTTTTTAGACAATATGTGGTCGGGTCTGAAAATGATTTAAGTCATAAAGTTTTTGGATATGGACTAGGGCGATCTAGTACGAGATTTCGTGACAAGCCAGAAGCCTTTGCGGAATACAAAACAATTGTTGCTGATTTTACTGGTGAAAAGCCAGAAGACATAAAAGATAATCACTCATTTTTTGAAGGCTCTGAGGGCAGCATAAATGACTTAAATGTTAATTTGAATGAATTTGCTAAATACATTCAAGCAAACAAAGACAAACTGCCAGAGCCATATACTGCGTGGGCTGATGTCCACACGGGACTATCTCCCACCATACAAAAACAATCTGATGAATTGGGAAAACTTGAGGCGTCTGACTTAAATGTGGAAAACACAACTGTGGGCGCACCAATGCTTGAAAGCACAGATGCGTGGCTCGACATGGTTCTTCGCAACCAACTTTCTGACGCCATTGCAAGTGGGGCAGATTATCTAACGCTGCCAAACCCACAAATGGTTAAAGACCACACGGGTGGAGACTTTGAGGGACACAGACAGTTTTACGGTAATATTGCGGCAAAAAACTTAATGAATATTGTAAAGCCTGCTGACGCAACGGCAGATTTCTTCCCCTTGAAGATGGAAACAGGTAATCTGCAAGAAGATGTTCTGGGCCTGCCACTGACCCAAGACTTAATAAGTGGCCTTCGCCAAATGGGTCTGCCAAAGTATGTGGTGCCGTTTGGTGGCGTTGGCTACGGCGCACTGGGGGCAATGGCCGAAGACGAAGAGACAGCAGCAGGAGGTGGCTTGTAATGGCTAGGGCAGCAGTTAAAAAGGTGGCGCAGGCTGAGATCAGAGCCGCCAAGAAGTTTCTGGAGCGGCGGGGTCTAAAGTCTGACGATGTATCGCCACGCAAGTTTGCAATGGCTGCAAAAGAACTGGACAAGGGTTTTGCTGATACCCTAAAAATATTGGCGCGTGAATTGTCTGGAGGACAGGTCTGATGGCTGAAGAATATAGAAGAGACGGGAAACCCATGCCTGATGAATTGGTGACCGAGCGTTTTGGAAGAAATTTGATACAGCCTGATTATACAACAATGTCCGAGCGTCAGGAGCGATTTAAAAATAAATTTGGCCCCTACAGTGAAGCTAAGGCTGGAGAAAAATTGCCTGACGGCCCCATGACCCTTGGCACTACACTGGGAGTTGATGTCGCCCCCAGCAGAACGCAGACAAGAGACATGGCTGTAGAGCAATACGCAAAACGGCTTGGGGGCGAAAACTACAGCGCAGAAGACTACAGAAAAGCAGGCAATATGTTCGGTGGAGAGGGCCGTGGGTTTTACGGTATGGGATACATGGACATACCTGTAGTCGGTGGCGCTATGGACGCAAAAGATGCGTTTGTGAGGCTTCAAGAAACAAAAGAAACAGATAATTTTTCCCTCGCAAATGACAGGGCAATGGAACAGCTACCATTTACTTTAAGATTGGCCGCACTGTTGGCCCCCCAAGATAATGTTATAAAGCAATATTATGACGGCAAAAAAATGGACATTGCTGAAATCGGAATGGGAATGGGTGAGGTGATGGCTATTCCATCTGGATTAGCTTATTTGGGCTATAAAACTATGACCTTTCTTTCAAAGTTTGCCCGAAAGGCAGAAGATGCGCTACCCGCCACTTTTGAAAATATGATTAATTCTGCGATGCCAAAAATGCCAAATGACTTTGCGTCAATAGCGCAGGCTGACGCTATTAGTGGCCTAAAAAGAACGAATAGCAATCCGTATGATGTTCTCAGGCCACCAAATGTTAATACGGCTGGCGCACTAGCAAGCCTAACCAAAAAACCACGGCCATCACCGCAAGACACGCCCCTAACGGCCCAGCAGCTTGATGACTTAATCTATGGGTCGCCCACGACAGCCGCAGAAAACGCAAGAATGATGGAAATGCAAAAACCCGCTGGTCCTTACGATGTCACTCAGTAGAGCCAGCTTCCCCTCCCTGATGAAACAAGGAACAAAGACAATGTCATATGGTAAAAAGAAACCTACAAAGATTGCAGCCAAGAAAAAAACGATTAAGAAGAAGAAATCGAAACCAATGAAGAGGGGATACTGATGTCGGAAAATAAAGACGTAACGGTACACGTCACAGGCGTCTCCATGTCAGGAGGTGTCAAGAATGACGGTAAGCGACCTTCTCCAGCAGATCAGAAACAATCTGGAGAAAAGACGGCTGGAAATAGCTGACGGTATGCTTCGGGGTCGAATGTCCGACTTTGAGGCGTATCACAAAAACGTGGGAATTGCGGAGGGGCTAGAGCAAGCGTCTGACGTAATCCGCGAGACGATCAGAGAAATTAATGAAAAGGATGAATGACATGTCTCATCAACATGATGCAATATATACGGATGAAGAAACCAACGCGACTATCGGTTCTCATCAAATGCCAATTCCGATGAATTGGAAGGTTCTTGTCCAGCCAAATCAGGTAAAGATGACAACCGCAGGCGGCATTTTGCTGCCAGAAACCTCAAAAGACAACGAGGAATACTTGACCGCCCACGGCACCGTCTGTGCAATGGGTGATCTTGCGTATCGTGACCGCGACACGGGCCAACGCTGGAAGTCTAGCGTCCTGCCCACAGTTGGGGATCGCGTGACCTACGGTAAATACGCCGGTCAGAAAATTGTTGTAAAGGGCGTGAAATTCCTTCTGCTGAATGACGATGAGCTAACGTCTATTCTGCCAGAGGGCGTCGAAGTCGCCGCATATTTGGGGTAAAGCAATGTCAGAACAAGAGAAAATTCTTGAAGAAATCGAGGCCGAAATCGAAGCGGCAAAGGGCGGTAATGACGGTGACTTTGAAATAGAGATCACTGACGATACGCAATTGAAGCCTGAGAGGCCACAGGAGGAGCCTGTGGAGGCCGCTGACGATCAGGAGCCAGACTACGGCCCCAAAGTTCAGAAGCGCATCTCTAAGCTAGTGGCGCAGCGCAGAGAGGCAGAAGTGCAGGCGCGTCAAATACAGGATCAGAACGCGCAACTTCAAAAGCGTCTAGAGCGTCTGGAGCAGGGATCGCAGCAAGACGCCGAGCAACAGTTTAACGCGAAATACCAGCAGACTAAGCAGGCGCTGCACAAGGCTGTGGAGGAGGGCGACACTGACGCCCAAGTCAACTTCCAAGAGCAGATAGCCGACATGAGAGCGGCTATGCGGGTTGCACAGGCCACTGATCAATATCGGCGGCAGGACGTTCAGCGGCAGCAACAACGCCAACAGCAGCAGCAGCCACAGCGTCAGCAGCAACAGCAGGGCAACCCACCACCTGAGAAGGCAATGGGCTGGTGGCAGAAAAACAACTGGTTTAATGCGACTGGATTTGAGCGCGAGACAGCGGCAGCACGGGCGATAGACGTGCAGCTAGATTTGGAGGGTTTCGATAAGAATAGCGACGAATATTACTCGCAACTCAACGGGCGTTTACAAAAAGTGTTTCCTG
>Ga0308015_10000541_pt1 | contig 17319 bp, 16 predicted proteins | sample Neamet231_FD_203128 | JGI IMG/M metagenome (GOLD analysis project Ga0308015, IMG submission 203128) | Marine microbial communities from water near the shore, Antarctic Ocean - #231 | ecosystem: Environmental > Aquatic > Marine > Unclassified | place: Southern Ocean | collected 2014-07-28
AAATATGACTTCTTACGATAGAAATAATTTAATGTCAGAAGAATACGACAACACTGAATTATGTTTTCTTGCAGACGAAAAAATTAAAACATTCCAAATTGATAGCGCAAAAGAAGCAGGTATTTTTCATCATTTAATTACTTTACCAACGTACCATACTACAGCTCTTCATATGAACGATTTATCGAAAGGTTATTTTGGTGAAGAAGGTATGTTAGCTTATGTTAAAGATGTTCAAAGACAAGAGATAAGAAAGGGAGTTGCTTGTGTAAAACATCAAAGAATGGCTGGGTCTAATCTTGGAGATGATCATAAAACATTTTTTGCTGGAGAAAAAGCGTTAAAAGCAGAGGGTGTAAATAATACTTCAAATCAGTTTGAAGTAAAAAAGGCTAATGTAGAACATGATTGTGTTGCTTAATAGTACTTCATTTACTATAGATTATTAGTTTTTTGTCAATAAAAAAAGGAGCGATTTATCGCTCCTTTTTTTAGGCATTATACTTTTCTAATTGCTCCCAAATATGTTTTGTAAGAAGTTTTATGACTTGTTCAGTATCCTCTTACATGTAATTTTATATCCTGATAATGAATTATTAAAAAGTAATAATAGCCACGATTCTAGTCGCAACTATGTACTAAGAATTCAATAATTATTCGTCTTCACAAATTACGAATGTTGTTCAGTGGTATCTGTCGTAATCTTTCCTTCTAAGCCAGGGCAATCGCAAGAGTTAACTACTGCACACGAATTGATTAGCATAGATGCTAGTATTGTGAAAACTAAAAATGTGGTTTTTTTTGTGGCGTTTAAGCTCATATCAGTCTTAAAAATCGGTTATTTACTTAGAGATTCGGTAAATTTACATTTATTTTATACAAAACTCATACTATGGGCTTAATTGCTTCTTTTGGAAAATACCTTCTTTTTATTGCTGATGTTTTTAGAAAACCTGAACGACGTTCGGTGATGTATAAATTGGTGATTAAAGAAATTTATGAACTCGGTTTTAAGTCTCTATTGTTTGTGGTATTTGTCTCTCTTTTTGTAGGAGCTGTAGTTACCTTACAAACGGCTGCTAATATGCATGGAAGTTGGATGCCTCGATATTTAATTGGCTTCGCTACCAGAGACGCCATACTTTTAGAGTTCTCTCCAACGATAATTAGCTTATTATTAGCCGGTAAAATAGGTTCTAATATTGCATCGAGTATTGGTACCATGCGGGTTACTGAGCAAATTGATGCTCTAGAAGTTATGGGTGTTAACCCAGTTACTTATTTGGTGCGACCTAAAATATTCGCCTTAATGTTTTTTAATCCTCTTCTAATTTGTTTGAGCATGTTTGGAGGTGTTATTGGCGGTTGGATTTCTGGTACTCTTTCTGGTGAGTGTACTTCTGCAGAATATATAACTGGAATTCAATACGACTTTATTCCTTTTAAGGCTATATATGCAATTATTAAAACAATCCTTTTTGCTTTTATTATTGCAAGTGTTTCTTCTTTTCATGGTTTTTACACCCAAGGAGGAGCTTTAGAAGTAGGTAGATCTAGTACCAGAGCTGTAGTATTTAGCTCGGTATTTATTATAGTTACTAATTATATATTAACTCAGTTACTTTTAAATTAATGATTGAGATAAAAAATATCGAAAAATCTTTTGCCGATAAAAAGGTGTTAAAAGACGTGAGTTTTACTTTTGAAAAAGGGAAAACCAATTTGGTTATTGGACAAAGTGGGTCTGGAAAAACCGTTTTGCTTAAATGTTTACTCGGCTTACATGTTCCCGAAGGTGGTATTATCAATTTCGATGGAGCAGATATTGTTGGTAAATCCAATAAGAACCTAAAATATTTACGAAAACAAATCGGAATGGTTTTTCAGGGCGGTGCATTATTCGATTCTATGAATGTAGAAGAAAATGTACTCTTTCCACTTCAAATGTTTTCTACTATGTCTAAAGAAGAGATGCTTCAACGAGCAAATTTCTGCTTACAAAGGGTGAACCTAGAAAATGTAAACCATCTTTTTCCCTCAGAAATTAGTGGCGGGATGAAAAAACGTGTTGCTATTGCCAGGGCGATTGTTTTAAATCCGAGATACCTTTTCTGCGATGAACCTAACTCTGGGTTAGATCCTTATACAGCTATTTTAATAGACAACCTTTTACAAGAAATCACTCATGAGTATGGGATGACTACAGTAATAAACACCCACGATATGAATTCTGTTATGGAAATAGGAGAAAAGGTGCTGTTTATTAGAGAGGGCAAGAATGTATGGGAAGGAACAAAATCTGATATTATTACTTCGGAGAATCAATACTTACAAGACTTTGTATTCTCCTCGGAGCTTTTTAAAACGATAAAACGCTTTCATAAATAACTTTCTTTATTGTATATATAAGTTTAGTAGTTTTTGCTAACATCTCTATATGGTCCTTTGTTGTGCTTTGTAAGTTGTTGGTAGATTAAATATTAGTACTGCCTTTTTTTCTACAATCTTTTAATTTTCAGGGAGCTACTTTAGTTTAAACAAGACTGTTTTTTTGTTAAATGTGTTGTTTACTCTTAATTTAGTTGGTTCTGAATTTTGCTGTAATTAAAAAAATAACTAAAATTGTTGCTTAAACAATACACTTAACTATGAAGAAGTTTTACTCACTATTATCTGCCTTAGCAATTTGTACTATGGCGAATGCACAACTAGAATTTTCCGATGATTTCGAAAGTTATTCAGTAGGCGATTATATTGGTGCTAATTCTTCATTTTGGACCACTTGGAGTGGTGCAACTGGAGGTGCTGAAGATGCTGAAGTAACTAGCGATAATGCTAGTGCAAGTTCTAATTCTATTTATTTTGCCTCTTCCAGTACTGGTGGTGGACCACAGGATGTAGTTTTGGACTTTGGAGAAGTTTTTACTACAGGAGATTTCGTTTTTGAATCCGATTTTTATGTAAACCAATCTGCAGGTGCTTATTTTAATTTCCAAGCTGAGTCTGTAATTGGAACTACTTGGGCTTTAGATTGTCACATGTCTAATGGAGAGATTTCTTTCCAAAATGGTACTACTGTTATGTTGGCAGGGAGTTATTCTCAAGCTACTTGGTTTACCATGACTATGGAAATAAACTTAACAACAAATAACTGGGAGGTCTTTATTGACGGTGCTTCTATTGGTTCTTTTGCTAACGGAGAAACTCAGATTGCTTCAATTGATATTTTCCCATTATCAGGAAATCAGTTTTATGTAGACAATGTCTCTATATCTCATACGCCTTATGTAGTGCCTCAGTTAAATGGTGCCATGATACTAATAAACCCAATTGAGGGATTAGTAAGTCAAGAGCGTTTTGCTTCTGTTGTGGTTAAGAATTTAGGATTGTCTACAATTACTACTTTTGATGTTGTACTCAACTATGGGACTTCTTCTTTTACTGAATACGTTTCTGATATTTCCTTAAATTCTTTCGAGGAAATGACTGTTTTGTTTTCTAATCCAATTATTTTAGGAGAAGGTACAAGTGGTTTAACAGCTACTATAGCACATGTAAACGATGCAGATTATGATGATGATAGTTCGGATGACACTAAAATAATTAATGTTGATGCTGTAAAACCAGCAGATGGTAAATTAGTTATAGCTGAAGAAGGTACTGGTACTTGGTGCGGATGGTGTCCTCGTGGAACTGTAGCAATGGATCAGATGGCTAGAGATTTTGATGGTTTCTATCAAGGTATTGCTATTCACAATGGCGATCCTATGGCTGTTCCAGCTTACGATCAAGATTTAGAAGTTTCTGGTTATCCAAGTGCATTAGTAGATCGTGGTTCTGAGATTGATCCAGGTGATATAAAAGTAGATTTTATGGAACGTATTCTTGTACAACCTACTGCATTTATTACTAATGGTGCTTCTGTAGATGGAGATTCTTTAAATGTTTCTTTAACCGTAGATTTTAACTTAGCTGCTAGTGGAAACTGGAAAATTGCTTGTGTTCTTACTGAAGACAATGTAAGTGGTGTGGCCTCAGGTTATGCACAGTCGAATTATTATTCTGGTGGTGATGCTGGAGATTTAGTTGGTGTTGATGGAGCAAACTGGGCAGATTTACCAGGTACTGTTTCTGCTTCTAATATGGTATACCACCATGTTGCCAGAGCATTGAGTCCTAGCTTTGACGGTTATGCTGGTTTTCCTAATTCTATTACGTTTGGAAGTACTTTCACTTTCAATTTTAAATTTGCAATGGATGAAAATTGGAAAACAGAAGATATGCACATTGTAGGTATGTTGATTGGTGCAGATTCTAGAATAGACAATGGTTCTTCTTCGAGTATAGCCAATGCTATTGCTTCTGGTTTTGCTGCAGGTACCAATGTATTAGGAACTACAGAATTATCTCAATTCGATGATATGTTGAGTATATACCCTAATCCAAGTACAGATTTTGTTCAGCTTTCTTTAAATATTAAGGATGCTTCAGACTTGAAAATTAGTATTCTAAATGTTATGGGGCAAAAAGTAGCTTCTAGAGACTATGGAAACTTAATAGGTGCGCAAGTACTTCCTTTAAATGTGTCGGGATTCCCTGCAGGTATTTATACTGTAGAGGTTCTTATAAATGGAGCTCTTTCTACAAAACAATTTGTAAAGCAATAGAGTTCGTATTACTTACTTTTCTATAATAAAAAGCCTCCTGTTTTCAGGAGGCTTTTTTGTTTCTTATAGTTGAGTTTCTTTGCGAATAGGTACTATACAAAACCTTATTACTATTGTAATCAATTTGTCCATTTAGTAAGTGGTCTGAGTTGTACTAAAATATAGCTGTACTATTAGAAGATTTAATATCAATTAACTCAGTGTAATTTTACGATGAATTCAAACAAAAAAGCCTCATTCGAATTAACGAATGAGGCTTTACTCTTTTTTGAGAAACTACTTAATAGTTCATCGGTCTTCTAACTCCAGCTAAGTGTTTAGCTAAACGCATAACTTGTCGAGAGTATCCATATTCGTTGTCGTACCAAACATAAAGCACTACGTTTTTACAATCTTGAGAAACAATAGTGGCAGGACTATCGTAAATAGATGCTGCATTGTTTCCAACAATATCTGTAGAAACTAATTCCTTAGAAATTGAGTAGTTAATTTGCTCTACTAGAGCGCCTTCTAGGGCAGCGTTTTTTATAATAGCATTAATGGCCTCAACTGAAGTAGTTTTGTTTAGTGTGAGGTTTAAAATAGCTAAAGAACCATTTGGTGTTGGAACACGTACTGCATTTGCAGTAAGCTTACCTTCTAGAGAAGGGATCACTTTTACAACTGCTTTACCAGCACCTGTACTTGTAATAACCATGTTTAATGCTGCAGCTCTTCCTCTACGTTCTTTTTTGTGCATATTGTCTACCAAGTTCTGATCGTTGGTATAAGCATGTACTGTTTCAATATGTCCTTTTTCTACACCTAAATTATCGTTTACCACTTTTAAAATAGGGGTAATCGCATTGGTTGTACATGAGGCTGCAGAGAAAATGTTGTGAGTAGCTAAATCGTATTCTAAGTGATTTGCACCAAATACAATATTAGGAATCTCCTTACCTGGAGCTGTTAATAATACCTTAGAAACACCTTTTGCTTTTAAGTGCTTGCTTAGAGTTTCCTTATTGGTAAATACACCTGTATTGTCTATTAATAAAGCATTGTCTATTCCGTAAGCAGTATAATCTGCTTCTTCAGGATTAGAAACTTTTATTAGTTTAACAGATTGTCCGTTAATAATTAATGCTTTGTTTTCGATGTCTTCTACAACCGTACCTGGGAATTTTCCGTGTACAGAGTCTGTGCGTAATAAAGAGGCTCTTTTAATGATGTTTTGCTCATCGTTATTACGTAAAACAATCGCTCTTAAACGTAGTTGCTCTCCTTTACCTTCTTGCGCCATAAGCTCGCGAGCAAGTAAACGACCAATTCTACCAAATCCATAAAGAACAACGTCTTTTGGAGTAATAGAAGTACTCTCGTTATTTACGAAACTTAATTTTTCTGCTATAAAAGCAGCAACATCAGCAAACTGCCCTTTTTCGTTAATCCATTCGAAGGTTAACTTACCTAAGTCGATTTTAGAAGGAGCGATAGTAGATTCCGAGATTCCTTTAGCGATCGCTAAAGTTTCGAATATATTAATGGGCTTATTTACAAAGTTTTTCGCGTATTCGTGTAGATTCAAGATCTCACTCGATCTTTTGTCTATTAATTGATGTCTAAAAATTACTAATTCAATCGATCTTTCGAAAGATAAATCACTTGTGATTTTAATAAGCTCAATTGCTGCTCTCTCTTCAGCAATACGTGCGTTTAATTCTTCTTGGTAATTCATAACTGAATTTAATTTATAAACTTATTGGACTGCAAAAATAGTTTATTTCCGATTAAAATAAGTGGCTTTTTTTGAGTTTTTAAATGGTATTCAAAGCATCCATTTCACTTAAAATAATCTATAATAGAAGCTTATTTACGGTTAATGGTACCCGGATAAACTTTTAATGCTTCCTCTAAAATACGAATCGCATCTTTTAAATCTGATGTGTTTAGTACGTATGCAATACGAATTTGTTGTTTTCCAATTTCTGTAGTAGAGTAGAAGCCTGCAGCTGGAGCAACCATAACGGTTTTGTTTTCCCAACTAAATTTTTCTAATAACCACTGAGCAAAAATATCAGCGTCGTCTACTGGCAATTGAGCGATACAGTAAAAAGCACCGGATGGCTTTGGACACAAAACTCCTTCGATAGCGTTTAAGCCTTCTATAAGTACATCTCTACGCTCCACATATTCTTCTATAACTTCTGTAAAATAAGTAGAAGGTGTTTTTAATGCTGCTTCTCCCGCTACTTGGCCAAAAGTTGGTGGACTTAATCTGGCCTGCGCAAACTTTAATGCAGTGGCTATAAATTCTTTGTTTTTAGAAACAATACATCCAACCCTTGCACCACACATACTGTAGCGTTTGGAAACAGAATCTATTACAATAGAGTGTTGATCGAGTCCTTCAAGTTCTAAAACAGAAATATGTTTTTTTCCGTCGTAGGCAAACTCTCTGTATACCTCATCGGCAATTAGAAATAGGTCGTGTTTTAAAACGAGTTCTTTTAAGGAGTTTAATTCCTCCTGAGAATATAAATACCCAGTAGGATTTCCAGGATTACAGATTAATATTGCCTTGGTTTTAGGACTGATCAATTTTTCGAACTCAGAAATTGAAGGAAGTGCAAAGCCACTTTCGATACTAGAGGTAATTGGTTTTACAATTACACCTGCAGAGGTAGAAAATCCGTTGTAATTTGCATAAAATGGCTCTGGAATGATGATCTCATCTCCTTCGTCCATAATGCTGTTTAAGGAAATCGTAATTGCTTCTGAACCTCCTGTAGTAACCAATATGTTTTGGTACTCTACTTGGAGTCCTGCATTTTTATAATAAGTAGCTAATCCTTCTCTGTACGATTGAAATCCAGCAGAATGACTATATGCAACAACTTTAGGCTCAAAGTTACGAATTGCTTCTAAGGCTACTTCAGGTGTTTTAATGTCTGGTTGACCTATGTTGAGGTGAATAACTTCTGTTCCTCTTTTTTTTGCATCTTCTGCAAATGGAACCAACTTTCTAATTGGTGATTCTGGCATTCGTTGCCCTTTGGCTGAAATATTTGGCATCAGGTAGTTTTTAAACTTTTAAACAAAAAAAATGTCCCGCATTTACTGCGGGACAAATTTCTTAAAATTTTATGAATTACCTAACTTATTTAGTCGGTTTTGCAACTGGAGAATTTCCAATTGGTTTTTTCACTGGTGTTGTTTGTTCTCCTTCAGCAGCAAGTGTTTTTCCTTTAATACGGATTACTTTTGTTGCTTCTGTTTTAGCGTTTGATGTGATTGTAACACTTTTGTTAAATGCACCAATTCTTTTTGTGTCGTATTTAACTTTAATTACATCTGATGCTCCAGGAGCGATAGGTGCTTTTGGCCAGATTGGCACAGTACAACCACAACTTCCTTTTGAGTTCGAAATAATTAAAGGTGCATCTCCAGTATTCGTGAATTTAAATTCATAAAGTCCGTTTCCGTGTTGCTCAAATGTTCCGAAATCGTGAATTTCTTTTTCAAAAGAGATTTCTTGTGCTTGACTTGCGAAAGTACCTGCTACTGCGAATACGATTCCTAAAATTAATTTCTTCATTTGTATGGTTTTATGGTTGTTTCTTTTATCGATTACAAATCTATAAGTTTCTTCTTAACTACCAAACAATACTGCTTTCTATATTGTTAAGGCTCTGTTAAGGCTGTAATTGGACTTCATTTTCTCTACACTAAAAGAATGTAGATTTTGATTTTTAATGATCAGATTCAGCTAACCTTCGTCAATTGTTTTAGTGAATCAATTGTATGAAAATGATTTCAAACTAACCATTGTTTGAGATTGTAATTCCTAGGCTATATTTTACAATTGGTTTTACAATTCAACTTTTTTATTTTACTTAAGCCCTTTCTGAATAATAATTCTGCCTTGTCCATTCTCCTAGAACTATGGTAAGGGCATGACTCACATTCATCGATTTATTATGCCCTTTCATAGGAATGTATATAGATTTTTCACATTTTTTCAGGATACAATCGTCGATTCCTACTTTTTCGTTTCCTATAAAAAAGACACATTTTTCCGGTAGTTTTGTCTGGTATAAATCAAATGAAGGTTCTGCTGTTTCTATTGCCAGAAGCATATAGTCTTCGGGAACATGTTCTTGCCAATTCCTACTATTACAATAGTGCCAGTCGATAGCCTTAAAACTAGTCTGTGCAGTTCGTTTAATATTACGATCATTAAAGTTGGGTTCATCGTCTACAAATAAGACTTTTGTACAACCCATATTGTCTGCAAGTCGTAATACGCTCCCTAAATTATTAGGTGTTGTAAGTTTCCAACAGACTATAATAGGATGTGTTTTAGTCTTTTTTCCAGCTTCTGAGTCCTCAAAAAATACTCTTGATTTTATGTATTCAGCCATTCAGCTAATATATTATGTTTTTGTGTGTATTCCTTATTTTACACATATTCTGTGCGATTTATACAAATTACTATTGAGCTCTGAGTATTTCAGAATGTAAACACTACTAGGCAAAGTGCTTACGTCAATTGGTGATTCGTTGCAGCTAAGGATAAGTTTCCCAGTAATTGTATAGATTTCAAATTGTAGTTGCTCTTTAGCGTTTATGTATATCAAATTGCTAGTTGGGTTTGGGAATATTAAGACTTTGGTTTTCAACTCTTGTATTGCTACAGAATTACTTATTAACTTGTAAAGACTTGCTTCTCCGCTGTTGTTGCTTTCTGCTGCTAGTTGGTGTTCTGTATCGCTAATGGAGCAAATTGCTTCAATTTGATGAGACGCTGAGGTGTTAATGTTGTACTTACTCATAATGCCATTGGAAAATAAACCAGAGTGAAAGTTTTTTAGCTCTATAATTGACGCATTGACGAGGTTGTAACTTGTGAGCAATACTTCATTTGTAATCGGATTTAATGTAGCTCCTGTTACGAGACCCGTGTTTATTAGTGTGTCAATAGTATTTACAATATAGTTTCCGGGGCTTTTAGGTATTGTGTATATCAGAGAGTTTGTATTGCCCCAGTTTTTAGAAAAGAGGTAAAGAGAGTCTCCGTAACTTATAAGCGCTTCAGCATCGTAATTTGTAGTGTATAGCTGATTTGAAAAGTCAATTTGATCTGCATATTCAAAGTTGATAATTTCTGCTACTACTGTATCGTTGTTGTAGTAATCATCTATCGCAATTTTATATATTTTTAAGTCTATGCGATTTCCAATGTTATTTCCGACATCTCCTATGTAAATTGAGTTTTCATCTGAGCAAATATCTTCCCAGTCTATATTACTAGCATTTTCAATAATTACTTTACGTGTAATCTCTCCATTTATACTGTCTATTTCATATAGTACAGCTTCTCCCCCAGAGTCGTTATGTGTTATTATTCTATTGTCTAGGTAGAGTAGGCCTGAGCTTTCGGAGTTTATTGTATTTAAGCTTGTTAAGGTGGTAATTGTTTGTCCAAAGCTTAATATAGGTAGTAAGAGTAAGGTTTGTATTAGCTTCATAATTCAATTTTTGTATATACAAGATAGTAATTCTTGAACACAAAAAAAGCCTATCACATTGTGATAGGCTTTTTTAATAAAATAGTAAAGTATAATTAGTTTACTCTCACGTTAACCGCGTTTAAACCTTTTCTACCTTCTTGTAATTCGAATTCTACTGCGTCACCTTCATTAACCTCATCGATTAATCCAGTTACGTGTACGAAATATTCTGTCTTTGACTCGTCATCAACGATAAATCCAAAACCTTTAGACTCGTTGAAGAATTTTACTGTTCCTTTGTTCATAGTCGTAAGATTAAGCAGCTTTAACGTTAACAGCGTTTAAGCCTTTTCTACCTTCTTGTAACTCGAATTCTACTGCATCACCTTCATTAACCTCATCGATTAATCCAGTTACGTGCACGAAGTATTCTGTCTTTGTTTCGTCATCAACGATAAATCCAAAACCTTTAGATTCGTTGAAAAATTTTACTGTTCCTTTGTTCATAGTCGTAAGATTAAGCAGATTTTACGTTTACAGCGTTTAAACCTTTTCTTCCTTCTTGTAACTCAAACTCAACTGCGTCACCTTCGTTAACCTCATCGATTAAACCCGTTACGTGTACGAAGTATTCTGTTTTTGACTCGTCGTCTACAATAAATCCAAATCCTTTAGATTCATTGAAGAACTTTACTGTTCCTTTGTTCATAGTGTAATTTGTAAATTAAAGTGCAAATATAGGTGTTTTAATTTAATAAGTGCCTTTTGATGTATTTATTTGTAATAAAACTGACTAAGTCAATACTGGCTTATATTTCAGAGTCAAATGTTTTGTGAGAATCTTCTACTAGCTCATTTATTTCGCCCATTTCTATATCTGTTAGATAGCGCCACTCACCGTAGGGTATGTCTAGGTTTATGTTCATTATCCGTATGCGTTTAAGCTTGTAAACTTCGTAATTTAAGTGCGCACACATTTTACGAATTTGTCTGTTTAATCCTTGTTTGAGTGTGATTCTGAAGTAAAAACTATCTATCTGTTCTACTTCACAGTCATCTGTTACGGTATCCATAATTGGAATTCCGTTTCCCATTCGGTGAATAAACTCTTTGGTGATCGGTTTGTTAACTCGTACTTCGTATACTTTTTCGTGATTGTTACGAGATCGTAATATCTTATTTACGATGTCTCCATCGCTGGTTAAGAAAATTAATCCCTCGCTAGGTTTGTCTAGTCTTCCAATTGGGAATATTCGTTTCTCTAAACCTATATAGTCTACAATGTTATCATTCTCAGTTTCTGCATCTGTTGTACAAACAATACCTCTAGGTTTGTTTAATGCAATATAAACATGATCCTCTTCAGGTTTTTCTATTAACTCCCCATCTACATGTACTAGATCCTCAGGAGCTATTTTTGTTCCCATTTCTGGGACTTTCCCGTTAATGGTAACTCTTCCTTCTTCTATAAGCTTGTCTGCCCCTCTGCGAGAGCAAAACCCAACTTCACTTAAATATTTGTTTATTCTTTTCATCTGAATTTCTTTCCAAATCTAGGAGTCGTTTTAGAGTCAAAAACTACCAAATAGTTCTCCCGATTTATTTCTGACGTTTCACATTTATTAAATCTTCGTAACCCTAATCTTACGTTTTTTAAGCTTGGTATTGTTAAGCTTTTCTATTAGTTCAAGATGTTTTTCTGTAGGTACCGAAACAAATGCGCAGTCTTGTTTAAGTTCTATATTCCCTAACTCATCGCCTACAAGACCACCTTGTTTAAAAAAGAGTCCTGCAATATCACCTTTAGAGATTTTGTCTTTTCTACCACCCGAAATAAATAGGGTCGTTTTGTGTGTAGTCTCTGGAGGTAATTCTCCCGTAAGTTTTTCAACTTTTAAATTGTCTATAAATTCAGGTAATTTCTCTTGCTCCCAGTGGAGTACATAAGCAGTACCGCCTTTATTCATACGAGCAGTTCTACCATTTCTGTGTGTAAACTCTTGTTTACGTAGGGGTAAATGGTAGTGAATAATGAATTTTATTTCGGGTACATCAATTCCTCTAGCAGCCAAGTCTGTTGCAATAAGTAATTGATGCGTTCCATTTCGGAATTTTATAAGAGCACGTTCTCTTTCTTTTTGTTCCATTCCTCCAAAAAAGCAACCGTGATTTATGTTGTTGTCTGTTAGGTGTTCGCTTACGCGTTGAATGGATTCTTTGAAATTACAGAATATTATTCCAGGTTGATTTCCAAGGTGGTCTAATGCGCTCACCAAGGTTTCCATTTTGTCTTTTGAAGGCGATATTATTGCTTTTACCTCGAGCTGAGACTCCACCTCTTTTAGATAATTTACATAAACAGGCTTTTTAAGATGTACAAACTTAGGTATACGAACTTTTTGTGTAGCTGAAGTAAGGATCTTCTTTTCGAGTTTAGGTAAAGAAGAGCAAATTGAAGTCATTTCTTTTTCGAAACCTACTTCTAAAGATTTGTCAAACTCATCTAAAATCAGTGTCTTTATAAACGAAGTTCTAAAGGTGTCTCTTTGTATGTGGTCTGAAATTCTACCTGGAGTACCTACCAAAACTGCTGGTCTATGCTTCAGATCTATTTTATCTTTTGAGAAAAGTCTACCACCATAGACCACCGATGTTTTGTAGCCAGAGCCCATTTCTCTAAGAACCTGTTCTATCTGAATAGCAAGTTCTCTAGAAGGAGCTACAATTAAGGCTTGAACTTCTTCGATTTTCGGGTCTAAACTAGCTAGTAGAGGTAGGAGGAAAGCCAATGTTTTTCCTGTACCTGTTGGAGATAGTAAGACTATATCTGAGCTTGAAGAAATGGCTAAATGCGCTTCTTCTTGCATCTTATTTAATTGGGGTATACCTAATTTACTAAGTATTTCCTCTTGTGTTTTTATAGTATGCGACATGGTGCAAAGATATGTTAATTCGCTTGCCTTTTTAAGAGCAAAAAAAATCCCTTCTCGCTAGAACGAAAAGGGATCTGTAAAATCGTTTTAGTCTAGTGATCGTGACCACCTGGTCCGTGAACATGACCGTGTTCAAGTTCTTCGCTTGTAGCTTCTCTAACTTCCACTATAGCACCTGTAAAGTGTAAGTCTTGGTCTGCTAATGGGTGATTTACATCCATAGTTACAGTTGCTTCGTTTATAGAAACAACTTTTGCAGGAACCATTTGTCCGTTTTGATCTTCTAATGGCAATACGTTACCAACAGCAACTTCTTCAGCTAATTTACCTTCTTTTAAGAACATGTCTTGAGGTAATTCAATTACTGCATCTTCAGTTCTCTTTCCGTAAGCATTTTCAGATTTTATTCCAAAAGAAAAAGTATCTCCAGCGTTCAAGTCAATTACTTTTGCTTCGAATTCTGGGATCATGTGCATTACGCCTGACATAAATACTAAAGGCTCTTTACCTTCTGTAGCTTCTATCATTTCTCCTTCTAATGTATCTCTAAACAACTTGTAGTCAAGAGTTATTACTTTACTTTTTACTTCACTCATCTGATTAAATTTTTTGCAAAAGTACACTTATTATAATTAGTGTAAAATGTTTTTTATTTGTTTTTGTATAAAACTACAATTTGTGAAGTTCATTTGTTTTTGGTATTATTGAAATAGGCTTTAAGTTAGGTGTGAAAAAGTAATGTAAATAAAAGTTTTATGGAAAAGTGGGAATATAAAATTGTGAAGTTTTACAAATTAGGAGGCATGTTTGCGTCCTATACAGTGAAAGAAGAAGAGCTTAACTCATTAGGTGATCAAGGTTGGGAATTAGTAACCATAGATCAGAATCGTTATGTGTGGGTTTTTAAACGAAAGAAAAACAGTCATTAAGTTAACAGTGAAAAAGAGTGCTGATGTCAGAATAGTCGTTTAAAGACTGTGCCGGAATTAGTTTTGAAACAAAAAAATCGCTCCTAGGAGCGATTTTTTTATGGTAATATATAAGATTCTTATTTAACGATCGTTCTCCAGCCAAATGGATCTTCCGACCTTCCATACTGTAGGTCTTGTAGTGCGGTTCTCAGTTTATCTGCGTAATTATCATCAGAGCTACTAAAAGGAAGTTTTTCTCCTTTATAGTTTATCGAGTTTATAGTGGCAACTGTTGCTGCGGTACCCGCACCAAAAGCTTCTGTAATCGCACCAGATTTATAATCTGCCGCCATTTCCTCTAAGTTAATTCGCTCTTCTGTACAAGTAATACCAAGGTGTTTCGCTAGTTTTATTAAGCTATCTCTAGTAATTCCTGCTAAGATAGAATCGCTTGTAGGAGGCGTAACCAATTCATTGTTTCTGCGAAAGAAGATATTCATCGTACCCGACTCTTCAATATATTCGTGCGTATCGCCATCTGTCCAAACTAGTTGTTGGTAACCTTCGGCTTGACCTAATTTTGCTGGATAGAAAGATGCTGCGTAGTTACCAGCTGCTTTGGCTGCACCTGTACCACCTGCAGAAGCTCTAGTATAATCTGTTTCTACTTTTACATGTACTTCTCCAGTGTAGTAAGCTTGCACAGGACAAGTAATAATTATAAAGGTATAATCATCAGAAGGAGTTGCCTTTATAAAGTTCGAAGAAGCGAACATGAATGGTCTGATGTATAAAGCTGAAGTAGGCTCATTAGGAACCCATTTTTCATCAATTTTTAAAAGCTCATTTAAACCATTTAAAAAGATTTCTTCAGGAATCTCAGGCATACATAATCTGGAAGCCGATTTATTTAGTCGCTTCGCATTTTCTTCAGGTCTAAAAAGTAAAGTCTCATTTTCAGGACTTTTATAAGCTTTCATTCCTTCGAAAACAGATTGTCCGTAATGTAGCGCATGTAGTGCAGGAAACATATCTAAGGTTCCGTAAGGCTTAATTTCTGGTTCTAGCCATTTGCCATCTTTATAATGCACCAATAGCATGTGGTCAGAAAAAACCGATCCAAAAGCAGCTCCTTTCCACACATCTTCATTCCATCTACTCTCTGCTGTTTTCTCTATCTTCATAACTATTTAAGGTATCTAAAGTCTTGTTGGTCTTTAATGTTTAGAAGCGTATTGTAAATGAGCTCAACAACATGTTGTACATCATCTATATGTGCGCTTTCTACTGTGGTATGCATGTATCGTAAAGGAAGAGAGATTAATGCCGAAGCAACTCCGCCAATTGCAAAAGCAAAAGCATCTGTATCTGTTCCTGTAGCTCTAGAGGCGGCTTGCCTTTGGAAAGGTATTTTGTTTTCCTCTGCAGTCTCTATTATTACCTTAAGAAGGTTGTTTTGCACCGACGGTCCGTAAGTCAATACGGGGCCATCTCCACACTTAAGGTCGCCTTGCTTAATCTTATTTATCATTGGTGTATTCGTGTCGTGACATACATCTGTAACTATAGCTACATCCGGACGAATAGTTTCCACAATCATTTTTGCTCCATGTAAGCCTACTTCCTCCTGTACAGAGTTCGTAATGTATAAGCCAAAAGGCAACTTCTTTTTGTTTTTGTGAAGTAAACGAGCTACTTCAGCTATCACAAATCCACCTATTCTATTGTCTAATGCTCTCCCCACAAAATAGCGGTTGTTAAGCGTCATAAACTCATCCTCGTAAGTGATAACACAACCTACATGAACACCCATTTCTGCTACTTCCTTATCGGATATTGCTCCACAGTCTAGGAATATAGTATCCATTTGTGGGCTTTTTTCGTCTTTCCCATGACGAGTATGTATTGCCGGCCATCCAAAAACAGCTTTCACTATACCTTTGTCTGTGTGTATATTAACTCGTTTTGAAGGAGCTATCTGATGGTCAGACCCACCATTTCTGCGCACGTAAATAAACCCATCTTTCGTAATGTAATGTACAAACCAAGAGATCTCATCTGCATGTGCCTCTATAACAACTTTGTATTTTGCTTCGGGGTTCACAATTCCTACAACCGTACCGTAGGTATCTACAATGTAGTCGTCTATATAGGGTTTTAGGTAGTCTAACCACAACTTCTGACCTTCACTTTCGAACCCAGTAGGTGAGGGGTTATTGAGATAAGACTCTAGGAAAGTCAGTGATTTTTTAGAGAAAAAGTTCTTTTTCATTCGCCGAATTAAATATAATTTTTGGGTTGGTGAATATACGAAAATTGCTTGGTATATTTGTAGAGACTTAAATAGCCCAATTTTGAAAAAAGAGATTGTTAAAACCACTGATGGTTCTTATACTTTATACGTTCCAGAATTAGACGAAACGTACCATTCTACCAATGGTGCACTTCAAGAATCTCTTCATGTATTTATTGACGCTGGCTTGAAGTTTTCTTCATTAAAAAAAGTGTCTGTTTTAGAGGTTGGATTTGGTACAGGACTTAATGCACTAACAACTTTTAACGAGGCAGAAAAGCAAGGGATTTCAATTGAGTTTACTTCTTTGGAAGCGTATCCTTTAACTTGGGAAGAGGTTGATAAACTCAATTATTTAGCTCTTGAGGGTTATGAAAAACATTCAATTCCATTTAAAGAAATGCATTCTTGTGACTGGGGTAGGTTTACAGAGATTTCATCAAATTACTCTCTACGAAAAATGAACCTAAAGTTACAAGAACTAACTTTCGAAAACACATTCGATCTAATTTATTTTGATGCTTTTGCCCCACAAATTCAACCTGAATTATGGACGGAAGAGATTTTTGCTTTGATGTATAAAGCATTAAAAAATAAGGGTGTTCTTGTTACCTACTGTGCTAAAGGAACTGTAAAGCGTGCATTAAAAGCTGTAGGTTTTGAATTGCAAAGTATTCCAGGACCTCCAGGGAAAAGAGAAATGAGTAGAGCGGTTAAGAATAATTAGTAATTCAAAATCATTAATTATCAATTACCAAGCCTTGTCTTTAAATGACTCATTTGACTCCAAGACCATTTTTTATTTACTGAATAAAAACGCCTTCATTATCTCCTAATTCAACTGCAACATGATCTTTAAGAGATGTAGAGAGTATTAGTCCTGCATAATCTGTACGAATAGGGAATCTATGGTGTTTACGGTCTATAAGTGCAGTTACTTTTATCATTTTCACAGGCACCTTAAGGAAATGCTTTATGCCGTAAATCATCGTTTTACCTGAATTTAATACATCGTCTACTAAA
>Ga0308015_10000543_pt1 | contig 17302 bp, 9 predicted proteins | sample Neamet231_FD_203128 | JGI IMG/M metagenome (GOLD analysis project Ga0308015, IMG submission 203128) | Marine microbial communities from water near the shore, Antarctic Ocean - #231 | ecosystem: Environmental > Aquatic > Marine > Unclassified | place: Southern Ocean | collected 2014-07-28
TCTTTAAGTGAGACGCAAAAGGCTTTTGTAAATAATTTTAGTGAAGCGCATTCTACGATTAATTCGTTAAATGACACGGACAGCGTTAACTCAGACATACGTTTAGGGCGGCATGGCTTTAAAGGTGTTCTTCAGTACGAAGCAGACATTGCTGCAGCTATACGAGAAGGTGACCAAGACAAAGCTAGTCAAGAGCTTGAAGCGTTAACTAATTTCTTACAAGACCACACAAACAAGCTTGAGGCTCTAGAAAAAGGATTTGAGCAATCTAACTCTTTAGGTAAGAAAAGCAGAGTACATCTTGTTCGCACGCCTAATGAAGGTAAAGGCTGGGATATTGTTACTAAAACTCCTAAGAACTGGAACAGGAAAAGAACAGGTGGTTGGGATTTTCACCCTACCAATAAAGGCACGCCTCAAACGGAAAAGTTAATTAAACGCATTAAAGAAGAGAACGTTGCTTTAGAAGCTGCCGTAAAACAACATCAAAGCGCATTATCTTTAGCTTTTAATACCCCGGCTGCCGCTGGCGCTGCGCCGGATATAGAAGTAATTCCAGAAGTGACTACAACTGATGAAGTTTCTACTGACGCAGGTCTGGCGAACGGCGCAGCCGTAGAGCCAGATCAAGTTAACAATGATCAAGTTGAGGAGAGTAACGCTGAGACTATCAAACAGACCACGGCAGAAGAGATCGTTAACGAAGAAATTAGTAAACAGGAAGAAACCAATCAAAATGAAGAGGTAGAAGTAGCAGTAAAAGAAGAAGTAGCAGAAACAGTAGAAAAAGATTTGGAGCAAGGCCAGCTTGAACCTATGCTCAATCCCGATGAACAAGTTGATGGCAACATGGATACGGATACTTTTTTAGATCCGTCTACTAGCTTTTTAGCTGCCTATTTTAATCAGCGAAAACCTGACGAAACGTCAGGATCAGTAAATCCTTTGGTTCGTGTAAAAGACTTTATGTCATTCGTATACGACGGCATTACGCTTGATCTAGATAAGCTATCTAGCTTTATTGCCGGAAACCCTAAACTTTCACCTTTGGAAGTTGAGCAGTTTGCTTTATTCCGCGCTAAACAACAGGCGTGGAAAGCAGACATTGAAAAGAACATTAATGACTCTGCAAGCACTGTGCGTAAAAACGGCTTGGATTATAAGTACGAAGACTACGCTCAAGAGTTTAAAGGAAATGTTCCAGAGAACTTGTCTACTGCTATCTCAATGGCAGCTTTTTTATGGCTGTCTGAGAACGCTGGTGGGACTGGCATAAACACTCATAGAGCTATCAGGCAAATGCTAGGGCTTGATAATGACGCAGTGCTGTCTTTTAACGACGTACAGCGTTTTGCTGATGTAGGCACGCGACGTGATTTTGTTATTCAAGAGATGGGTAAAAAGGTTCGTCAGGCTTTAGAGATTACTACTAACAAAAACGTGCCTCTCGATGAGCTACAAAAGTTTGAATTAGCTATGGGGGCACATGTATTAGCTCTGCTTCAACAACAAGGGCTTACTACTGCAACTAATGAGAAAACAAGCGAAGACGCTGAGCCATCTACTTACATTAAAGCTACTCGCGTTGGCAGAGTGCCTATACAAGAAAACGAAGAAATTGTAACTGTCTCTCGCTTAGCTAATAGATTTCTTAATAAGTTAACGGCAGTGGAGTCTCCTCAGATACCTCCGGCAACTTCTCCTGGCAAATTTGAACAAACCCTTACTAAAATTAAAAGGCTTGTTCCTGCAATACAGCAAACAATTGCTAAAAAAGTAAGTAAGCGTCCTCACACTATTCGTCAAGATATGCAGCGTGTGCGTAATGCATTAAGCGAAATAGGCGCTAAACAAATTGCTGGCTATGTGCTTTTAGATGACGGCAGTAATTATCACGAAGCTATTAGATTATCGACAGAGTCTAGAAATGAAGAAATTGATCGACAAATGGCTTCTCTTAATGACTTTGAAGAAGAAATAGGCACTGGAAACTTTTATACCGTGCCAGTTATATGGAAACACCAAAGAACTGGTCAAGCGTCTAACACTATCAATACGCAAACTAGTAAGTTGCAGCGTCATAACATCTCAATGAACAACTGGAACGTGGAAGTCGATCCTTCTGTTGACTCTATGACTAGACGTAATTTTATGCTTACAGTTGCTCAAGGCATGGGTATAAAAGTAGATAAGCAACCTATTGCTACCAGTCTTAAACAACTTGACCTTCTTATGGAAGACCCTCGTGTTCAAGACGCCTTAACAGTTGTTTTCACTATAGAAGCTGGAATTGAAATAACCGAAGAGCAAGAAGCAGCACTCATATTAATTACCCAAGGCATAAAAGTTGGCAAAGCTTCTGATGAATTAAAAGTAGGCGGAGAGAATTATCACACCTTAGACGCGTTAGTTAACTTAAATGCATATTTGACTGCATTAGAAGACGGTAAAACTTTTAACTCTCAAATGATGTTTGAGGTTGACGGAGTCACTAATGGGCCGGCGTTAGCATTAATAATGATGGGCCAGGTAACTACTGCGTTAGGAAACAAGTTTGGTCTCTTTTCTGACGAAAATTACACTAGCCATGCTGAGTATATAAGTGAGCCTGAACATCAAGACTTATACGAAACAATTCTAGGATCTGCGCTTAATAACATTAACGAAGACAAAATGTCTTTAGCACTTCTTAACGGCTTAGGTTCTTTAATAAAACTTAATCGTAGTTCGTTAAAAACGCCTATTCAAATGATGTTTTTTGGGGCCAATGTTAATAAAGCCATTGCCAGTATAGGTAATGAGATTATTGAAAATTATTACCTTGGAATACGAGAAATATCTAATGATGAGTCTACTACTGAAGCGCAAGCTTTGGTTCAAGCTAACAAACTTGTAGACCAACTTAATCTTTTGCTAACTGGTAAAGCTCAATTATCTCATCATAAAAACGGAGCGGCAGCTTTATCTACAATGCTGAATGATTTTCAGACAGACATGATTGGTGAAAACTTTAGCAACACTATTGGCAAGACTATAAGCGCAGTTCTTAATGCTAAGTTTAAAGATTTCCTAAATAATCGAAGGGTTATTAATGAAGCAGGCGTAGCAGCATGGGCTAGGTACAACGCTGCATTTGAGTTTATGGTGGATTACAACATACAGCTTAAAAAAGATGACAAAAGCATAGCTACTGATTCTAACAATCAACCGTTACAAGAGCTTACTGACCAAGATATTGATGGAATTAAAGCGTTCCTCAAGCCAATGGAACCTGTCATGCATACGCCTTTGTCTAAAGCAGACGGCAATCTAGATGCGGGCATACGTGCAGATCAAAAAGATTATATTGCAGTTGGAAACGACAGCGCTACATATGCACAGTCAGTACACTTTGGGCAGGATATTCCTACAGCTGAGACTCGTCGGGGCAAGAGTACTACACGGTCAATAACTGTGCGTGGGTCTAAAGAAGGAAGCCAAGACCCAGGTGTAGCTACTTTTATTCTTATGATTCACGCTATGGACAGTGCAATCTCTACTTACGCAATAAACAAGATGATGTCGCTAAATATTCATGATGCCCATGGCTTTGGCATAGCGGATATCATTACAGGGGCTAAAGAGTTAAACAAACAAACTTTTGACATCCTTTCTAACTTTTCTGTACCAACAGAAATTGTTGATTCATTACAGCGGTCAATGGATGCTGAAGCGGCACTTGTAAAAAACATGCCAGGATTAAGTAAAGTACTATCAGAAGTTGTTGTTGGTAAAGATTCTGTTTCTGTAGACAATCTTTATTTAGCGGACGCTAGACAAGTCGCACTTAAAGCTGATTTAGCTAAGCTGGCTTACCTTAGTGAAACTCAATCAATCGATCAATATTCTTTCCCTGGCGGCAGTTACGAAGTAACTGCAGACCAGCGCTTAGACGTTGCTAACAGAAAAGCTGCTATCACTGCACAGTTAGAGACTACTAACAAACTCGAAGCAGAAGTTGAGCAAGAAGTTACAGAAGAAGACGTACAGAAAATGCCTGAAGACACTCCTTGGGGCAAAACAGGTGTAAGTGCCTCTACTGTAAGAAGCGATGCCAAAATTGTTAGGTACTTAGAAGAAACTCCAAACCTTAATGCTAAAGACTTAGCAAGATGGCTTTACGCACAAATACGTAAAGTTTCAGTAAATAAAGACTTTGCTAAATCGCAGCTTGAGCTGCTAAAGCAAATTGGCCAAACCATTGGTAATGACATTAAAGTTAATTACATTACGCCTTTTAGTAAAGGTCCAGTCACTGAAGGTGTAAAAACTGCAAACGGTTGGTATAGCTTAGATGAACATGGCGAAGCTATTAATATTAAAAGCCCCGCTTTTGTTCACTCTGGCATTACGCCACAGCTGTTGTTACACGAACTCACGCACGCTGCGTTAGCTCAGGAAATAAACAATCCTTCTTCTACTAACTCAGTAGCCGCTGTGGCAGAACTTGAGCAAATATTAGCTGCGGTTAAGCAACACATTAAAGATAACGATATTAAAGGCTTTAACGCGCAAACAGCGAATGTACAAGAATTAGTTGCATACGGCATGACTAATCTAGAGTTCCAAGGGCTGCTTAAAGACGTTAATTTTGTAAGCACAGCCAACACTACAAAGTCTACTTTACGCAGTTTTATTGAAAATATAACCAAACTTATCTTTGGCGACAAAGCTACTGAATCAACTCAGAATGCAATGGGAAGTCTAATTGCAGACGTAGGTCTTTTATTTGAAGCTTCTCAAGCTAGGCCCTCTGAAACAGCCGGCGCTAAGCTTAAGTTGCGTATGGAACAAGACGCGCCTATCAGTTTCACAACAGGACAAGTCTATAATGGGCTAGGCTCTCAAGCTAACGCAGAGGTGCTCTCTCCTGTTCACGATAATCATTTACGCAGTGTATTAGATACTGTTGTTAACGTTGTATACGGTAATACAGGCGCTCTGAAGCCAATGGCTGAAAGAGCGGCACCTGCCACAGCAGAAGACGTATTTCTAACCTCTTTAAGCTCTGGCGTACTACCGTTTTCATCAACGCTTACTAATGAACTAAACATGACAGATCAAGAAGCTTTTGTTGCTGAATCTGTTGAGTTAGCCCTGCGAGACGCAACAAATAGACGGTCTACTTCTACTAATCGCAATGAGTTGCAGAAGCTGTTTAAGCAAGCTCGTAAAGAAATCACTGTTGAAAAGCTTTATGGCAATGATTGGGCATCGGCTTCACGGGAAAGTAAAATCCAAGCAGCTCGTATTCACGCCATCATATTTGATGTTAAACCGAGTACAACTGCTGAAGGCAGGTCAGATTATCTTAGCCAATTCGCTGCAGCTGCACTGACTTACCAGCCATTAAGGGAACAGCTAGGACTCATTCGTACACCAGTAGATAACGCTGTTTACTCTGAGCAGAATTTGCTTGGAGCTTTGACGTTATGGTTTAACCGAGTAATGGATAAGTTTGCCGCTATTATTACTAAGACGTATCAAGGGCAGTCGGTAGATCAACAGTTAATGCAGCTGGCTACTAACTTGGCAACGATAGAAGCTAAAGAAAAATCCAAAATACAACGCAGAAAGGAAAAGCCTCAAAACTTAATAGATCAAGCGTCTAATAAAATATCAGAAGGCGTTAAAGAAGGTATTTCTGCCGTTGCAAACTCGCGCATCCTTAAAGATAGCAGCTCAAATGTTGTAAAAGCTTTTGGCAATGTAGTGTCTACTGTTGCCGGGGAAAGAACTGAACAAGTAATGGATGCAATTAATAAAATTGCAGATAGAGATTCAAGTACAAGACTGGGAGCTTTGCGAGAAATTATCAACGAATTTCGCACTGGTCGCCCTGCTATGATTGTTCATGAAAACTTATTAGTAATGGAAAACTCTCGCCAGCAAGAACGACTTAGGCTCAAAATAGAATTAACTAATATTGTAGAAACTTCTTTTGGTAGTAAGTTAACTAAAGAACAGTCTGTAAGCCTAACTAAAGCTATTATAAAGACAGACGTTTCTGTTCTTGTTAATGATTTTACATTGGCTGAGATTGAACAATTACTTAGCAATGACCAAGTCTTAGAGCTTGCAATCACAGCGTTAGAAACAAAGCTTACAAGTAAACATGCAAATTACTACAAGGCACAAGCTGAGTACTTAGGGTATTACCAGGCCACTGGTAAATCCAAACCAGCAATCTTAATGATGAATGCGCATAACATTGCGTTTCTTTGGCACACTGAAGATAGGATCTCAAATGAAAGTGACCAAACCGCCAATGATGCAGTTGATGTTATAGACCAGTTAGCGACGTTGTACGCTCTTAGACATACAGACGGAGCTTATAAGAAAAGAGCCGCTAATTTAATGCGTGATGAAGCAGGACGCGGTAAAGGGATAAATGGTGTTGATTTCATATTAAAGATGCACGCTGCTCAAAAAGAAAAAGCTAAAGATAAATTGTTTGACGGCAAAGATGCTCTTATGCAAAAGGGCTACGTTAAAGAAATATATAACCCATATATCACAGTAGTAGCAACAAATGCGATTGAAGGCAAAAAGCTAGAAGCTGCTGGGTATAAGCAAGTAGGCTCTCAAGTACTTGGTAAAGATTCAACAGACTTTTCTGGTGAAAAAAGACTGTATAAAATAAGAGATAAAGGAATGTCACCAACTGTTAGCGGCATTCTTTCAAGAACAGCACTGCAAGCAAAAGGTGCAAAAGTAGTTGGAAACATTATTGACGAGGCTACTGGCGAAATTAACGTCAATAATCAAAAGTCTTTAAAAGCTATAGAGCTTAAAAAACGCCAAGCAGCTAGAAAAATGCTTGAGCCTGGTTATGCGTTTAGCAATAACGCAAAAATTCCTAATTCAATGGTTCCTGTGTTTAATGAAAAAGGTGAAGTAACTAGCTACAGATACTTAATGGAAGAGGCTTCTAAAGACAGTCTTCTTGAAAAAGATAATAGAGTAGAAGTAATAATAGGCGCTTCAGAAGCTGCTATTTATGACAAATTTAGTGGCGCAGAAATAGCTATAGCTGCCATAGATGCTACTAAAGCTCAGTATGACGCTGACTATCTGCAAAACACAGACGCGTATATTGATGTTAGTTCTAACAGTAATGATCCTGTAGTCAGAGAGCATTACCGACTTCTTCCTGCTGAGACTAAACGTTACATAAGAAAGACGTTTGGACGAAATGGTATGTACGTTAAAAACGAAATGTACAACATTACTATGGGATTTCGTAAGTTCAGCATAAGTGATGCCTTCCATAAACTGCCTGATGAACAATTATTTATAGAAAAGGTATTAGTAACCTCACTAGAAACTATCATAGGGAAAACAGCTGCGTTAAGAGTTATGCAAGCTGAAAACATTTGGCAAGAAATAGTGAAAGTAATTAAAGATAGCTACGTCATTAAAAGCTTGTTTACGCTGCTAGGTAATGAAGTAAGCAACGCTACTTTGCTTTATATGCAAGGTGTCCCTATGCAAGACATCATTAAAGGTAAAGTTGAAGCCATTCGTGCTACTAGTGCTTACAATAAAGATCGCCGTAAGTTCTATGAGCTGTCCACAAAAGTAGATAATGGCTATGTGACTGGAAACGTAGAAGCTGCTTACAGACAAGAAATGCTAGAACTGCAAGAACGTATGCGCACTAATCCAATAGCAGTGCTAGTAGACGCGGGCATGTATCAAACGCTAATAGAAGACGTTAAAACAGAAGACGATAGCTACTCTTACAAATCAAGGCTTAGCACGGTGGCTGACGAAAAGACTTCTATGGTTCCTGCCGTTGTCAAAAGAGCAGCAAATATTGCGTTTGTTACTCAAAGTACTGACCTGTACAAGGTGCTACATAGAGCTACTGTGTACTCTGACTTTACCTCAAGGTACGTAATGTTTAAGCATTTGACTGAACGAAGCAAAGATCCAGTATCACCTGAAGTGGCTATACGGAAAGCTCGCAAAGCATTTGTTAACTACGACACGCCAACTCATAAGTCATTGCAGTATCTTAACGACATGGGCTTGCTGTGGTTTACTAAGTACTACATAAGAATGCAGGGTGTCATATTAGAGCTTGTGCGAGATAACCCGCTTCGAGCAGTTGCTCTCTCAGGGTTTGACTACTATGCAGACATTACTGATATTTTGGATTCAAGCGCGTTGCAAAACTCGCCATTAAATTTTGGCACAGGCGCATTTGAACTTCAGGAAGGTTTAGAGAGCATAATCACGATCAACACTGCTCTATAAGAAATGGCCCCTATCGCTTTTAAGCGGGGCTAGTTCTTAGCAATTAGATATTAAAGCTAACTGATTTTAGTGGGTTTATATGAGAACCACTGCAGTACAAGGAACTGCTTTAAAGACGCATCAAGCTAAGCGTCTGTCTTGTCTTCAGTAAGAAATAAATACACAACTGTATAAATAGTGCCTGCAATAAATGCGATTACTATTATTGTGAGTATGATGCCTACTGCGGGTATCACTGCCAGTACGATAATGGCAATAAGAAACATGCCTAATAAAGTACCGACCATTGATATAAAGTGGTTGAAGAGCTTCTTCATGACCATCTACCCAAATAGTTTAGAGTCATCAGACTCTGGGGCAATATCGCTATCATCTGTTACTGATACGGGAACAACTTCTGTGATGCTAGTTAGGTTGGAAGTCCCAGGCTCTTCTATATCAACAGTAGTCTCGATACCGCTCTCGCCTCTCTTAGCTATAAAATTGATACTGCCAACGGGACGAGAGATACCCATTTTCTTAACGTAGTCACGAACGGCTATTTCAAGCTCGTTCTCTTTCATTGTGATTTGCATAAATCTCCTATGCGATTTGTTTAATGCTCGACATAAGACGAGCTGCTTGTTTGAATTCAGGTGTGGATAAGCCAGCGTAAATAGCGGCTACTGCGTCTGCCATATGCTCCGCAGTGCCTTCTACAACGGTTACTACACCTTTAGTTTTTTTAGTTGGCCACGGCGCTTCAGGATGATTACTGGTTGCCCAAGCAATCATCTGCTGTTTGGTGGCTTTGTTATCGCCTACTGAAATAAGTTTTACTTCGGTAGGTGTAACTTCAAAGAATGGTATGCCGGAAGCTCTGAGAGAGCCGAGTATCCCGCAACAAATGCCATAGCTGGCCATTGCGCGAGAACTCTGACTTCCTACAGGTACTTCAACAAAGATCGCATCAGCGCCTTGAACGGCGCTTAATGCTCTCTCTGCCAACTGAAGAGAAGCTTCTAGGTCTTTACTGTTTTGCCGAACCTGCTTACCTTTAGGTAAGGCAGGTTTGGTGACTGCGAGTTCAGTGATCTGAAGCCTTGCATTGTCTAAACAATAATTTCCTTTAGCTATTCCCCAGTTGCGTAGTGAAGGATCAAACCCTACTACTGTTAGCGCTGTCATTAAGTAGCAAAGAGGCTCTTAACAGGCTTAGCTGCAGGTGTACCTATAGCAGCAGCTGATTGAGCAGCTCCCCCTGGTACTCCTTTAACTTTATTTTGAGTTACGCCAGTAAACCTATCTTTCCACGACTCTCTATATGAAGCTTCAGTTGCTCCAGCTAATATTTCAGTTGTGGTAAGACCGTCAGCTGCCCTAAAGAATTTAGTGATTTCATTCTGCTCTTTAGTTTCGCCACTAGGTTGCCAATTTGCAGGTTGTCCCTCAGCTGCCATATTTTTTGGCTTATCAACAAGTTGCTTCACAATGCCAGCTAGTATTGGCTTATTAAGAAGCTCAGTTAATACAGGAACTGCAACAGGCAATTCTTCTTTAGCATCGAAATCATAGATTTTTACAAACTTTTCTTCCGATACCATATCGCCAATTGCTTTATCTACTGTGAGTTGGCAAAGGCTGTTGCCTATGTTGAAACCAGGCAGATAGCTTTTTTTGCCATCTTTCTCAAAGTACTTCTTTTGGCCTTTAGCTTTGCCAGAAGTAAGATATACAAGAGTTTTAAATTCTCTGTTATTTGCTTCTAGATTTAAGTGAATGTTTAAGGTTATAGCTCCACCTGAAGATTCACCTAAATAGGCTACTTTTACAAAACATGGGTATAGACCAGACTCAAGTATTCCTGAGTTTGAGCTTCCAACGTAATCCACTTCTGCTTCAATGACTTCGGATTCATCGGACTTAAGTTGTGATAGAGACATATGTCCCTCCTAATTAATAAAATTGTTTACGCCTTATCGACGCGGTTTTGTGCTGCTTGGTCTGAGTAACCGGATTCATAACGTGTTCGTAATTTAGCAACGTTGGTTTCCAGTATTTCTTGACGGCTAACACCAATAGCCTGACGGAATCCTTCAAGGTAAAACTCAATGTCACCGAGTTCTTCTACAAGGTTTTTTCTGTCTAAAGGCTTATCTAATAAAATGTGATCCACCAAAATTTCCATTACTTCAGCGGCCTCGCCTACAATGCCCATAGACATATGAGTGAGATCGCACTGAGTAGCGGTAAGTTGGGGCACATCGAGGTGACCTGCTTTAGCAGTAAGTTTGGCAGGCTTGTTGTATATGACCTGCTTCTTTACTGAGTCCACGTAATTACCTGTTCTTACTCCTTGTTTCAGAGCTTCTACTAATAACCATAAGCTTGGAGTGTCGAGCGACTGTGATATCTCTTCACCTGGCTTTGCCAGCTCTGCCACCATGGCTTCATAATATTTCTGCACAAATTTCTCCTTAACCTACAGCTGAAAGCGCATCTACTGTCGTAGCAGAATTACTGTAATAGTCTCGTAATCTAGTAAAAACTTGTTCTAAGTCGTTATCTATATAAAGTTCTGAACGATCCCATAAGCCAATAGCTGAGCGCATTTTTTGGCCAACTGTATCTTTGGTAACACGAGTGCAAAAGACGTATTTAAATCCGTCTTCTTTTTCTTCGTCTGTGATGTGCAGTAAGTTATTTTCTATTCCTTCTAACCTACCGATAGGTAACTGCTTAGTTGACAGGATCGTTGTAAAGTCAGCCTCTACACCGATCTTTCCTACGGCACCTTGAATAGGCACCCTAGATTCCATCATCATTGTCTGCTCGTTATGCACAACTTCTTCGTGAGCCATAATGGCGTAATCTTTTGATCCCGCTTTTATTGCGTGAATAAAGTTACGATAGAAATTGCCATAAGCACCCCATGCAGCTAATCCATCAACTGCGCCAGAAACGTATTGCCGGTGGTACATAGACATCAAAAAAGTGATGGTGTCTAAAACGGCACCGTCTATATCTTCCGATTCTTCTATTTCGTTAATAAACCCAAGTACTTGTTGAGCGTCTGGCACTTCAACATTGACTTTAAACTTGTCCGCAAAAGGCAAAGCCTTAAGGTCAGTGTTTAAGTACGCAAAGCGATCTTGGTTTTTCAAATTCATTAATGACGTAGACTTACCTGAACTAGGTCCGCCCATGATCAACACAATATGTTTATTGCTTGCCATATTTTTTCCTTTTGTTGTTTGTCGTGAAAATGTCCGGAGGACATCTTAAAAGTGAATTACCTAGCAGCTATTGCTTTGCCTGCCGTGACCATGACAGTAGTCATGATCTCTTCTTCCAGCAGGCTGTCAGGTAATTTGTCGTTAAGAGAATTAACTCTCTGCATTACATCGTCGTAGGCAAAGTTGCCATCAACAAGGATCATGGCAAACCTAAGTAACATGTTGTTACGGTTACCATCTCCTGTGTTGTTTATGATCCACCGTTCTAAGTTATCCATTCCTTGCTGGTCTAAAACAGTAGCTTTGAACTCTTCGTTCTTACTAGTTTTAGGAATGAATGGAAGTACGTCGAGCAAGTCACCATCTTGATAAAAATGATCTCCAGGATTTGATAGCCATTTTCTGGCGCGTTGTCCTGTAGCAACATCTACTTCAAAAGGTAACCAATTAAAGACATTGTTCATAAACTCTTTATAGTCTTTTGCGTCTAATGCTAATTCGTAATTGATTGGCAGCACTACGCGAAATCTATTGTCTGAGTCAGTGTGTCTTTTAGTGGTGTAAAAAAGTGCTTTGTAATCCTTAAGCATAAGTTGAGCTGTGCTCAGGTTTACGCCATGGTCTATATCCAACACAACAATGTTGAATCCCGATAAGGCATTGTCTTCTTTACGGTGTTCTAGGTCGAAATGATGATTACACCAGTGCATACCTTGTGCTCCAGTAAGCTTATGCAACTCAGTAAACTTACCTCTTTCACTTCGGTAGCCAGTGGCCATATCAGTGCTGTAACTAACAATGATGTTGTCTTCATCAGTCCTTTTTAGAGTTTCGCCTCTTATAAACTCTATGCCATCTTCATAAGATTTCTTAATAAGAATGTTATTCTGATAGCCGTAAGCAGTTGCTAAATGCAGCATCTCTTGTCTATAAGAGTTAGTGCCTTTATAAAAAGGCAAATCTTCTACTAAGTCTGCTTGAGTGACTGGGCGTTCTATATCAGCAATGTATTTAGCTAACTTTGCGTAAGACCGATCTCGTGAAAGCATTTCTTTAAATGCATCACCTGAGTCTTCTGCTAACTTAATAGCAGCGTAAGCATGTTCTTCTAGCACTTCTGGTGAGCCATCGTAAAATGCGTACGCACCGGCTAATTTCATTGATTTAAAATATCTGTGAGACATCTCATTCTTTCTCATCTCATCGTGCTCGCCTAGCTTGTCAGCTTGGGCTTCGCAATTAAGACGGTACTCAATAAAAATTAACGCTACATCTTTAGGTATAGTGATGTTTTTATGCATATGCACGGGATCAGCTAAGTCGCCTAGCCAATCAGACATAAGCTCTATAGATTGATCCTGACTTTGCGCAATCATTTCGTGATAAAGGTCTAGTGGAGTTTTTTCCGACTGCCTTAAGTGAAGACGGCAATAAGAGAAAAAACATCTTCTTGCCATTCCTTGAAGTAACAAGCTATAAAAAAGGTCTTCGGTAGCGCCACCGTCAAACAATTTAATAGGTACGCCAAACATAAGCATATTAGTTGGAGTTTTACCTTTGAACTCTTCATAGCGGGAAGCGTCTTTAGTGCTTTTGATTAGCTTTTTTCTTATTTTGCCTTGGTCAAATAATTCTAAATAAGCTGTATACAACTCCATGTTAGAAGCGATATTTGCGCCAATCTCATCAACAATTAAGCTAGCAGAACCTGAGTCTGCCATTATTAACTTGTCTCGTAATTGCTTGATAGCAGGAGCAGTACCAGAGTCAAAAATAAGTAACGGTGCGCCTAAAGTTGCAAACTCAGCCTGAACTTTATCGTGCTCTCGATCTGGATCAGTGCCATTACGCGCAGCAATTTTATTGGCTAACACTGGCAAGTTACGTTCAGCCATTACAGGCCAAACGTTATTTACAAAGTTGCTGTCAAATTGGTCTGTAACTCGTTCTTCGATAAAGGTAGTAGACTTACCTTTGCCAGCCCCTGAAGGAGCTAAGTTAACGGCGTACATGTTTACGGGTATCGTAGAACCATCTGCACTCTTAATACTGCAGCGCATTGCTGATGCGCTCATAGCTAAATAAAACGCTACTTGCATTCTAAAAAACGATGGGTCTTCATTGTTTACGTGCACACATAATTTTTTTACTAGGTTCTCGCTGGCCGGATGAAACTCCATCTGGTCAAATGATTTGATTGCCATAATTGTTACCTCTTATAATTTAAGGGTTCCGTCCATAAGGTATGTGTCTTTTTGAGTACAGACAGAAATAGCGGGACAGAATCTACAAGCGATTACTTCTCCTGGGACTTCTTTAACAAGTCCTCCACCACCATCTGTTGCAAGACGCGCATAAGCTTCAGCAGAGTTGTCAAAGTTCTTTGTGCTGCGTGAAGTCTTAGTAGGGTTTTTGTAATATTTGAACTGTGGCTCTTTGCGCCACAGTTCTTTATCCGTACATTGAGGAATGTCTTGTTCGTTGGAATCTTTGTATCTATCAAACATCTCAAGCTTTGACAGTACGTACTGCTCAGTGTCAGCTAAGCTCATCAATGGATAAGTCTTTTGCATAACAGGGTGAGCTGGGTAACCGCTATCTGAAGTTCGGTACTTGACCCAGTCTGTAAATAGAAACTGGATAGCCATATGATCTTCAGTAATGATGTCTTGGTTAAGCCATCGATAGATGCTGCCTTGGAGTTTGTAATCTTCAGACTTTGTATCGTTAACCCAAGTGAAAGTAGAAGTAGTCTTGAAGTCTTCAAGCCTGCCCTCAGCTACAAAGTCAAACTTGCCTGATATGGTTTTGCCACCAATGCTCTTAAACGAGCGGATCTCCATGTAGACCGGAATAGCATCAGACGCTAATGGTGGACTATCTTTTATCTTTACAGGATTGCCTGTAACTGGATCAGTGGTGTAACCGGGGTTTACTACTACTCTGTCTATAACGTTTTGTGAATGACCCAGCGATAACATCGCTTTCTTGTAGTGGCCTTGAGTCCAACTCTTTTCAACACTGTCATGTATAGCTGTGCCCATACGGGACTTAACAGTGTTCATGATCTCAATAACTCTATCTGGGGAGTCTTTAGGAATTCTTGCTGGTAATACTTGTTGTCTGATAGGGCGCATTAGCGCTGTAGCTGATACAACATCGGCAACGTAGTCGTAATGGTCAGTTGCGAGGTATACAGCCAGCGACAAAGGCACCCTTGTTCCATTGGAAAAAGTTTGCATAGTATGGTCCTGAGTTACTTCGGGGGGTACTGGAGCCTAAAGAGAATCAATAGGCTTTTCTGGGATTTACTAGTTGAGCAATCTGGCTTTGTTTATAGCCGGTTTGTTACCGAGTCAGACTCTAGGTACGGTACAGGAATCGATTTAATGGCTTTCCTCTTTGACGCCAACCAAATCGCTCAATTAATAATTCTTGATGTGTTTTGTTCACCGCAGCTGACGGAGGCAGCTTTATTAATAACCTTACTTTATATAGGGTTATTTATAGTGTACATATGAGTGTACTTACTTGGCACTTTTTTTGAGTTGTAGGAATGCACTCTAGAGGTGTAAATAAAAGCTACTAATAGAGTTTATAGACATGTGTCCAGAGTAGTCTTAGACTATTTTAGACACTATATAGAGCATTCACGTTATGACGGACATTGGCTACGTTAGAGTAAGTAGTATTGATCAGAACACTGATCGGCAACTATGTAATGTTGTGCTAGATAAAGTGTTCACGGATAAGTGTTCTGGCAAAGATACAGAAAGACCTCAGCTAAAAGAATTAATAGGTTACATCCGAGATGGTGACACGTTGCATGTGCACAGCATTGATCGATTAGCCAGAAACTTAAAAGACCTCCAAACACTAGTAGAGGAAATAACTAATAAAGGTGTGACTTTAAAGTTCTATAAAGAAAATCTGACTTTTAATGGCGATGAGTCACCTCTCCAAAAGCTAATGCTTCAAATGATGGGAGCATTTGCTGAGTTTGAGCGTGAGCTGATACGCGAACGCCAACGTGAAGGTATTGAAACAGCCAAAGCTAAAGGTAAACGCTTTGGTGCAAAGCCTAAGCTAAGTAAAACCCAGGTTACTGCTATAAAGAGAAGGACCAAAACAGGTGAGAGTAAAAGTGCATTGGCTAAAGAGTATGGCGTCAGTCGCCAGACACTCTATAACGTACTATAAAACCTGAATGTGTACCCAATTTGTACCCAAGTGGCCTCTATATTTGCCAGCTATATGCAACCTTGTTAGTGCGCCCTTACACATAGAGATCAGTATGGCGATATTCTAGTGCCTTAATAGTGCATCAGGGGAATCGATTGGAGCTACCCATTTAACCCACCCTATATGAATATTTCCTTTATAAATCAATGACTTAATAATTTATAATTTTATGTGTACCCAGTTTGTACCCAATTATAAAATTGACGCCCATATTTTTGCCTGCGCGGCACTCTTGTCAGCGTTAGTCCACTTTGCATAAGTTTTAAAAAACATTTCGGGTGAATGACCTAAAGCTTGGGCGCAATAAACTGCTTCCATGCCGGCTTCCACCATCATTGTTGCGCAAGTATGCCTAGCGTTATAAGGGGATCTGTAGCGCACTCCTTCTCTTTCCATTGCACGAACGAACATTTCTGAAAAGTTAGTGTAATCAGTAAATCCGTTGCCAAATTTTGTAGTAAGTATGTGGCTATCTTTTAATTGCCGTGGCGTTGTTTTAAGTAAAGCTTTAACAAATGGGTGTACGGGCACTTCTCGATTAACTCCTGTTTTAGTCGTTGCTCTATTCTTGCCTCTGACTCTGCCTTTAGTTACTAAAAACTTGCCATTTTTATGATCGTAGTCGGCCCAAGTTAACGCAAGTACTTCACTAGGGCGTAAACCACAATAAAATCTAATAGCATAGAATAAATAGGGAGTTTGATGGACTTGGTTTAACTTTAAAGAACTTAATATTGCGTCTCTTTCCTCTTTAGTAAACGGGTCGATTGGTCTATGCGCTGTCTCTATTTCCCTCATTAGCTCTAATGCTGGGTTATCAGTACGCCATTTGGATTTGATTGCTAATTTGAAAACAGTTGAGCCATTAGACAGTATCGAAATTACTGTCCACGGTTTTAGCGGGGCTATTTGATTATCTTTTGAAGGCTGCAAAAGACTTTTAAAAGGCATTAAAAGATCGGAGTATTGTATTTGATCAATAGGAACTTCAAGAAAATGTAACCAGTGTTTGTTTAAGTTACGTTTAGTATATCTTCTAGTTTCCGGTGCCATAACTGTAGTGTTTAGACGTAATTGAGCTAACTCACCAAATGTTGGTGCAGGCCCACGATCTATAATGCCAGCTTGATATTGTTTAATGATGCTTTGACGAATCTTGTAAGCCCGTTTTACACCATTCGGCGTATATGGGATGTCGAGGACGAGCGCCGGTCTGCGCTTACCTTCTGACCACCTGATCCTGCATTTACCTCGGAAGAGGTCGACGCCTTCAAATTTAACCATTTTCTAATATCCTCCATTGAATACATTGTTGCTCCGCCTTCGTCACGCCAATAATGGACGCCTTCTAGCCAGTGCAATTGTCTTCGCCGTCTGATCTGGCTTGTCGTATATCCGAAAGCTTCTCTTAATAGGCGTTCTGTTACTACTTGTTTAGTCATATAAACCTCAGAAAAATGTGAATGGTTTGGTTCTAATTGTGGGAATTCTTTTTTGTGGTGAAGATTGATGACAGAAGTGTGCGGTACAGGTTTAGGTAACTT
>Ga0308015_10000546_pt1 | contig 17276 bp, 14 predicted proteins | sample Neamet231_FD_203128 | JGI IMG/M metagenome (GOLD analysis project Ga0308015, IMG submission 203128) | Marine microbial communities from water near the shore, Antarctic Ocean - #231 | ecosystem: Environmental > Aquatic > Marine > Unclassified | place: Southern Ocean | collected 2014-07-28
GCCCCCAATGGAGAGATGAGGAGCAGCCTGATAGCCTTGATTTTGGAGGTTAAGCACTAAATCTTTGGTCGTGTCACGGGTGGAGCCGGCGGCACCATAGGTCACTGAAAACAACTCGGGATTAAATTTATTTAGCTGGCTAGCGGTCGCATTCAGATTTTCAGCACCTTGCTGCGTTTTTGCGGCAAAGAACTCAAAACTGAGATGAGGAGTGTTCGTCATAAAATTTTTTCCTATTTAAGGTCTCTGACGATGCACGTCAGAGACCTTAAAGATACTAAGTTAGCAAGATAGTTAGTACTTATAGCTATCGCCTTTGAACGGGCCGTTCACAGAAACGTTAATGTAGTCAGCTTGCTCTTGGGTCAACTGGGTCATAACGCCTCCGAATCCACCAACCATGTAACGAGCAACCTCTTCATCAAGATGTTTTGGGAGAACCTCAACGCGCAGCATCTCCGCTTTGGTCGCATCGTCCTGAGCAGCAAATTGCTTCTTATATAAATCAATCTGAGCCAGTACCTGATTAGCGAAAGATCCGTCCATGATTCGACTTGGGTGCCCGGTCGCATTACCTAGATTCACTAGACGACCTTCAGCTAGCAATAACAGGTGGTCGTTGGTGTCTTTATTGCGGTAGATTTTGTGTACCTGAGGTTTGATTTCATCCCATTCCCAATTTTCGCGCATGAAAGCGGTATCAATTTCATTATCGAAATGACCAATATTACACACAACAGCGCCACTTTTAAGCGCACCTAAAACATCAGAACCACAGACGTTGTAGTTACCCGTGGTGGTTACCAACATATCGGTATTAGCCAGTAGTTCGCTATTGACTCCTTTGCTAGAATCACCGTCATTATATGTTGATACGATTTCAAAGCCGTCCAAGCAGGCCTGCATGGCGCAAATTGGATCAACTTCAGTAATCTTCACAATCATTCCTTCTTGTCTTAAAGACTGGGCAGATCCTTTACCTACATCACCATAGCCAACAACGACCGCTTTCTTTCCAGACAGAAGATGGTCAGTAGCGCGTTTTATGGCATCGTTCAAACTGTGACGGCACCCATATTTATTGTCGCACTTTGACTTTGTTACCGAATCATTAACATTGATTGCGGGAACCTTTAGTTCGCCCGCTTTAAGCATTTCATAAAGGCGGTGGACACCTGTAGTCGTCTCTTCGGTAACCCCATGAACAGCCTCAAGTACCTGAGGATACTTATCATGCAGTAGCGAAGTTAGATCACCACCATCGTCTAGAATCATGTTGGCATTCCAGGGCTGCCCATCTTTTAATACCTGCTGCTCAAGACACCATTCGTACTCTTCTTCCGTCTCTCCCTTCCAGGCAAAAACTGGTGTTCCGCTAGCGGCAACTGCCGCTGCGGCGTGGTCTTGAGTGGAAAAAATATTACAAGAAGTCCAGCGTACTTCTGCACCCAGGGCGACGAGGGTTTCGATCAGCACGGCGGTTTGAATCGTCATATGAATACAGCCGAGTATTCTGGCGTCGGCCAAAGGTTGCTCTGCGCGGTATTTTTCGCGCAAAGTCATCAATGCGGGCATTTCTGATTCAGCGATAGAGATTTCTTTCTTACCCCAATCAGCAAGAGAAATATCGGCAACCTTATAGTCGGCGAATCCTTTATTATTGTCGATATCTTGTACTACTGAAGTCATGATGTAATTCCTTATGAATTAATGTTTAAAATAAAAAATATTATTTGTTGCTACAGTGCTTTTTTGAGGAGGGATACTTTATCTGTTTTTTCCCAGGTGAAGTTTTCCTCTTCGCGACCAAAGTGGCCATAGGCAGCAGTTGCTTTGTAGATGGGTCGACGCAGATCTAACATCTCTATCAGGCCTCTAGGGCGCAGATCAAAATGCTCTCGAATCAATGTCACAATTTCTTCGTCAGAAAGCTTGCCAGTGCCATAGGTTTCAACACTTATGGACGTTGGCTCAGTTACACCAATAGCGTAGGAAATTTGTATTTCACAGCGGTCAGCTAAACCAGCGGCAACTATGTTTTTGGCAACGTATCTGCCCGCGTAGGCTGCTGAGCGATCTACCTTAGTGGGATCCTTTCCAGAAAATGCTCCGCCACCGTGGTGAGCCATACCACCGTAGGTATCAACAATAATTTTGCGGCCTGTTAATCCGCAATCACCTACAGGGCCGCCAATGATAAATTGGCCCGTTGGGTTAATATGATATTGGGTTCCTTCGTGAAGCCATTCTGCAGGAAGCACTGGCGAAATAATCTCAGCGCGAACTGCTTCTTGGAGATCAGATAAAGAGATATCAGGCGAATGCTGAGTAGAAAGTACAACCGCATCGATGGCTACCGGCTTACCTTGATCATATCTCAAAGTCACTTGGCTTTTTGCGTCGGGCCGCAACCAAGGCAAAGTCCCATCTTTACGGACTTCCGCTTGACGTTTAACTAAAAGGTGAGAGTAGTAAATAGGAGCCGGCATAAGCACCTTGGTTTCGTTGGTCGCATAGCCAAACATCAGCCCTTGGTCGCCAGCACCAATGTCTTTGTTAGCAGCTTCATCAACACCTTGAGCAATATCGTTAGACTGTTTCCCTATAGCATTTAAAACTGCACAAGTATTACCATCAAAACCAACATCCGAATTATCATAGCCGATATCAGTAATCACATTTCGGACTACTTCTTCTAGGTCAACATAGGTATTGGTTCTCACTTCTCCAGCAATAATAGTCATTCCGGTTTTTACCATCGTTTCTACGGCAACGCGGGAATTGGGATCATCGGCAATGATTGCGTCAAGTACAGCATCAGAAATTTGATCTGCCATTTTATCTGGATGGCCTTCTGATACTGACTCAGAGGTGAATAAGTTATATGTAGACATAAGCTTCTCCTTAAATTATTTGGTGTCTAAAGTGAATTGGCGTAATTGGATTCGAAAACCATTGCGTTGCGTGAGGTACTGACTGTTGCCTTCGGCCAAGTTAGCTGCCGAGCACCACTGGGTGAGCGATTCTGGTTCAAACCCTAACCACAGATCGCCGCAAGCTTCTTTTACCCACTCTTGATCATGCGCACAAAGCTCAGTGATTAATAAAGTACCGTTTTTGTTCATAAGTTGTGCGCAGTCAGCGATTATTTCTGCGGGAGTTGGGTTGTGATGCAGCACCATGTTCAACGAAATAAAGTCGGCTTTAACACTATTATCGATGGCCTTATTAGTATCGCCGAGCATAAAGTCTATGTTAGTTAAGCCTTGAACAGAAGATCGGTTTCGGCACTGCTCCAACATTTCTTCGGAGTTATCTAACGCAGTCACTCGATCAAAAACAGTCGACAGCCGAGATAAGAACTGACCATAACCCGGACCAATTTCTAGGGCTAATTGGTTGCTGGACGTACTATTAATCAAAAAACTTTCGACACTGTCGCCATAGTCAGACCAGCTAGCGATTAAGTCTTGATTTTCCTCAAAGCGAATAGCATTTTGATTAAAAAAAGTGACAGATGCTGCAGCACGAGTGCCGTTTATTTCGGCTAGTCGATTTCGTAGATTTGGATCAAGCGCCGCCTCATCAATGGTATGAAAAAGGCTATGTTGCAATGCCTGCAGGTCAGTATCAGGATGCATCTCATTGCGGCGATAAAAAATGGTCGTTCCTTCGCGCCGAGTTGCTACTAAACCCGCGTTGGCAAGAATTTTGAGATGGTGGCTCATGGCGGGTTGACGAATATCAAAGATCTGACACATTTCTAAAACGCCATAAGCGTTTTGCTGCAGCACTTTTAAAATCTGCATGCGAAGTGGATCACCAGCCGCTTTGCACAACGCCGTAATAACGCTGGTGTCAGTAGCTGATCGAGTTTCATGGTTAAATGGCATTGAAGACAACATGCCGCCACTATATCACGCATAAAACATATATCAAAATATTTTAATATAGGGATTAGAGTTAAAGTTCTGCCGCTATATTGGTGGCGAGAGTCTAATGAATAGCGAATATCGGTTTACTGGCATGCTTGTCTGAGAGACAATGAACAATTCACATTTCCCCTTTTAGGAGTAACAACCCATGGCCTCACGCAGAGACCTTGCCAATGCTATTCGAGCGCTCAGTATGGATGCAGTGCAACAAGCCAACAGTGGTCACCCGGGTGCGCCGATGGGCATGGCAGATATTGCAGAAGTTCTGTGGAATGACTACTTAAAACATAATCCATCCGATCCTGAATGGGTTAATCGAGATCGATTTGTATTGTCCAATGGCCATGGTTCTATGTTGCTCTATTCCCTGCTTCATCTCAGTGGATATGATTTGCCAATTGAAGAATTGAAAAATTTCCGTCAGTTACACTCAAGGACACCAGGGCACCCCGAATATGGATACGCGCCCGGGGTAGAGACAACTACGGGCCCTCTTGGTCAAGGCATTAGTAATGCGATTGGTATGGCGTTAGCCGAGAAGGTACTGGCTGCCCAATTTAATCGACCCGGCCATGATGTGGTCGATCATCAGACTTACACCTTTTTAGGTGATGGCTGTCTGATGGAAGGCATTTCTCATGAGGTTTGTTCTCTGGCGGGTACTTTAGGCCTGAGTAAATTAACTGCGTTTTATGATGACAATGGCATTTCAATCGACGGTGAGGTTGAGGGCTGGTTTAACGATGATACACCTGCCCGGTTTGAAGCTTACGGTTGGCACGTGGTTGCTGACGTCGATGGTCACGATAGCGATGCGATTAAAGCAGCAATAGAACTAGCTCGGGCCGAAACAGCCAAACCAACGCTGATCTGTTGCAAAACTATTATTGGGTTTGGATCGCCTAACAAGCAGGGCAAAGAGGACTGTCACGGTGCGCCTCTTGGGGCCGATGAAATTATCTTGGCGCGCAAGAAACTGGGCTGGGTTCATGGACCATTCGAGATACCTACAGACCACTATGCGGGATGGAGCGCGATAAATAAGGGTGTTGTTGCTCAGAGCGGATGGAATTCAACCTTAGACGCCTACAGAGCCGCACATCCTGACTTAGCCGCTGAATTTGAGCGACGAACTAGTGGCGAACTTCCAGTAGACTTTAGCAGTAAAGCTGATGCTTATATTCAACAATGCCAAGACAAAATGGAAAAGGTGGCCTCTCGTAAAGCATCCCAAAATTGCTTGAATGCCTATGGACCAATGTTGCCTGAATTACTTGGCGGATCAGCAGATTTAGCGGGTTCAAATCTGACTATCTGGTCAGGATCAAAAGATATCAGCAGTGAAAATGCTGACGGCAATTACATTTACTACGGTGTTCGTGAATTTGGCATGAGCGCGATGATGAATGGTATCGCCTTGCATGGCGGCTTTATTAATTACGGTGCCACCTTCTTGATGTTTATGGAGTATGCACGCAACGCTGTGCGTATGGCTGCGATAATGAAACAGCAGAGTATCTTTGTTTATACGCATGACTCTATTGGTCTTGGAGAAGATGGGCCAACTCACCAACCTGTTGAGCAACTGAGCGCTCTTAGGTCGACGCCTAACTTAAATACTTGGCGGCCTTGTGACACGGTAGAGTCGGCGGTGTGCTGGAAAAGCGCTATTGAGAATCGACAGGGACCTAGTGCATTGGTGTTCAGCAGGCAGGGTTTAGCCCCGATGCCAAGAACAAACCAACAGGTCGCAGCGATCGCTAAAGGGGGCTATGTCTTACAAGATTGCACTGATCCTCAAGCCATTATTATTGCCACTGGTTCAGAAGTTGAATTGGCGGTCTCTGCAGCTAATCAATTGGCTGATCAGGGTATTCGAGCTCGGGTAGTGTCCATGCCTTGCGCGGAAATCTTTTCGGCCCAAGATGCTGACTATCGTGACTCAGTATTGACCCCTGAAATTAGGGCGAGAGTAGCTGTTGAAGCCTTGCACGCAGACTATTGGTATAAGTTCGTTGGTCTTGATGGGCGGGTTGTGGGCATGCGCAGCTTTGGGGAATCCGCACCCGGCGGAGTCCTTATGAAAGAGTTTGGGTTCACTGTTGAGAATGTAGTAGCTAATGTTATGGAGTCACTTGGCTAGTGTTACGCATTGCTATTAATGGTTATGGACGTATTGGGCGCTCGGTGTTGCGGGCGCTCTATGAATCTGGCGCGCGTGATTGGGCTCAGGTAGTCGCTATCAATGAGCCTGCTGAAAGTAAAACCATAGCCCATTTAACCCGCTATGATTCGACTCATGGCAGGTTTCCTGGCACTGTCGAGATACACCGACAGACTCTAACCGTCAATAATGACCCTATACAGATAGTTAATTATAAAGACTTGCGGCAACTGCCTTGGCAAGATTTGGACATTGATGTGGTGCTGGAATGTAGCGGCAGTTTTTCTGACCGTGTTACTGCTCAGCAACACATAACAAGTGGGGCTAAGCGGGTATTGTTCTCACAACCCGCAGAATCTAGCGTTGATGCAACCATTGTCTATGGGGTTAACCACCAAATTCTTAATGGTTTGGAAACGATTATTTCCAGCGCGTCTTGTTCCACCAACTGTGTTGTTCCAGTGATAAAGGTACTCAATGATTACTTTGGCGTCGATGGCGGCGTTATCACAACCATTCATTCTGCGATGAATGATCAGCCGGTTATTGATGCCTATCACCACACAGATCTGCGTAAAACTCGAGGGTCGATGCAGTCAATCATTCCAGTAGAAACAGGTTTAGCGCTGGGTATCGATCGGCTGTTACCGGAGCTGGCTGGGCGTTTTGAAGCCCAAGCTATGCGGGTTCCGACAGCCAACGTATCGGCGATTGATTTATCAGTGATGCTAAATACCCCAGTCGATTTGGCGACAGTCAATGCTGTTTTAGCCGAGGCGTCGTCGGGCGAGCTGCAAGGAATTCTTGGTTATACTGAAGAGCCTTTAGCTTCCTGTGATTTTAATCACGACCCCCGCAGTGGTGTTGTTGATGCGAGTCAAACACGAGTAAGTCAGCAAAAATTGGTCAAGGTGCTCATTTGGTTTGATAATGAGTGGGGTTATGCCAATCGAATGCTGGATACGCTGCACTATTGGTCTGGGAAAATATTGTGATTAGAGACCACAGAAATTGAATCCACCCAAAAGGAAGTAGGGGAATGACCTTGAAGTTAATGACGGAGTTAAATCTAACTGGCCGTCGAGTGTTAATACGCCAAGATCTAAATGTGCCAATCAAAGATGGCCAAGTGACCAGCGACGCTCGAATAAAAGCAAGCTTACCAACTATTAGGTTGGCATTGCAGGCAGGCGCCAAGGTTATTTTAATGTCTCATTTAGGTAGGCCTGCTGAAGGAGTAGTAAGTTTAGAGCATAGTCTAGCGCCAGTTGCTAAGTTTATGGGTGAACAGCTTGGAGAAACTGTCAGTTTGGTGGAGCATTGGCATGAAGGCATCGACCTTCGAGACGGTGAAGTGACTATGCTAGAAAATGTCCGTTTTAATGTGGGTGAAAAAAACAATGATGACGATCTTGCTAAAGCCTATGCCGCGCTGTGTGATATTTTTGTTATGGACGCTTTTGGCACGGCGCACCGTGCTCAGGCATCGACCCATGGTGTTGCTAAATATGCGCCGATTGCCTGCGCCGGGCCCCTTCTGGCTAAGGAGCTTGATGCTTTAGCGCAAGCACTTGCCACGCCTAAAGCGCCCATTGGGGCTATCGTTGGCGGGTCTAAAGTGTCTACCAAACTAATGGTATTAGAGAGCCTAGCAGGAAAGGTCGACCAGTTAATCGTTGGCGGAGGTATCGCCAATACCTTTTTAGCCGCAGCGGGCAAACCGGTTGGGAAATCGCTCTATGAGCCAGACTTAATTCCGGTGGCTCGAGCTCTCATGGCAAAGACAAATATTCCACTACCGACAGATGTGGTTGTTGGTAAAGTATTCTCAGAGTCTGCAGAGGCAATAGTGAAGTTAGTTGATGAGGTGGCCGAAGATGATATGATTTTCGATATAGGCCCTCAAACGGCGGACCATTTAGCAAAGTTGATGGTGTCGATGGGGACTATTATTTGGAATGGCCCAGTAGGGGTTTTTGAGTTCTCGCAATTTGGAAGAGGCACAGAAACCTTAGCTAAAGCTATCGCAGAAAGTAACGGGTTCTCCATTGCAGGCGGTGGAGACACTCTAGCAGCAGTGGATAAATATGCGATAGCCGATAAAATATCGTATATTTCCACTGGGGGTGGTGCGTTTTTAGAGTATGTTGAAGGCAAGGAGCTGCCGGCTGTCGCTATTCTTAAGCAGCGGGGCAATGGTTAGCTTTAAAATTAGAGTATTTACATCTATAACTACAGTATCAAAAAAGTTAAAAAGGATATTAGCTATGGCACTTATTTCACTACGACAGATGCTTGATCACGCTGCAGAATATAGTTACGGCGTACCTGCATTTAATGTTAATAATCTTGAGCAAATGCGCGCCATTATGATGGCCGCAGATCAGACAGATAGCCCGGTGATTGTGCAAGCCTCGGCGGGTGCGCGTAAATATGCCGGAGCACCTTTTTTACGGCATTTAATTCAGGCCGCAGTAGAAGAATGGCCGCATATTCCTGTTTGTATGCACCAAGATCACGGTACCAGCCCAGCTATTTGCCAGCGATCTATTCAGCTTGGATTCACCTCTGTAATGATGGATGGATCTCTTGAAGAAGATGGTAAAACGCCATCAAGCTATGATTACAATGTTGATGTAACACGCCGCACTGTTGAGATGGCTCATGCCTGTGGAGTTTCTGTGGAGGGCGAGCTCGGTTGTCTCGGTTCATTGGAAACGGGCCAGGCAGGAGAAGAGGACGGTGTTGGAGCAGAAGGGACGCTGTCTCAGGAGCAAATGTTAACTGACCCTGAAGAAGCTGCGGATTTTGTTGCCAAAACTCAGGTCGACACTTTGGCTATTGCGTGCGGCACATCCCATGGTGCGTATAAGTTTAGTCGGCCGCCTACTGGTGATATTCTCGCTATAGATCGAATCAGAGCAATTCATCAGCGTATTCCAGGCACTCATTTGGTGATGCATGGGTCGTCCTCGGTTCCCCAAGAATGGCTAGCGATAATTAATCAGTACGGTGGAGAGATACCAGAAACTTACGGTGTTCCAGTCGATCAAATTTGTGAAGGTATTAAGCATGGTGTTCGTAAAATTAATATCGATACCGACCTGCGTCTAGCGTCGACTGGAGCCGTGCGTCGTTTCTTAGCGGAAAATCCCAGCGCTTTCGATCCGCGTGCCTATCTGAAAGAAACTATTACTGCGATGCAGGATATAGCGGCTGCGCGTTATGAGGCCTTTGAAACAGCGGGTAATGCCTCCAAAATTCGAGCTCTTAGTTTGGATGCTATGACCGCGCGCTATCAAAGCGGAGAGCTAGACCCTAAGATAAATTAATTTTAGCGTTTGATTTGGACATTAAATGTTGTTTGGATGGCATCTTATATTTTTCTCAAATAACTATGTCTATTAGATTAGCCTGACTTTTTCTATAGGCCGTATATCGACTATTAGGAAGAATACGCAATTTCTACTGGAGCGTATTTTTTTAGAAACTGTTATATAAATATATATAAATGAAAAATTTCTGAGTAGGGGTAAAGGAAATTTTCGGAGTTCATTAGTGATTAAATCATATGATTTCATAAAAGCTGTTCTGGATACAGCATCTGAAGGTATTGTCGTAATAGATTCTGAAGGTGATATTCAGTTTGCTAACCATAGTTGGGACGATACAGGACGTGTCGAACCTTGGTTTGAGTATGGTGGCTGGAAAGGCGTCAACTATCTTAAAGTCTGTGATGAAGCGGGGAAATCTGGAGATTCTTTTGCACGCAGAGCCGCGAAAGGAATACGCAAGGTGTCGCGCGCGGAGCAAGACCTTTATTACTTGGAATACCCCTGCCATAGCCCATTAAAGGAAAGGTGGTTTATGATGCGAGTTAGCCAATTTATCTTGTCTGACACTCAGTTTTTGGTTATCTCCCACCGAGATATCACAGAGCAAAAATTAGCTGAACAGGAGGTTTCAAAGCTTACCTCGGTAGATGATATAACTGGAATTTCAAATCGAAGAGTGTTTGGTGAGTTCTTAGATCAGCAATGGGTGCGAGCGGTCAGAATGAAAACGCCCATATCTTTGGCGAGGCTTGATATAGATCATTTTAAAAAGATCAATGATACCTATGGGCAGGCTATTGGAGATGGGTATTTAAGGTCTATAGGAGCTATTCTGTCTAAATCAGCCAATAGACCAGATGATATTTGTGCAAGATACGGTGGGGATGAGTTCGCTATATTACTTGGCGGCACAGAAAAAGATGGCGCTCGCTCTTTAATGTTAAAGTTATTGAGAAACATACGTGCTTTAAAAATCCCTAATGAGCAAGTCAAGGCTAAGCCAATTTTAACCTTAAGCATTGGGCTTGCAGAGATCTATCCAAACAAAAACAATAAACCAGAAGATTTGCTTATAGCTACAAATGAGCTACTTTATGCGGCTAAGGATGCCGGCAGAGATTCTCTTGCAGTTACAGAATCAGGTTTCAATACCACTGATTTAGGCTTCAAAATTTATTCCTAACATAACCTGATGCCTTGAATGTCCTGCTCGATTTTTAATCATCTAGGCCATCCAATCTAAAGAGCTGTGAAAAAGCGTCGCTCCATTACATAATGTAAATCTAGTTATTTAGATTTAAACGCGCGGTCCAGAGTCGTGGGAGAGAATAGTTGCAAGAAGTTTCAACAACAACAGTTTATGCCGTAGGGGTTCCTATTATTTTGACCCTTATTTTGTTTGAGACTATTGTTTCAGCGCGAAGAAACCTTCGCTTCTATGAGCTTGGTGACACATGCGGGACAATGGGCCTGCTTTTCGGCAATATCCTTACGTCGGTTTCAATTCAGGGCTCTACACTTGGCCTCTATTTTTATCTTTATCAATTCAGAATTTTGAGTCTCAACGATATCTTAGTGCCTTGGCAGGTTTGGGTTGTCACTTTTTTAGCTATAGATTTTATTTTTTATTGGTATCATCGGGCTTCCCATCGAGTCCGTGTTTTGTGGGCGATCCATATGAATCACCACTCCAGTATCGAAATGAATTTCTCTGTAGCCTTTCGTCAAGCTTGGTTCGGGCCTATTTCAAAAGTTCCTTTTTTTATGGTCATGCCCTTTATTGGCTTCGACCCGAGCATTACGGTAGTTGCAGGGCTATGCGCGACTCTCTGGGGGGTCGTGGGCCATACTCAGTGGATTACTAAGCTTGGGTGGCTGGACAAAATATTCAATACCCCTTCGACACATCGAGTCCATCACGGCACCAATCTTGAATACATAGACAGAAATTACGGGAATATATTTATATTTTGGGATCGTATTTTTGGCACCTACGCTAAAGAAAAGGCCCCAGTTGTCTTTGGGCTAGTAAAAAACCTAAACACTAATAACCCGTTTAAAATTACTTTTTATACCTGGGCCGCCATGGCTAGAGATGTTCGACAAGCACGGTCTTTCTATGAAATTATAGGGCATATTCTTGGACCACCAGACTGGCAACCTAGACGAAAACTAATCTCTATAGACAAGACCAAACTGGTTGACTAACTATGTATTACCCCACTTATGGGATGACCTAATGACCGTATTATTAAAAGCATTCCTCATTTTGTTAGTTTCAGTCGTTACGTGTATAGCCGCGGCAGATGAGGTGCCCTACGTCTATGTTCTAGGTGTTGCGCAAGATGCTGGATACCCTCAGGCAGGCTGTTACAAACCTCACTGCATGCCCGGGTGGGAAAATCCAGAGACAAAAATTGGTGCTACATCACTAGCGGTTATTGATCCTGCTAGTAAAAAGAAATACATCTTTGAGGCGACGCCGGACTTCCCAGAACAGCTTTTTATGCTAGAGCAGGAGGCGCCGACAGATGAATTTAATTTAGCTGGGATCTTTATTACTCATGCACATATTGGGCATTACACTGGACTTATGTATCTGGGTCGAGAAGTTATCGGAGATGATCAAATGCCCGTATATGCGATGCCAAAGATGAAACAATATCTGACTAACAATGGCCCGTGGAGTCAGCTTGTCGACCTAAATAACATAGAGCTCAGGACGCTCAATGACCGCTCCATCGTTGCGCTTGCGAATTTAAAAGTGATACCTTTTATAGTACCCCACCGAGATGAGTTTTCAGAAACGGTAGGATTCTCAATAAAAGGCCCAAATAAAACAGCACTTTTCATCCCCGACATTAATAAATGGTCTCAGTGGGAAAGAAATATAGCAGATCAGGTGCAGGCCTCAGATTATGCTTTGATTGACGCTACTTTTTATGACAATGGAGAACTGCCAGGGCGAGACATGTCAAAAATCCCCCACCCTTTTGTCACTGAAACCATGGCCGCTTTATCTACTCTATCTAAAGAACACCGGGCCAAAGTCTGGTTCATTCATATGAATCACACCAATCCACTACTTAATCTAAATAGCGAACAGGCAAAAGTCGTGCGCGCTCAAGGCTATAATATTGCCACCACGGGTCTGCGCCTACCGCTATAGTATTTGTGTATAGCCAGACTCAATAAGGAGATTTTGACATGCCCTTACCTATAGCCATGATCCTTGCTACCGCAGCGAGTGCTTACGTCTGCTACACCATAGCTAAAGAGCGCCGAGCGGATGCGCGGTTTTGGGTTTGGATGGGAATTGTACTTGGACCGCTGGCGATCCCCTTTGTGTTTTTTTCAAAACCAGAAAAGAACGATCACTAAAATTCACAAGAAAGGTCAAAAGAATAGCAATAAAAACGGGAGATAAAGAAGTAGCTTACAGGAAAAAGCCCAGCAGATTCTTTATCTACTAGGCTATTAAAGAAGCCCTAACATTTTCTGTATGTCTAGCTGAATACGCCTTTAAAGAAAAAGAAGAATACAATCGCTAGTGCGGCACCAGCGGGCAAGGTTACCACCCACGATAGGAAGATTGATCCAATCATACGTAGATTCAGAGCGCCGATACCACGGGCAAGACCAACGCCTAGAACGGCACCGACTAGAGTATGGGTTGTAGAAATGGGCAATCCGGTTCCCGAAGCAAAAACGACAGTGGCCGCAGCGCCTAACTCAGCAGAAAAACCTCGGCTAGGGGTTAGTTCGGTAATTTTGCGGCCGATGGTGCCCATCACTTTGTAGCCATAGGTCGCCAGGCCAAAAACGATGCCGGCGCCCCCGAGTAAAAGAATCCAGCTTGGCATTGCGCTTTTGGCGGCTATATCACCACCAGAGCTCACCACATTAACCACTGCTGCAAGAGGACCAACGGCATTGGCTACGTCGTTTGATCCATGAGCAAAGGCCATACTGCATGCAGTAAATATCATCAGAACGGCAAATACTCTTTCGACATTAGCAAACCGGTTGCCAGCTTCAAGAGTTTCGTTTCGTTTGACCTTTGAGAGGAGAAAAGAACCCAAAACGGCGACAAAAATACCAAAGATCATCGCCCAAACTATAGATTCTCCAAAGGTCATGGTGATACCGATATCTTTAAAGACATGCTTTAAACCTTTGAGTATTGTCACCATTGCCATTAAAAATCCCACTAAAAACATATACATGGGGGCGTATTTTTTGGCCTTATCAAAGGGGTCGTCTTGAATTAATATAAGATGCTGTACGCTGCGAAAAATAGCAAACGATATAGTGGCGGCAATAACGGGAGAGACCACCCAACTAGCAACAATAGTGGAGACCTTAGTCCAATTGACTGCGTCAGTGGAGACCCCTACCGCAGCAAATCCAACGATGGCGCCAACAATAGAATGCGTTGTTGATACCGGCCAGCCCATAAAGCTGGCGATCATTAACCAGGTACCGGCCGCAAGGAGCGCTGAAAGCATACCAAAGACGAGTAGGTCGGGTGAGTCAGCGAACACGTCGGCATCAACGATACCTTTGCGAATGGTGGAAGTGACTTCGCCGCCAGCAAGATAAGCGCCGGCAAATTCAAACACCATGGCAATCAAAATAGCCTGCCTAATAGTTAGCGCTTTTGAACCGACGGAGGTGCCCATAGCGTTGGCAACATCATTAGCGCCCACGCCCCAGGCCATAAAAAAGCCAAATAGTCCGGCAAGAATAATTAGCAATGTGCCGTACGTCGAGAATAATTCCATACCCATTGGTCTCTATAGTTGCTATTTAGCTAGTAGGAGTTCAAGTTGGTTTCCAACTTGCTCTGCGGTGTCTGCAATTCCACCAATATTATCGATAATATTGTAGAGAAACATGACATGGACGGGAGGTATTTCAGCTTCAATTTTAAACAAGCGGTGACGTAATTTTCGTTCTCGCTTATCTACTTTTTGTTCTTGAGTATCAAGATCGCGAATCAACTTTTTCACGAATTTGACTTCTTGGCCAGTAAAACCAGTTTCTAGAAGCTCATCTAGTTCTTCAATAGCCTTGCGTGCTTTTTCGCAGGTCTCAATAGCACTTTTAACGTAGGCGATAAAATCTGATTGCAATACTGAGGGGATAGCCATCTCTCTGCCAAGCACAAGCCCGCAAACATCTTTGGTCGCATTTGCAATATTGTCTTGTTGAGCGAGAATACCAAGTAGGTCGCCGCGAGACATCGGCATAAACAAACTTTTTGGCATATTTAGACGAAATTGCTTTTTGAGTTCGTCAGCACCATTTTCATCATCGGCAATCTTATCAAAAATATCGCTAGCACTTTGCCAATCATCGGCAAGGACAGCTTCAAAGAAGGATTCTAATTTAGACGCGCATTCAACGACGAGCGCCATGTGTTCTTGCAGAGGCCTAATGGGCGACTTACCAAACAAATTTGAAATTGAATTACTAAAAACCATTCTCAAAACTCCTTTTCAGGCATTATAAAAGCTTATTTTTAAAATGAAATAACTTTATTCCCTTTCTATGACGTTTTACTCAGCTACGCCTGAGCATACTCTTGATTATGCCCCAACCAGCGACGAATTAGTGGATCAACGCATTTGGGATGGTCAATTAGTAACTGTGCCGAGATAGACTTAATCTGTGGGAGCATATGAGCATCTCTTTGGAGATCAGCGATGTGTAAACGCATGTCACCGGTTTGGCGAGTACCTAGGACCTCCCCCGGGCCCCTTAGCTCTAGATCTTTTTCGGCAATTTTGAAGCCGTCGGTTGTTTCACGCATAATTTTTAGTCTAGCATTAGCATTGCTCGAAAGCGGTGGGCTATAGAGTAGAACACAGTGACTTGCTTGTGACCCTCGGCCTACTCTACCACGCAACTGATGTAATTGAGAAAGTCCTAGCCGCTCTGAATTTTCAATAATCATTAAGCTGGCATTGGGGACATCAACGCCAACCTCAATAACCGTTGTGGCGACCAGCAAATTTATTTTGCCTACTTTGAAGTCATCCATGAGAGAGAGTTTCTCCCGAGGTTTGAGTCGACCATGGATCAGGCCAATTGATAATTCTGGGAGCACTAGCTTTAGTTCGCTCGCTGTGACTTCGGCAGCCTGAGCTTCCAAAATATCTGATTCTTCTATTAGAGTGCAGACCCAGTAGGCTTGGCGTCCCTTGATGCAAGATGCGCGGACTCGCTCAATAACGTCAGGGCGGCGCAAATTACTCAGCACAAGAGTATCAACGGGAGTGCGACCGGGTGGCAGTTCATCGATTATCGAGCAATCTAGATCAGCATAAGCACTCATAGCTAATGTCCTAGGTATGGGTGTGGCGGTCATGATCAATTGATGAGGTGCTGAACCATCTATATTGGTCGAAGGGTCTGCACTAAAGCCTTTACTTCGTAAGGCTAATCTTTGATGCACACCAAAACGGTGCTGCTCATCAATAATACTAAGACCTAGGTCCTTGAAGCTGACGCTCTCCTGAAATAATGCGTGTGTGCCAATAACCATTTGAGCACTGCCATCTGCAATAGCCGCCAGCTGTACCTCACGAGCTTTACCCTTAATTTTTCCAGTTAACCAGGCGATTCTGATACCTAGAGGCTGGAGCCACTGTTCAAAGTTAACTCTATGCTGCTCTGCGAGAATTTCGGTTGGCGCCATAAGAGCAGCTTGTGTGCCATTAGCGATAGCTTGCACGGCGGCGAGTGCAGCAACGACGGTTTTTCCCGAACCTACATCACCTTGAACTAAACGGAGCATTGGCATTCTGGTGCTAATATCGGAGCATATTTCATCCGAAACTTTTTGTTGAGCCTTAGTTAGTTGAAAGCTCAGTTGGTTCAAGAATGTGGTCTTAGCTTTCTGGTCCACAAGTAAAGCAGGGGCCTGCTGGCGTTGAATTTTCTGGCGCAGGCGTAATAAACTGAGATTATGGGCAATTAGCTCTTCAGCAGCCAGTCGTTGTTGGGCAGGGTGCTCGCCAGCTGCTAATAGATGCAAAGCGGTTCCAGGAGGTGGGTTGTGTAGCAGTCGCAGGGCATCGTACAGAGAGTAAGAAAGCTGTCTACTTAGGTCGCTATTAAGATTGCTGGGGAGTAGTTCAACAGTAGTCTCCTCGTCGAGTAAGGTTAGTGCCTGGGCGCAGAGATCACGGATACGACTTTGAGTAATACCCTCGGTGGCAGGGTAGATTGGCGTTAAGGTGTCCTCCAGTTTATTGGTTTTGGTCTGGTCAATATGTTTATATTCGGGATGATAGAATTCGATTCCTGTTTTCCCGCGCCTCGCCTCGCCGAAGCATCGTAAAACTGCCCCTGGTTGCAGTCCATCCTGTTGTGCTCGATTAAAATGGAAAAAGCGTAGTGTCGTGGTGCCACTATGATCTTGGATGCGGCAGACAAGACTTCGTCTTCGGCCGAAAACCGTATCACAGGCACGCACCTCTCCTTCAATAACAACCTCTGTCTGCGGTTGGACGGCGCCTATCGGTGTCACTTGAGTTCTGTCTATGTAACGCAAAGGCAAATGAAACAGTAAATCCTGAATGTTATAAAGACCAATTTTCTGCAATTTAATCCCCAGCTGCGGGCCTACCCCACGCAAGGTCTCAATGCTTAATTTATCTAGCGGCGATTTAGACATTAAATCGTGGTTATCCCTTGAAGATTGTGTGGATGGATGACATTTCGTAGGATATCTATTGTTTTTTGCAGTGAAAAAATACAATGAAGAAACTGGTAAGGATTGATTGTGAAGATAGTACCTAAATACAGCTGGCTGTTGAGCTGATCTTCGTCAAC
>Ga0308015_10000552_pt1 | contig 17150 bp, 13 predicted proteins | sample Neamet231_FD_203128 | JGI IMG/M metagenome (GOLD analysis project Ga0308015, IMG submission 203128) | Marine microbial communities from water near the shore, Antarctic Ocean - #231 | ecosystem: Environmental > Aquatic > Marine > Unclassified | place: Southern Ocean | collected 2014-07-28
GAACTATTTGTTTGGCCAGATCGGACATAAATCGATGGTATCCCTTAACTAATTCTTTTGCTTAACAATATTATTCAAATAGCGAGGCTACTTAAAGTATTGGGTAAACGACGTTTTAAAGATTTTTATTATTTAGTAATACTATTTAATTATCTTATTTAAATGGTCGTCTAACAGACAATCTTATTTAAATAGGCGTCTAACAGACACTAATAATAGTATTCAACGCAGCATACTATCATAAAAATGTTTGATGCAATACTGCTTTGTTTAAAGGTTTTTTGCAGGCATTTCTTATAGGATAACAAGCGTCTAAAAAAGCATCTGTAAACCTTAAATTTGATCTATCTTCTTTGTTTAAAAATGACTTTAGTTTAGAATAAAAATACTTTAGTTAACTTATGACTGTAAATAATAATATGACATCCAAGCCTCTTAACGTAAATGAAGATGAAATTGCTAAATTTGAAGAAGTCGCCAGTCAATGGTGGGATTTAACAGGTGATTTCAAACCCCTACATCAAATAAACCCGTTGAGAGTTCAATTTATATGTCAGCATGTGGCCCAACTTGCCAAGCAGACTTTAGTTAAAGGCAGTTCTATAGATACGGTTAATACAGGACTACATCATAAAAATGTTATCGATGTAGGATGTGGCGGAGGGATATTATCTGAATCACTTGCGAAGCTAGGCGCTGATGTAACGGGTATTGATATGGGAACAGAGCCTTTGAATGTTGCCAAACTACATGCACTTGAAACAGGCTTATCAATTAATTATCAAAAAATTACAGCAGAAGAAAAAGCAATAGAAAGTGCAAATACTTTTGATATGGTCACTTGTATGGAAATGCTTGAACATGTTCCTGACCCCGCTTCAGTTATTCAAGCCTGCTCTACATTAGTAAAGCCAGGGGGATTAGTTTTCTTTTCAACTCTTAATAAAAATATCAAATCCTATTTGCTTGCAATATTGGCCGCCGAGAAAATCCTTAAGTTAGTTCCTGATGGTACCCATGACCATGATAAGTTTATTCGACCATCACAATTGATAGGGTGGGCAGAAAATTACGATTTGAAATGTATTGATGCAAGTGGCATTCACTATAATCCCCTTAACGGAAATCATAAATTGATAGAATCATTAGATGTAAATTATATTTTATGTTGTCGGAAGTTATAATTAGCTATTATTGATAATGATAAATAAATATTAGTGCCTAAAACTCAATACATACTTATCGTTTAAGTAAAGTTGGAATAAATCATTGGATGGTTGTGAATATAGTGTTGCTTAAACACTCAAGTTGTTCAAAGATCACCCTAGCCTTACCTACCCCCACTAAGTAACTGTTAAATATGAATTTTACTCCCTTAGGATTAATTCGTAATATCCAGTGGGGTTATTTGATTAAAATAAATAATTAATTTTATTTTACCTGAAAATAACTAAAATAATTATTGCTTTTACTAAATTCCAAAATCAAATAGTCTTGCTAGGTTAGTCAACACTAACCATAGAAAACAGGACAAAAAAAACAATAAAGATCAACTTATTTTATCTCTTGCAAAACAAGTGAAACCTCACTATCTTGTGTCTAGAATTATAAAAAACCCTAGATATTGTGCATTTGATGTTCAGTCGTTATTTTAATACTACGTATTTAGTGACTTATTTCTAAGACGAGTATGGGATTTTTTATTAGGGACGTTTTAGATCCTTTTATTAGGGATAATAAATCAACAATAACAATAATTGCTTCGTAGGTACTTCATGAATAACAACCTTTCAGTAACTAAAAGAAATGGTAAAAAAGAAACCATTGATTTAGAAAAAATTCACCGTGTTATTGCTTGGGCTGCAGACGGCTTAGAGCAAGTGTCTGTATCTCAAGTTGAATTAAAGTCACACATTCAGTTTTATGACGGCATAAAAACTGAAGACATTCATGAAACTATTATTAAAGCTGCAGCAGATTTAATATCTGAAGAAACACCTGACTATCAATATTTAGCCGCACGATTAGCTGTTTTTCACCTACGTAAAAAAGCCTATGGTCAATTTGAACCGCCAGCTCTTTATGACCATGTAGTGAAATTAGTAGATGCGGGTAAATATGATGAACACTTACTAGCCGACTACACAAAAGATGACTTTGAGCATATGGCCTTATTTATGGACCATAGTCGTGATTTAAACTTCAGTTACGCAGCAATGAAACAACTCGAAGGTAAATATTTAGTTCAAAACCGAGTAAGCGGAGAAATCTATGAGAGCGCTCAATTCCTGTACATATTAGTTGCTGCATGTTTATTTGCTAAATATCCATCAGAAACTCGTTTACGCTATGTAGAAGAATTTTATCACGCGATATCTCTTTTCAAGATCTCTTTGCCTACGCCAATTATGGCAGGTGTACGTACTCCTACTCGCCAATTTTCGTCATGTGTATTAATTGAGTGTGGTGATAGCTTAGATTCAATTAACGCAACATCAAGCGCCATTGTTAAGTATGTATCTCAACGTGCAGGTATTGGTGTAAATGCAGGTAGAATACGTGCATTAGGTAGTAACATTAGAGGTGGCGAAGCATTCCATACGGGTTGTATCCCTTTTTACAAGCATTTTCAAACAGCCGTTAAAAGCTGTTCTCAAGGTGGTGTACGTGGTGGTGCTGCAACCGTATTTTACCCACTATGGCATCTTGAGGTTGAAAGCTTACTTGTCCTTAAAAACAACCGTGGTGTAGAAGAAAACCGTGTACGTCATTTAGACTATGGCGTGCAATTTAATAAATTAATGTATCAACGTTTAATTAAAGGTGGCTCTATTACATTGTTTAGTCCTAGTGATGTACCTGGACTTTATGATGCTTTCTTTGAAGACCAAGAAAAGTTTGAACGTTTATACGAACAATACGAGAATGATGATTCAATCCGCAAAAAGCGTATTAAAGCTGTTGAGTTATTTACTTTATTCGCACAAGAGCGTGCGAGTACCGGCCGTATTTATTTACAAAATGTCGATCACTGTAATACTCATAGCCCATTCCAACCGGATAAAGCGGCAATTCGTCAAAGTAATTTATGCTTAGAAATTGCTCTACCAACTAAACCTATGAATGATATTAATGATGAAAATGGTGAAATTGCACTTTGTACACTTTCTGCATTTAACTTAGGCGCTATCGATTCATTAGATGAATTAGAAGGGTTAGCTGATTTAGCTGTTCGTGCCTTAGACAGTTTATTAGATTATCAAGACTACCCGATTGCTGCTGCACAAAGTGCAAGCATGGCCCGTAGAACGCTAGGTATAGGTGTTATTAACTATGCATATTACTTAGCTAAAAATGGCCTTTATTATTCAAATGGTAGTGCAAACAACTTAACTCACCGTACTTTTGAAGCTATTCAGTTCTACTTATTGAAAGCGACAAATGAATTAGCGAAAGAGCAAGGTGCCTGTCCTAAATTTGATGAAACACGTTTATCTCAAGGTATTTTACCAATTGATACTTATAAAAAGACAATTGATGATATTACAGGTGAACCTCTTCATCTTGACTGGGAAAACTTGCGTAAAAGTATTGTAAAACATGGCGTGCGAAACTCGACAGTATCAGCTTTAATGCCATCAGAAACATCTTCACAAATATCAAATGCTACAAATGGCATTGAACCCCCTCGTGGTTTAATCAGCATTAAAGCAAGTAAAGATGGTGTTTTAAAGCAAGTAGTACCTGAATATAAAAAGCTAAAAGGTAATTATGAATTATTATGGAATATTCCAAATAACCAAGGTTATTTAGAGTTAATTGGTATTATGCAAAAATTTATCGACCAAACAATATCTGCTAATACTAATTATGATCCAAGTAAATTTGATGGCGGAAAAGTGCCCGTGAAACAAATATTAAAAGACATACTAACGGCATATAAGCTGGGTGTTAAAACACTTTATTATCATAATACACGTGATGGAGCCAGTGATAGCGTTGAAGTAGAAGACGATGACTGTGCTGGTGGTGCTTGTAAAATTTAAACACACAAAACTAACACGTATTTAAAATACTCAAACATCAATCTAATTATAAATACAGAGCCGAGTAATTCACTCGGCTCTTATTACTACAACCTTTTAATAAATTGGGATGTGGTCCTAAAGGAATAAACACATGGCGTATACTACGTTTAATCAAACCCCTAACAACGCCCTACTAGAACCAATGTTTCTTGGTAACAGCGTTAATGTATCTCGCTATGATCAACAGCGATTTAGTGCGTTTGAAAAACTCATTGAAAAACAACTTTCGTTCTTTTGGCGTCCAGAAGAAGTTGATGTTTCTAAAGATCGAGCCGACTGGCAGAGCCTTACTGATTCTGAAAAGCATATTTTTATATCCAACTTAAAATATCAAACTCTTTTAGACTCTATGGCTGCACGTTCAGTTAATGCAGTATTCTTACCTTTAGTATCTTTGCCTGAAGTTGAAACTTGGGTAGAAACATGGGCATTTAGTGAAACAATTCATTCTCGCTCGTACACACACATTTTACGCAATTTATTTACTGATCCTGGTGAAATATTCGATGATATAATCGTTAACCCTGCAATTTTGAAGCGTGCTTCGAGTATTGCAAAATATTTTGATATTGTAATTCTTACTACCCAATTACTTCAGTCTCAAGGCGAAGGAACTTATGAGGTAGAAGGTAAAACGATAGAAGTAACTAAAAGAAAACTTAAAGAGCGTTTATATCTTGCCGTTTGTTCGGTAAATGCACTGGAAGCTATCCGCTTTTACGTCAGTTTTGCTTGTTCATTTGCTTTTGCGGAACGAGAATTACTGGAAGGTAATGCTAAAATAATTAAACTCATTGCCCGTGACGAAGCTCTTCATCTAACAGGTACTCAGCATATTTTAAATAATTGGATGTCCGGTAAAGACGACCCTGAAATGAAAGCTATCTGTGAAGAAATGCGTGATGAAGGCTTACAGATCTTCTTAGATGTTGTTGAGCAAGAAAAGGAATGGGCACAATATTTATTCAAAGATGGTTCAATGATTGGTCTCAATGCAGAAATTCTAAATCAATATATTGAATATATTTCGAATCAACGTTTAACCGCTATTGGATTTGATGCCCCTTTCAATATAAAAAGCAATCCATTACCTTGGATGAACTCTTACCTTGTAAGTGACAATGTACAAGTCGCACCACAAGAGACTGAAATATCAAGCTATTTGGTTGGACAAGTCGACTCATCTATTGATGCAGACGATTTTGATGACTTTGATTTATAAAAAACTACTTCAATGATATTTGACTTACTTTAAATGCTTGGAATGTGTATGACCGTAAAAAACACGACTCAAGATACGTCCCCACAACTTAAGTTGCACCCGAAAATACATGTGCAGGGTAAAATTGTTCATTATGAAAGTAATGAACAAACACTTCTAGATTGTTTGGAATGTGCCAATGTAGAAGTTCATTATCATTGTCGTGATGGGTTTTGTGGTGCATGCCGAGTCAAGTTAATCGATGGTGAGATAAACTACCCTTTAGGCGAGCCTTTGGCTTTTGTCGGTGATAAAGAAATTTTGCCTTGTTGTTGCATTCCTGTTACTGATATAACGTTAGAAATAGACGATTAACGCTTAACACTTGATGAATATGTCTAGCTTACTTTAACAATTACTCACTAGTACCTATTCGCTAACATTAAGGTCTGCTTTTATACCTTTCATGACACGATTTAACTCAGGTGTTAATGCTAAAAACAAGCCTTGAAGATCATCAGCTTTATTCTCATTAACCGCAATATCTAGTGATTTGGTTACTTCAAATAAGTCCATCGCACCAACCGAGCATGCTACGCCTTTTAACGTATGAGCAATGTGTTTTACAGCGTCCATATCTTGCTCTTGAAGCGCAGTGCCTAACTTCTCACCGTCAAGATGGTGATCTTGATAAAACATAATTAAAATCTCTTTAAATAATTCTTCATCACCTAGAACATTACTAACACCAACATCAAACTCAATTCCATCAAAACTAGTCACTATAAGCCCCTCTTCTATTGGTTTTTCATTATCCATACTCTCTGTATGCATTGGTTTATCATTATTTGTAACAGTCTCTTCTGTATTATTGATAAGGTCGGCATCAACGATTTGGTTACGTCCATGCTCTTTGGCATAATAAAGCGCACTATCGGCTTTTTTTAACAATTCATCAATAGTTAAACTATCATTACCCGCTAAAACGAGTCCAATGCTTACTGTAATATTAATATCTACATGGGTATTCTTATCAGTAATAACACCAACACTAAGCTTCTCTACATAAGAACGGAATCTTTCGCAGGCAACAGATGCATTTTCCATAGTAGTATTTGGCAAACAGGCAGCAAATTCCTCCCCTCCAACTCGCCCTATAATATCGTAACCTCGAAATACATCGGTTAAACCTTTGCTAAACTCACGTAAGACTTGATCACCAGCATCGTGCCCATAATTATCATTTATGGGTTTGAAAAAATCAATATCAAACATAACCACCACAAATGATTGATCGGTCCTATTTGATAAACTGAGCGCATTGGTACTTAATTCAAAAAAACTCCCTCGATTATTAATACCTGTGAGGAAATCTGTTTTCGCTAAGTACTCAAGTTGAGATGTTTTTTCTTTTAATCTTATTGCCGTTCTTATTCGAGCAAGCAGAACTTTTGCCACATAGGGTTTTATAACATAATCACCCGCTCCAGATTCTAGAGCGGCAACCACTTCATCTTCGTCTGTCGACGCTGACAACATAATTACAGGGATATCTGAAGTTAAATCTTCAGCTTTAACTTTTAGAAGCGTTTCTAGACCTGAAAGGCCGGGCATATACATATCTAGTAAGATGAGGTCAACATCCTCTGTTTCCATTAAAGCAATAGCATCTTCGCCACCATCACAACATGTCACTAAATAACCTGCAGCGCTAAGATCAAAGTCCAATAACATTTGGGTGTCTTTAGCATCATCAACAACCAGGATTTTATATTCTTTCTCTAAAATCATTCAGCACTCACCAAACTAAAAAACAATCTATCTATGATAAAACGTCAAATAAACTTACTCGTATAAATTTTACTTTTTATAAATTATATAGCTAAAAAAGCAGCCAACTCTTTAGAGTTAAATGGCTTCCTCAATACTGGATATTCCCAGCTTCTATCTTCAATAGCAATGTAACCACTAATTGAAAATACTTTTATTTCACTAAATTTTTCTTTCACCAAATTAACGGCTTCTTTACCTGATAAGTCCGGTAAAATCATATCGGTAATAAAAACATCGAAATTAACACCCTCACTAATTTTCTCTATTAATTGCTCCTTAGTATTAGCAACAACTACATTGGCTCCTTTACTTTCTAGAAATAAAGCAACAAATTCAGCAATACTCACCTCATCATCAAGTACTAAAAAGTTTTTATTATCATAACTTAACACAGGTAATTTTGACTCTTTCACCAAATACTTTTCTTTTAATACTTTACATTTAAAAACAAGTGTAAAGTGCGCACCACCAAGTTCACTTGTGCCTTCAACCTGAATAAGACCATTATGTTTATGCATTGTGCTATATACATTTGCTAAACCAATACCATTCCCTTTATTTACAGATTTAGAACTATAAAAAGGATCGAATATTCTTGTTAAGTTTTCTTTTGCAATTCCTACACCGCTATCTTTAACATGAATCTCTAGACGATTATCATCAAGCAGATTTGCTGAAATCTCTATTTGACCACTTAACCCTTTATCTTGGATCGCATCTTGAGCATTAAGCACTAGGTTTAATACAATATTGATAAACTCCCCTTGTGGGAAATTTATTAGACAATGTATGGGTTTAAAATTAAAGCTTAACTTAATAGTACTTAACAATAACTGTTTAAACAAATGCTGGTTATCATAAATATCTTGGATAGGGTCAAAACTAACAACTTTTATAGTAGGTTTACGCGTAAAAGCTAATAAACGCTCAGTAACATCTTTCCCTTTATCGATAGCGTTTTTAACCCTATCTATATAGGAAGAAATATCCTTCTCTCCACGAGAGAATTTTATCTCCAACATTTCAATTGCGCCTAGCGCAACACCTAACACATTATTAATATCATGGGAGACGTTACCAAAAGTATTACCTAATATAGCTAATCGATTAGAAATCACTTGTTGCTGCTCTTTACGAAATTTGTCGGTAACATTTTCAACAATCCAAATATATATACCCTCTTCCCCTTCATAAGTGACGGATAGATCGAATACTGAAATATATTTATCAAAACTTACGTTACTTTCTTTAACTTGTCCCTGCTCTTTGGCCTGTTTTTTAAATCCCATGTATTCACTGATGCTGAAATTAATATAATTAAAGAGGACTGAACTCGCACTATCATGATGAGGGGAGATATCTTGATATACTACATTATCGTTATCATCAATAAAAAATATAGGCACTTTAATGGTAAAATTTACCATGGCTAAAAGTTTTAATTTTTCAAATAAATCTTCACTACGTGTAATGTCTTTATACACACCAAATAACGCGATTGCCCTGCCATGACTATCTCTTTCTACTTCTGCGATAATCTCAACTTTAACCTTTCGGCCTTTAGGTTGAATTAACGTAGTTTTAAAGTTAAATGGCTGTAGATTTTTTATGGCATTTTCAATACTAGAATGGAATTTAGCCTTGTCTTTTTCTTTCAGTGCATCAATAGCATAGTCAAAATTAGGTATTAAAGACTTATGAGTTAACCCATGCATTTTAAAAATTTCGGCTGACCAGTCAAGTGTGTTAGATTCTATTTCAAAACGCCAATGTCCCGAATTACAAATACGTTCTGCTAACATTAGCTGTTCATTTTGTTTTTTAAGTTGGGCTATCATGTTCTTAGTTGATGTTACGTCTGTTACAGTGCCAAACATTAAACTAGCCCGGCCATCTACTCGCTCAACGACCTTACCAACAGCATGGAGCCATAGGTTATCTCCTTCATTATTGATAATAGGAAGTGTTATATCAATACGATCTATTACACCTTTTATATGCTGTAATATGTGTTCATTCGCTTCATCAAGTGTTTGTTTATCTAAATGTTTCTCCCACAAAATATTTGATGCTACTTGTTTATCATCAGAATACCCTAGTATCTTCATTAATTGAGATGAATAAAAAATATCGTCATTGACAAGATCGCATTGCCAATAGGCCTGATCAATTCCGCTTAATACTTTATGTGTTAAGTCTAGGGATTTTGAATTCAAAATAGTTCATCCTCATCATCAATATCATAAGAATGTTCAATTTGGTCATTTTCCGTATTTAATTGTTTAAGTTGATCAACACTGTCCAATGCTTTGTCTAAGAGTTGAGTTACCTCTAAAAAATTAATATCATCTTGACTGTGTTTTTTAAGTGCACCATGCACCATATCCGTCAAGTATGTTTCTTGTTCCTCGGACAGATCTAAAATATGAAAGCTAGTGCCCATTTTCATCACTATATCGTTCATTATTTCTTGTTGGTGGTGCTTAGAAATCTCAACCATTTTCTTGGTTGTACTTACTGCTTGTTTTATTTGTTCTTGAACACTAACAAGAGAGTTTTTATAGGTTATAAAAGCAATTCTCGCGCCAATACACTCAATAACTGAAGCTAAAGCATCAATAAATATATCGGTATCAATAGTGCCATCTTCGAGGTTGAGTATAAACAAAGAAACTAGAGTATGATTAAAAATGGTTCTTGGGCCAAATCTATAAAGACGAGGTTTAACCTTTAATAATTCCATAACTTCTATTTCTACAGGAGAGCAAACGCCTTTTTGGGCGCTATAAAAACTAGGTTTTTCGTTGATAGGATAAAAAGCAATACAACCATGTAAATCCATACTATGAAAATACGAAAACACTTCATCTCTAATTTCTTCATAGGTAAAACAATGGTTCAGTTTAGAAGTCAATTGCATGCAACTTCCATATTTTGAAGCTTGTGCCATTGAAACGTTTATGACATTATTTTTAGACTTTATTTCATCTTCAAAATTATGAATCTTATCTTGATAAATAATAAGCTTATCTAGCTTAGAGTGAAGTGCTTTTAAAGAAAATGGTTTTGCTAAAAAGTCATCTGCACCACAATCTAGTCCTTTAAGTATCGCCGCTTCAGTGGCTAAACCTGAATACAGGATAAATGACGTTGGAGCACCGTCTCTATTCTTCTGTTCTTTTATCCAGATAGAGCCTTTTTCTACCCCTATATTTTCATCAACTAAGGCAATATCAAATTGTATATTTCCGTTGATTAGATCATTAGCTATTGCTAAATCGGTAGCGCATTTGACCTCAAAAGTATCCCCTAAGCTCTCAGCTAATAATTGTAAATAGTCGCTATCATCATCAATAATTAATAAATTATGCTTTATCATTTTTACAGTCCTTGTGTGCTAATTTAATTTCAATCATGCCAAATATAACTTGCTGTCACTGATGTACCTTTTTCTTCATATTCTAAGGTATCGCATAGCTGCTTGACTAACTCTACACCTCTACCACTTAGCTTAGGTTCGCTGGTTACTGAGGGGCTATTACCCCTTGTAGCTAATGAAATATCAAATCCTGGCCCGCTATCTCTTATATTGATAACCATTTTCCCACCGCTTGGTCGTGGAAAATATTTTAAAGTTATTCGAACAAAATCAAAATCCGAATTAAGAGTATGGTCTGCGAGTTTATCTAATCGCTTTGCGCGCTCATTAAAATATTGACTAAAACCTTCAGCTGAGTTTTTTAACGATGAATCTAACTTTAGTACACCATGGTCTAAGGCATTGATAAATAACTCTGTTAATATAGTATATAAACACTGCCAATGCACACCAGCACCTTCAATATCATTAATTTGATTCATTACTAAGGGAATAGGATTTACCGTCTTTAATAGCTTGTCTGTTAAATGCAGGTGGTAAGACCATGTTGGTAGGCTACTTTCAGTTAAACCGATGTTTCCCTCTTTTTCAGGCAAGATTTCGTGAATAGAGTTTTTATTACTTACTTGAATTTTTTGCCAACCGCTACAAGGAATGTCAACTAGAGATATATCATCTTCCTGCTCGCAGTCTTGACAAAAATCATCAAGAACACTTTGCATATAATTAACTAAGTTTTTCTGCTTTATGCCTTCAGTTACAGCGGATTCAAAACGAGGAAAACCAAATAGATCTCCCGCTTTATTTCTTGCCTCAACAATTCCATCAGTAATAAACACTAACCTATCGTCACTTTTAACTTGAACTATTTCCATGTGAGCGTCGGGTAAAATTTCAGGTAAAATACCCAGCGGAGGGTGACTTGAGGCAAACTGTTGTTTAATATTTGCGTCACTTTCAAGTAGGTAACCATCAGGTATACCTGCATTAAAGATATAAGCGGACTTTTCATGCTCAGAAATACGTGCAAAACTTGCCGCAAAGAATAAATCACCTGGTAGTAATGCATATAGTTGTCGATTTAATTGAGCAACAATTTCTATAATATCAAAACCTTTTTTTGTCATTGCTCGAAATGTTTCAGTTACGGGGATAGCTCCAATTGAAGACCGTAAACCATGACCGGTAAAATCGCCAAGCAACACATGCAGGTCTCCGTTAGGGCATTGGGCACTTAGGGTAATATCACCACTAAAAATAGTCGCGGGTGTTTTTATTACGCCTATTTTATCTAATGCAAAATTTCGTGCTTCAATCACATCAGACATCATTTTTTCTGCAAGCTCAGCATCTTGTTGCTGCTCTTGCTGTAAACTTTTAACTTGGTCAACTAAGTCACTTATCCTCTGAATTGCTTTTATTTTTGCTTTAAAAACTTGGGGAGAAAAAGGTCGAACCAAAATACTATCACCGCCAGCTTCAACACTGTCGATATAAGACTGTTCGCTATCCATACTCGTAATAAAAATAATTGGCGCTAAGTTACCAACGCCTGAAAGTGCCTTAATTCTTCTTGTTGCTTCAAAGCCGTCCATAATAGGCATACTAATGTCCATTAATACGAGATCAGGCTGATGTTCACTATACATTTGCACGCCAACTTCACCATTGTTAGCAACGACTACACTATAGTTTTCTTCTTGCAGTAAGACTGACAACAATTTGCATTGCATCTTCGAATCATCTACAACGAGTGCAAGCTTTTGACCTTTGTGCATATCACGTCCTTATAATGTGAATTTAGGTTGTGCTTATGTTTACTTGTTTAAATAGATAGTAATTATATTATTCAATTGTCATCAACCGTTGAAACTGAGCTATCTCTAAAATTTTTCTAACGGTATCACTTGGCTTTGAGATAATTAACTGGCCAGAATAAAGTTGCACATGGTCTTTTAACAATAAAATCATGCCAAGTGCCGAACTATCCATGTAGTCTGTTTGACTTAAATCTAAAATATACGATAAATTTTTAGTCGTTATACCCGTATATGTATCACGAAAAACCTGATGTAAAGAGAAATCAAAGCGCTCATTAATTGTAATAGTAAGCTTGGTATTATTTTCAGAAAGTTTGCTGTTAACAGTCATAAATATTATCCTTATATGTATAAAAAATTTGGTGAAGTTAAAATAAATCGACCTCACCTTCATCCATGCATTGTTGCTTAACACTGCGTGAATCTTCAGCTTGTTGAGTATCGATATAAACTTGTTGGCAAGTTTCTTTCAGATTAAGTAACTGTTGATGAACTGTTACGTTTGTGTTTTTATCAAATGTAGCCAATACATCGCTTATTTCATGTAGACTATTAACATTCATTTGAAGTGAGTCTAATGATTGTCGCGCTAAATCTTCAAATTGTAACGATCGTATCCCAACACCTACTGCTTCTGTAATCTTAGGAGCAATATTTGCTAGACTTTCAACGCTCGACGTTGTCTGGTGATTAACCTGTTCAACATGACTCATCATCACCGACATTTTATCTTTTGCCTCTAACGTAGAAGTCATGTCTGCAGAGGCCATTACTTCAACAGAACCACGTAATTTTGCAATAATTTCTTTAGCTTTATTTATTTCTGTGCGGATATCTTGATTAAGCTCTGTTGAACCAATCGATAAACTACGAACTTCATTCGCGACGACAGCAAAGCCCCTACCAGCATCACCCGCTCTAGCCGCTTCAATCGCCGCATTAAGTGCCAATAAATTAGTTTGGCTAGCTAAACCTTCGACCTGTGCCAAAAGTTTAAAAATGCTATCAAATTGTGCCACCATATCATCTGTATATGCCATGGTTTCAAGACTTTGTTTACTTGTATTAATAATGACGTTTACAAAGTCTTCAAGCGTTTGATTAGAATCTGAGACAAAGCTTTCTAATGATGTTTCAGTATCATCTCCTATACTACTTGATTGGGATATCAATAATTGAATCATGTTTTGCTGAGCTTCGCTAAGATTTTGCAAGTGCTTAAAGCTATGGGAAATACCTGTAACCGCATCAGAGACTAAACTTTTAGTTCGTTCTAATTCTTTTTCGACGATGAAGACTTCTTGATGAATAAATTGCTGTAATTCAAAAATAACACTGTGAATTAATTCATCATCAATCACCGGCATTGTCTCTCTCTCTCCACCTGATGAATTAGTTATTACTGTATCAAAAGCACGAATTTTAACCGTAACTGTAATTAAGATAATGAATAAAATTAATGATAAAATAATGAATATTATATTTTCATTGATAAAAATATAATTTATCCATATTAAAAGCATCAAAATACATGAGGTGTACAAACAATTTCTTATGTAATTAATAGCCTTCATTTTTCTACTTTTTGTGCTAAAACGTTCTTCATATCCACCCTATCAAGTGTCGCATAGTCAAGTAACTCTTTAGCGATTTCACCTAAAGGAAGATCTACTGTATGAGCAGAAATATCATGTGCTTTTCCCGGCATCCCCCAAATAAGACTGCTGTTCTTGTCTTGTATTATTGTTTTTGCGCCATGCTCTTTTAATCGGAGCATTCCCTCTGCGCCATCTTTCCCCATACCAGTTAAAAGTACAGCCTGTACGTTATCAGCCAAGTTAGTTAATGAGTCAAATAAAACATCTACTGCAGGCTTATGACGGTTAACTTCTGGACCATCCGTTAAGGTACAAAACAATGAACCACTTTTGTGAACAACTTCTAAATGCTTGTCTCCTGGTGCAATATACACATGCCCTTCTTTGATTTTTTGACCATGACTTGCTTCATGTACCTCTACTTTACACATGTCATTTAAACGTTGAGCAAAACGTAAACTAAACGTTTTGGGAATATGTTGAGTTATGACAATTGCCGGAGAGTTACTAGGGAGCCTGACTAACAATTTTTTTATCGCTTCAGTACCTCCTGTAGACGCACCAATCGCAATAAGGTGATTAGCACGTTTACCTCCAGTAAAAGGCAATATATTGTCAATATCATTCGTTGCTTTGTTACTCGCTTTATTGTTTTCTAGCGTATTTGATATTTTAAAATTCTTTTGATCAACCTTTACCGCTTGTGTAATTTTTTCTATCAAGACTTCTTTAAAGCTATCTTGAGTAGCCATCAATTCTTGTACTGTTGGTTTAGCAATAAAATCTAACGCGCCAATTTCTAATGCTTGCAATGTTATATCAGCGCCCTTCGTCGTTAACGTAGAAAGCATAATAACTGGCATAGGTCTTAATCGCATAAGGTTCATAAGAAAGGTAATACCATCCATTTTTGGCATTTCTACATCAAGGGTTAATACATCTGGATTCAATTTTTTAATAAGATCTCTTGCAATCAAAGGGTCTTCAGCTTCGCCGACAACCTCAATATGATTACTATGACTTAGTGCTTCTCTGATAATACTTCGAATAACAGAGGAATCATCAACGATTAGTACTCTTATTTTATCCATGCTATCTGACTCCTATATTAAAGTAGGTAAAAACTAAAAAAGTTCAACATCGCCACTTACACCTTTCTGATAAATTTTGCTGCTGTAATCAGTTTCACGTTTAATAATCGTATCATTGTGTAAATTATCAAGCCGTTTGATAAAAGCTCGTCCACTGCATGGTTCAAAAATAACTTTACGAGGATAGACATCCCCGATATCACAACTTTCAACAGTAATATTTTCTAACTTTAAATAAGCTAGCGCAAAATCTATATTTTTCTGCCCAACATTAGACATTTGATTGAGTACTTTTGCTCCACCAAATAACTTAGCTTTTAAATTTCCTCTTCGACCTCCAGATCTTAAAATAATATTAATTAAGTGTTCCATTGCAAAATTACCATAACGGGTAGCATCCGCAGTTTTATCTCTTAGACCCCAATTAACTTCATGGGCTTCTTTATCTGTAAGTGGCAACATAAAATGATTCATACCACCTATGTGACTAATATCATCCCATATACATGCGGAAATACATGAGCCTAATGTAGTGGCTATAGCAACATTTTCAGTCGTCATATAAAATTCACCCGGTAAAATTTTTGCAATTACCATATCTCTTTGTTTATCCCAATAATGATTCACCTGTGTAAATTCTGGCAAACAACGAGTCATGTATTGAGATAAAAGTGGGTGGTCATGTCTTTGCACAAAAGTTCCTCTACCAAATGGTATTAACTTAATTTTACTTAAACAACTGAAAGTGATTTATTTAAAACGGTTTTCTAAAAATGGTTCTACCAACATTAGTGAAGTATTTCTGATAGTTACCTAAATTCTCACTATGGCCTAGAAAAAGTAACCCTCCAGGTGCTAACATTTCGTAGTAACGTTCGAATAATTCTTGCTGGGTTTTTTTATCAAAATAAATAATGACATTACGACAAAATATTACATCAAAGGGGCCTTTCATCGGCCAATCGTGTAATAAATTTAATTGTTTAAAGGTTATTATTTTCTTCAGCTTGTCATGTACTTTTACACTTTGATTACTAGAACCACATCCTTGAAAAAAATAAGTCTGCTTAATATTTTGTGATATTTCTTCAATACGATTAATGTCATAAATTCCAGCTTTACCTTTAGCCAATACATTACTATCAATATCCGTGGCAAGAATTTTCATGTCCCACATGGCTAAGTCATTTTTCATTGCTTCTAGTAAGGTAATGGCAATGCTATATGGCTCTTCCCCTGTAGAACTTGCTGAAGACCAGATTCTTAAACGCTTTTTTCCCTTAGCATCCGTAACTTTGTTCTTTATTAATGTTGGGATTTCTTCATTCGTTAAATACTCGAAATGATGATTTTCTCTAAAAAAGCTTGTTAAATTGGTCGTTATGGCATTTATGAAAAAATCTTTTTCCTGATCTCCTTGATCACGAAGCAATTGACAATAATCACCAAAAGTATTCAATTTTCTCTCTCTAACAATACGAGTTAATCGACGGTATAACATTTCCCTCTTACTATCATTTAACACAATCCCCGTATTTTCATACACGAACTCACAAATAAATTTAAAATCACCATCAGTCAATCGCATCGATTGATCTCTATTATCATCGGATTTTTGTGGATGACTCTGTTTATTACTAACATTCCTCCTTTGTTCAGCCATCCTTATTCCCCTCAATAACAGTATTTATCTTATCTAATACGAATATAATCATTTGATTACTTAGAATTCTTCCCATTCTTGATCAACAGGTGTGCTTGGACGCTTAGACCTTTTTGTTGGTGACGGTAATACAGCTGGACTAAAGTTGGATTGCTTCGCAGAATTCTTCACGGTGCTTGCTAATACTTGTCGCTGATTGCTTGCTGAACTTTTGCTTGTGTTACCGTCATTGAAAAAAGAAACTTGATCTAATAAAGATTGTGATTGCTCTTCCATAGACTTACTAGAAGCAGCAGCTTCTTCAACTAACGCAGCATTCTGTTGTGTCATTTCATCCATTTGACTAACAGCGGCACTCACCTCACCTATACCTGCAGATTGCTCTTTACCTGCACTGTCAATATCGTTGATCATTTTGCTAACATCTTCAATTGACGTTACAAGCTCACTAAATGTTTGTCCTGTTTCATCAACTAA
>Ga0308015_10000553_pt1 | contig 17146 bp, 19 predicted proteins | sample Neamet231_FD_203128 | JGI IMG/M metagenome (GOLD analysis project Ga0308015, IMG submission 203128) | Marine microbial communities from water near the shore, Antarctic Ocean - #231 | ecosystem: Environmental > Aquatic > Marine > Unclassified | place: Southern Ocean | collected 2014-07-28
GCCTGCCGATCTCCACCATCAGATCTGGGTTTCTAGCTCCCAAATAGGACGAACTTGCGATATTCCTCTGATAATTTACAAAGCGCTTGTCGGCCTTACCAAAATGCACGTCCACCATGCGTGCCGCTGCGCTAAACATTATCTGAGACTGTCGCAGCTTGATTCCCATTGAGCTTCCGTAACCAATTTTGAAGGCCTGAATATTCCAGGTTGCTAGTCGCTCTAACACAGGTATTAGACGCGGATCATCCTTGCCATAAGCTTTGTAAAGCACATGGAAGAGATAATTATTGTACGTATCAGCCTCTTCCCAATCGCCCAGCGCCATATAGCTGAGTATTAGCTGCTCCACTACGGGGATTTGCTCAAGGGTATAGAGGCCGGAATTGATTCGATTTACATGGATAGCTCTATCCAACGTCTGAATTGCGCCGACATGATTGCCCTGCTGTTGCTGCAAGCGTCCTAGGGAGGCAAGCTCCTCTACGAGGCCACGATCCCAGGCGCCTCCATCCAGTTCAATATCCGCCACTGTGTTGTTGTATTGCCGGATACTATCCGAGCGCTGACTAAAGGCCGGGTCGGACTCTGGGTCGGCGAGCGGCGCCCTTAGGGGCATTACTGGATCCACTCCCTCCTCAACGAAGACCGGTGCATCGATATGCAGAAGTGGCGATCGCGAGCGAACGCTCTCTTCAGGCTCCACTGCTTCTTGTGCATGCACCAATGATCCGGCTAGGACGGCGATTAAGCCAGGAGCCAAGCCAGATACAAAGTAAATGTGCTGAAGAAAGCGTCGTCTCATGGTAATACCTGTATTGCCTTGTTCCTATTCATCGCTGGCGCGTTTGCCGGCGGTTAGGGAGAAATACGCAGAATCGATCCTGCGAACTACTCAGTTATATCACCTGACAATTTGGCCTGTAAATGACTGCCACTCAATAATGGGCCGTATCTGCATCTATACGACTTCTCAGAGCAAACCAGTTCATCTCTGGGGCACTAAGAATGCTATCAACGCAACTTGCGCTGCGGCCGCTGAGACTGTTGCGCCTTCAGCTTTTTTTCTGCAGTAGCAGATTACCAAAACCATCAACGGCTACCGACCAATTGGTGGCTACGAACGTCGTCGCTGAGTATTCCGTAATAACTGCAGGACCCTCAATTGATTCGCCCGAATACATATCGGCGCGCGCCAATAGCCTTGCCTGCTCTGTCTCTCCATAGACCTTGCAGTGTCGAATATTATTACCGTGCGCCTGTGTAATAAGTTGCGGTAAAGCAAATGGAGCTTTTTCAGTCGATAAATTAACGCGAATCGTCAACAACTCAATTGGGGCATCATGACTATATCCGTAGCGCTGCTCGTGAAGTCGCTCAAAAGCATCGAGCACTCCGGCTAGGGCATGCCAGTCGATATTCAGCGTGTAAGACTGCCCCTCATATCTCAGGTCCGCGCTGCGTTTAGAAACCAGCATCGATGAGTGCAGACCTTCTAAGGCCAATTGCTCCATCCCGCCTTGCTCCAATTGAGCAAACTGATCTTCTAGGGATGTTTCATCAATGGGCTGCGCATCCAGACTCAGTGTCTTAGAAAACTGTCTTCCCTGATCGGCTACCACCATGCCGAGCGCCGAGAGAACGCCTCCATGCACTGGCACTAGCGCATTCTTCATAGCCATAGCATCAGCAAGTGCACACACATGCAAACCTCCGGCACCACCAAAACTCGCGAGTATGAAATCCTTCGCGTCATGGCCCTTATTCACAGAGATAAGCCTTATCGCCTTCGCCATGTGCTCATTGGCTATATCAATAATGCCAAGCGCCGTTTCCTCTATCGATAGGCCGATTCTCTGTGCGAGCGGCTCTAAACTGGCTTGAGCTCTCTCGAGACTGAGCTTCAGATCGCCGGCAAGCATGGAATCAGATTGCAGCCGACCAAGCACCACGTTCGCATCGCTGACTGTTGCATCAAGGCCGCCGCGGCCGTAACACGCAGGCCCAGGGTCTGCTCCTGCCGAGCGCGGACCAACTTGAAGCATTCCTCCGGTATCGACATAGGCGATCGAGCCGCCTCCCGCTCCAATTGTCTCCATATCAACCATGGGCACGGCAATCGGATAATTCGAAATTGAGGATTCGTTGCTGGTGCGTATCTTTGTGTCCAAAAGGGCGACGTCCGTAGAAGTGCCTCCCATGTCGAAGCTAAGAAATTTCGACTTACCAACTTGCTTCGCCAGATAGGCTATTGCAGTAAGTCCGCCTGCGGGGCCGGACAGCAAAAGATTTACCGCCGATTGTGCGGCCATGCCAGCAGACATAGTCTCGCCACTGGACTGCATGACCTGTAGCGAGGTATTGCCTAACTCGCGTTGTAACACCCCGAGATATCCACTAATAACCGGGCCCAGTGCTGCATTCAGCCACGTCGCTATGCCGCGCTCATACTCTTTGTATTCAGGCAATACGGTGGAGGAGCGACTAACGAAGCACTCGCCAAATTTCGCCTTAATCGCAGATTCAAGGCGGCGCTCAAAGCTGTCGTCTAGAAACGAAAAGAGCAAATTGATAGCAACGGCATCGGGCGCAAGGGACTCTATTTTAGCAAGCAGTTCATCGAGCTCAATTTGGGAAAGCGGCAAGAGAACAGTGCCGTCAGCGGCGACCCTGCCACCAGTCTCGAGACATAGCTCACGCGGAACCGGGGGCGGCACTGCAGGAGTCTCCAATGCATAGAGCTCTGGGCGAGTCTGTCGCGCGAGTTGTAACATGTCCGCGAAGCCATAATTGGTAATGAAAGCAGTCCGCGCAAGCTTGCCTTCGAGAACGGCGTTGGTCGCGACAGTGCTCCCGTGGACGAGCTGCAAGCTGCCATCATCCAGATGAGACTCCAGACCCATTGCCTTTATGCCATTCAGAATTGCCCGCTCGGGTGCGTCAGGAGTAGATAAGGTTTTGTAAACTCTGACGCTGACGATCGGCTCAAGCCTCACCAGGACAAAATCCGTAAACGTTCCACCCGCATCGATCCCTAGTAACATTTGCTGCTGCGAACTCATGGCTGCTTCCTTTCAACTAAGGGAAAGATTATAAAGCAGTCTGCGCAAGCTGCTAGCAATCATACAACCGAGGTGCGAATTGCCGGAATTACCTGAAGTAGAGACAACCCGTCGCGGCATCAAGCCACACATCGAGAATAAGAAGGTCAGTAAAGTCATACTCCGTCGCAAGACTTTACGTTGGCTAATTTCTCCTGCGCTTAGCAAAGACCTGCCAGGGGAAACCATTAAATCAGTTTCCCGGCGCGGAAAGTATTTGCTGCTCGCTACCGAGAAAGGATGCTTACTCATCCACCTTGGGATGTCAGGCAGCCTCAGGATCGTTGATACAAATCGAGCGGCGGCGAAGCACGACCATGTCGATATCGTATTTACGAACAACAAGGTACTGCGCTATACAGATCCACGGCGATTCGGTTGCATATTGTGGGATACTGAATCGATAGAATCACACCCCCTATTGGCCTCACTCGGTCCCGAGCCGTTGAGTGATGAATTTCATACCGACTATCTGTTCAAGAAGAGTCGTACCAGAAACGTTGCTGTTAAGACTTTCATCATGGATAGCAAAGTAGTCGTTGGTGTGGGAAATATCTATGCGAATGAATCGCTCTTTCTTTCCGGCATTAGCCCGAAGCGCAGCGCAGGAAAAATTTCGAAGCAACGCTACGAGAATCTGGTGGAGTGTATTCAGCAGGTTTTGCAGCGAGCGATCGATGTCGGCGGCACAACACTCAAGGACTTCACAGGCAGCGACGGGGAGCCCGGATACTTTGCACAGTCGCTTCACGTCTATGGCCGCAAAGGCGAGCCCTGCCATGTGTGTAAAGGTCCTTTGAAAGAGATACGCCAGGGACAGCGCAGCACGGTGTACTGCTCCCAATGCCAAAAATAATAATTAGCTAAGTCGAAGACTTTTGCTGATCTGCCATGGCTTCGGCTACAGCCGGATGGACAAACTTAGAGATGTCGCCGCCATAGGCTGCGATCTCGCGCACCAGCGTAGATGAGATGTAGGAGAGATGTTCCGCAGGCGCGAGAAACACAGTTTCTATACTCGGCTCCAGAATGCGATTCATGCCAACTAGCTGAAACTCGTACTCGAAATCGGCAACCGTGCGCAGTCCACGCAGGATGATTTTGGCATCACACTCCTTAACAAATTGCGTTATCAGGCTATCGAATGATCTAACTTCCACATTTTCTAGATGACCCAAAACTTTTTTAGTGAGCTGCACCCGTTGCTCCAACGGCAAGGTATTTTGCTTCTGCTGATTCTTGCCAACTACTGCCACGATGATTTTGTCGAATAAACCAGCAGCTCGTTCTGCCAGGTCCATATGGCCATTGGTGATTGGATTAAACGTTCCCGGGTAGACAGCAATTTTCATAACATTCTCATTTTTATAGTGGGCAGGCTCTGTTGCCTTGGTTTTCAGCACTGGTTTGAACTTATATCTCGCGCTTATGTCTCAAACTAAGAGATCCTGCCTATGATCACTCACACCTGCATGAAATTCAATATTCTCTGTTCTAGCCAATTATCTGGATTTGAGGAAACGAAACCCACATGACCCCCCTTCTCAGTTAGCTGCATCTGCACCGACGGCGAGAGCATCTCTCTATCGGGGATCGATTTGGGAGGAATCATAGGATCGTTCTTACTCTGAATCAGCAATGTATCGACTGCTATTGAGCTTAAAAAAGCAGAGCTGCTGCATTTTCGGTAATAATCTTCGGCTCCTTCAAATCCATGAAGCGGCGCGGTTATCTGATCATCGAACTCCCATATGGATGAGATACTGCACGTATCGCCTAGCTGTGCGATACGTGCCGCCTGTTCTGGATTAAACGACTGCAGATGTTGTTGCTTGTTCTGAAAGTCTTTCACTAGGCGGCTCACAAAGTATTGGCCGTATATTCGACCTACACCCTGCAACATAGCTTGCGAGCAATATTCCAATTCAAATGGAGTCGACACAGCCACGGCTTTACGGATGTTGGGGTGTGATTCAATCTCGCCTAACCATTTTAAGAGTACATTCGCGCCTAAGGAATAGCCTACAAACACAAATTTGTGCACAGGATATTCATCCGCCAATTTGCTAAACACTTCGTTAACGTCTTCTGAGACACCTGAATGATATGCCCGGGCGAGTCTATTCATTTCTCCGCTGCAGCCACGAAAATTCATCGCGACGGAGGAGATGCCCTGATCATTCAACAGGGACTGCATAGCCAAAATGTAAGACGACTTTGAACATCCACACAAGCCATGGAGAAAAAATACGATCGTATTGCCTTTGGATTCTTTAGGATCGAGAGTCGTCCAATCGAGATCAATATAGTCACTGTCATCAAGCTCGATTCGTTGCCGTCTATGCACAACCGTTTCTGCAGGAGAGAATTTTCTCCAAAGAGTTTGACTATGACCCTCCGGCAGCCACCAGGCGGGAATGAATTCATTTTCACTAGTGCCAGTTGTCATTTTTATTCGCTGCTTCTTAAAACATTGTACAAACCGAATTGAACTAATCCTGCATTCTTACTTTTCGCTTCAATCCAATTGCTAGGCAAGTCAGCATCGATCGATTGCTTGTCTTTTTCGATGTACACAAGCCCGCCCTCTCTTAATAAGTTTGCACTCTCGAGTTTTACGATTACGCGAGCGAGCGCCTCGCCTTTGAATGGAGGATCGAGAAACACCAAGCCATATTGCTTTGAGTCTTGCGCACATCTGTCTAGCCACTCGAGCGCGTCGCAACAATACACGTTGCCATGTTTAGCGTCTAATCGGTCGATATTGTCACGGATCGAGTTTACTGCCGATGAATTCAGCTCGATAAAATCAACCTGGCTTGCACCTCTTGAAAGCGCTTCGAAGCCGAGCGCTCCACTTCCTGCAAACAAATCTAGACATGTTTCTCCAGCAATACTGTCTTGCAGCCAATTGAAGAGGGTCTCTCGAATCCTATCTGCAGTGGGCCGCAATCCCTCCACGTTCGGAAACCCTAGCTTTCTACTTCTGTACTCACCCGCGATGATGCGAACGCTGTTGTTTTTTTGAGTAGCCAATTGCGTCATGGTTTTATGATCTTATCCATACTAGTTCTTATCTGCCACGAAGCCAAAGCGTAAGCCTATCACCTCAGGCCTCACGGTAGTATTAGATGAAACACCCAGCTGTGGTAGCATAGCAGCCCTCTAGTCGTATCTATTTGAGTGTTCTTATCATGTTTGGCCTAGGCAAGAAAAAGAAACCTGAAGACCCCAAGCCCAACGAAGCCTTAGAGGTCAAATCCATTCCCCCTGCTACCGTTGAAGGCGCGGCCGATCAGGATGAAGCCGGAATATTTGCGCGCCTGAAGAATGGCTTAAGCCGAACACGCAGCAAAATTAGCGTTGGACTGGCCGAAATTGTTCTCGGCGAGAAGACTATCGACCTCAATCTACTAGAAGAAATAGAATCGCAGCTACTCTCTGCAGATATTGGCATCGATGCTACTGATCAAATTATCGACAACCTTAAAAAGCAGCTCGGGCGGAAGCAGTTAGCCGACCCGAAACAGTTCATGACAGCCCTGCGGCAAGAGCTCACCGATATTCTAGACCCGATCGATGTACCCCTTATCATACAATCGGAACCCAAGCCTTTTGTCATCTTGATGGTAGGAGTTAATGGTGTTGGCAAGACAACCTCAATTGGTAAGCTCGCGAAGCTTTATCAGTCGCAGGGTTTGAATGTCATGCTCGCCGCTGGCGATACTTTTAGAGCCGCCGCAGTGGAGCAATTGCAGGTATGGGGCGAGAGGAACTCAGTTCCCGTAGTCGCGCAGGCCACCGGTGCCGATAGCGCGTCAGTCATTTTCGATGCCTATCAATCTGCGAAGGCGAAGAATGTCGATGTGCTAATCGCAGACACCGCCGGGCGCTTGCACACGAAAGACAATCTCATGAACGAACTAGAGAAAATCGTTCGAGTATTGAAGAAGCAAGACGAGCGTCTGCCAGACGAAGTCTTATTGGTACTCGATGCAACTACCGGCCAGAACGCAGTCAACCAAGCCGAGAGCTTTCATAAAACCACAACCCTAAGTGGTATCGCTCTTACGAAGCTAGATGGAACCGCGAAGGGTGGCGTGGTATTCGCACTTGCTAAAAAGTTATCCCTTCCCATTCGCTTCATCGGTGTGGGTGAAAAGATAGATGACCTAAGGCCGTTCAACGCTAAAGATTATGTCGATGCTCTTTTCTCTGAATGAGCCCCTTGTTAATTTAGACTTTTATCTACCAGGCCAGTGGCATGATCAAATTTGATAACGTCAGCAAACGTTATGCCAATGGTCAGGAAGCATTGTCTGATATAAGTTTCGAAGTTAGTCGCGGCGAATTCGCTTTCATTACCGGACACTCTGGAGCCGGCAAGAGCACACTGTTAAAACTTATCTTAGCAATCCAAACACCTAGTTCAGGACAGTTAATCGCAAACGGTGTAAATCTAAATCGAGTTTCTGCAAAACAAATTGCTCACCATCGCCGCCAGATCGGTACTGTTTTTCAAGACCATCAGCTTCTCCACGATCGCAGTGTCTACGACAACGTTGCGCTTCCCCTGGAAATTTGCGGCTATCAACCTAGTGATGCTGCTCGGCGCGTCAGAGCAGCTCTGGACAAAGTTGGCTTGCTGAAGAAAGAAAAAAGCTTTCCCGTAGCTCTCTCGGGGGGAGAACAGCAACGCGTGGGAATCGCGCGCGCCGTTGTTAACAGACCTAGCATTATTCTGGCCGACGAACCCACTGGAAATCTGGACCCAGGACTATCAGCAGAGGTCATGAAGGTCTTCCAACAGTTTCAGAGCGTCGGTGTGTGCCTATTGGTTGCGAGTCATGATGCGGCTCTCATAGAGCGCTTGAACTGCCGAACAATAATCCTCGAAGGCGGAAAACTCCTGGCGGACCAGAAACCTAGGCCACAGGCATGAGTGCCACTAAGCCCCGCACTGAGAATCCGAATCAACCTCGAGTGAAGCGCAACACGCGCGCGGGACAGTCCGAGTCATTCGTAGATCTGGTTAAACGCCATCGACGCATCGCAAGAGGCAGCGCTAGTCGTCTCCTGCAAACGCCGGCATCTAGTCTGGTCACGCTCTTTGTAGTCGCTGTGGCCCTGCTGCTGCCTGCCCTCCTGTTCGGCCTAAACAGTAACCTGGCTAGTCTTCTCGCCGGTTTTCAAGATAGCGCCCAGGTGACTCTCTATCTACAGGATAATGTTTCAGTGGCTGATGGCCAGAAAGTTAGTGAAGAATTACTAACTAGGAGCGACATTGAATACGCAGTCTATGTCTCGCCTTCTCAAGCACTAGATGAGTTCGGCGCAGCTAGTGGCCTAGGAGACTTGCTCATCGAGATGACTACCAACCCACTGCCAGGAGCAATTGTCCTAACTCCAGCCGATGTCTCGCCTTTGGCTGTAGATGAACTTGCAAGGCAGCTACAAGAACTATCCCAAGTCGATGTGGTTCAGATCGACAGCCTCTGGCTGCAAAGATTGGCGGCGATATCGAATCTGGTCAGTGCTATTGGCAGTGTGCTCGCGGTGATCGTGATTCTTGGACTATTCTTTGTGGTGGGCAACACAATAAAATTGGCAATCGAGAACCGTAAGGCCGAGATACTGGTAATTAAATTGGTAGGTGGCAGCGATATGTATGCCGCTAGACCCTTTTTATACACAGGCCTCCTCTACGGGCTGGGCGGTGGAATCTTGGCCACCCTTCTTCAAGGCATTGTTTTAGCCACTTTTAATTCGAACTTAGAAGGTTTGATGCAGCTGTACGAGAGCGGCTTTCAATTACGCGGCTTCGGATTAATGAGCTCCTTGCTCATAATCGTCGCCGGCGCTGCCATTGGCTGGGCGGCAGCACTCATGGCTAGTTTGCGTCATATTCGCGCTATCAACCCCTAGAGTTCTAGCAACGCGGCAATCTCTTGTTCGCCGCTCTTGAAATGGGGGAATAAAGCTCCATATATAAGCTAGTTCTGTCCTATAGTTTCAACTCTAAATCTACGCTTTTTCGAAACTATTGGGCCAGCGCCTAGGAAATTAGCGCTGAAGCCTCCGCGAGCCCCGTAAACACGGGCATTTAGAAAAAAGGTATTGTTGGCGGAGAGAATGTTTGAATGCTAAAATAGGGTTATTAGTCCGTAATCCATTATGGATTCCGAATTATTCAGGAAAGAGTGAACACAAATGAGCACAGCTAATAGTTTACAAGTTTTCGACCCCACAGCTCCGGGTCAGGATTTAACTGCTTATATCGCTTCGGTGAATAGCATCGCTATGCTGACGCCTGAGCAAGAGCTTGAGCTTGCCAAGCAGTATTACTACGAAGATAACGTGGATGCGGCCAGACAATTGGTTCTCGCACACCTGCGCTTCGTCGTGCACATGTCCAAAACATTTTCCGGTTATGGCCTATCTCAGGCCGACCTGATCCAAGAAGGTAACGTTGGCCTGATGAAGGCTGTTAAGCGATTCAATCCAGAAGTGGGTGTTCGCCTAGTATCCTTCGCCGTACATTGGATCAAGGCAGAGATGCATGAATACATTCTGCGCAACTGGCGCATTGTTAAAATCGCTACCACCAAAGCACAGCGCAAACTGTTCTTCAATCTGCGCAGCTCTAAGAAACGTCTCGGTTGGTTGAACAATGAAGAAGCTGAAGCAATGGCACAGGACCTTGGTGTTGATGCCAAAGTCGTTAGACAGATGGAAGGGCGAATGGCCTCCTATGACGCCGCCTTCGATGCCGATTCAGACAGCGACGATGAAGCAGCCTACAAAGCCCCGGCTTACTACTTAGAAGATCAGGCGTCTGATCTGGCTACCAATGTAGAAGAAGATGAGTGGGAAGAAGTAACGAATAACAGTCTTCACTCTGCTATGTCTGAACTAGATGATCGCAGTAAAGATATCTTGAACAGCCGCTGGTTGAGCGAGAACAAAGCTACGCTGCATGAGTTAGCTGATCGCTACGGCATTTCTGCTGAACGCATTCGCCAACTTGAAAAAAATGCGATGAATAAGATCAAAGTAAAAATGGCAGCCTAAGCAATGAGCAGCAAAAAGCCGCGAGCTTTCGCGGCTTTTTTTTGACCTCGATTTGACCTGTTACCGATAGCATCACTGAGCGCGAACTACCATGAGCAAACTTATTATAATCCTTGCCGGAGTTAATGGCTTCTTAGCCGTATCAATCGGCGCATTCGCAGCACATATGCTGCGCGATAGACTGAGTCCAGAGTTGCTCAATACATTTCAAACCGGCGTGCAATATCATATGTACCACGCACTCGCGCTGTTCGGCATCGGTCTGATGATGCTTAATTTCCCAGCATCGAACCTGCTACGCATCAGCGCCTATTTGATGATGGCTGGCATTGTTTTATTTCCTGGCAGTCTGTATTTGCTAAGCATTACTGGCATACGCTGGCTGGGTGCGATTACCCCTTTAGGTGGACTCTGCTTCCTAACGGCATGGGCACTCATAGTTTGGTTCGCCGCAAAGCAACAATTTCCTAGCTAAACGTAACAACTGAATAATCAATCGAAGAGTCGATACAACCGAGTGCCCAATTCAATACCCCACGAGAGCAAAAGACCGATCCGCAGCTATGTTATTCGCTCCGGTCGGTTGACCGATTCCCAGCGTAAAGCAATAGAAAGCTATTGGGAAAGCTACGTTATCGAATTCAACAACGAACCTCTCGACCCAAATAAGTTGTTTAAAAAATCGCAAAAGCTAACCGTAGAGATCGGATTTGGGATGGGCGACTCACTCCTGGAGATGGCGAAGCAAAGCCCCGACCAGAACTTCCTTGGAATCGAAGTGCATCAGCCCGGCGTCGGCAAGCTCCTCAATGGCATTGTCGAAAACAAACTCACCAATATCAAATTGATCTGCCATGACGCCAGAGAAATTCTGGAAATTGGATTGCCCGACAATTGTATCGATAGGCTATTGCTATTTTTCCCCGACCCTTGGCACAAGAAGCGACACAATAAGCGGCGTCTCGTGCAGCCGGAATTCATTGAGTTGCTGCTGAAAAAATTGAATACCGCTGCGGAACTTCATTTCGCGACAGACTGGCAGGCCTATGCCGAACATATGATGGAAGTGTTGGAGGCAAACCCTAGTTTGGAAAACACACTAGGTGCGCAGAACTACTGGCCGGAGCCAGATAGGCCCGTTACAAAATTCGAGAAGCGAGGACAGCGCCTCGGTCACGGGGTGTGGGACCTCAGATTTCGGTCAAAAGTTTCAAGCTAGGGTTTCAATAGAAGTAATGAGCTAGAACCAGAGTCGGTGCTCGTGCTCTTTAAGCCAATTGATGTAGTGGTCGCAATCAGGACAGATGGACTCAACCCGATTCCAGAATCTCTGCGAATGGTCCATGTGCAACAGGTGGCAGACCTCATGAGTGATCATGTAATCGATAATGCTGTAGGGCGCCAACATAATCATCCAGTTGTACTGCAGTACTCCCGTTGACGTGCAATGTCCCCATTTGGACTTGGTCTTTCTAAGCTTAATTTCAGTGATCTTGTGTTCGACGCCTAGATGACGGGCCAAGCCTCGGGCTCTGGGCAAGATATATTCACTCGCCTTGTCAATTAGAAAGTCTTCTACCTGAATCTTCGCTTTAGCTGGGGTCAGCTTATGCCCCTGTATAATAAATTCATCGCCAACTATCATCACCCGCTGCTTACGCCCTTCCTTGAAGACGATGGTGCGCTCGCGGGCTCGATAGAAAATTTTGCCGCCTCTCTCGACTCTCAATGCCTGCTTCTCGCGCAGAGATTCTTCGAATAGCCGACCCTCTATCCACGTGTGATTCGAGGTAATGAACTCCTCGACCTCCGATTTAGATGCACGCAGTGGGCAGCGCACCACTACTTTCTGCTGCTTGATATACAGAGCGAGCGTCTTCCGCTTGCTGCGCACTATCTCGCACTCATACGGTCGCTTCACAACCTTGCTTCTGCCGCCAAAGTTTAAGGGTAGTATTTTTGCCTTGCTCATTAGACTCACTTTTTAGCCTGCTTTCTGGCTATTAACCTTGCTATCGCTCGCTCTGGACTCGAGACCTCGCCTTCAAAGCTCCGAATAAGCTCCCATCCTGCAAAAGCCTGGGCCAATTCGTGCTGCTCCAAAAGAAAATCTAGATTACTCGGCCTACCGAACCGCTTCTGATCTACCGTGAATGTCTCATAGACAATCAATCCACCTGGCCGAATCGCCTCTCTAATAAAGGGGAAAAGCGGCCTGTGCAGATAGTTGAATACTATGACTGCATCAAAACTTTTACCAATTAGGGGGTTTCTGCCCTCACTCACTTCAGCCTCAAAATCTACCAACCAGCACGCGCTTTTCTTCGCACTAGTCCCTGCTAACTCGATATCGGGCACAATGGATTGTAGATGAGCTTCATTAGTATCAGCAAATAGTACCGGAACATTATGGCTAACTAAAAATAATCCGTTTCTCCCCTTGCCACAGGCGAGGTCCAAGACGCCATTCCCAATGTGTAGATTTTCGAACAAGCCATAATTATCTACAAGAAATGATGAGGCATTGGCATTTGAATGAGACATGGATAACAGGGTAATGAACTGGTTAGAATAAGAGTTGGATAAGCCGATAATGCACTGGATAGGAAGAGATAGACAGCTAGAATGGAAAGCATCTCGAATTCTGTTCGAGTTACGGCCAAGGGCTGCGTAGAATAGCGCCAAGTCTTCTTAACAGGTCGTACTAATTGATCGAATCCAATTCTCCAACCAGCAACTCATAATGACGAAACCCACACAGAACAAAGATCGAATATTCGCAGAGACGAAGCTTCCTGGCGACTTCGTTTTCGACGAAAACGTCGCCTCCGTATTCGAAGATATGATCAATCGATCAGTGCCGGGCTATAGCACGATCATAGCCATGATTGGCGTGTTGGCAGAAGAGTATTATCAGGATAGTAGCCGAATCTATGACCTAGGCTGCAGCCTGGGTGGCGCCACTCTGGCTGTGGTGGATCGGGTTGAGTGCCAAGACTTCTCCACAATCGCTATCGACAACTCAACTGCCATGATTGACCGCCTGCAAACCAAGCTAAAAAGTTTGCCACGATTCGCTAATAAGGTTGAGTGTCGATGTGAAGATCTGTGTGACTCAGAAATATCGGATGCCTCAGTGGTAGTACTGAACTTTACTCTTCAGTTCATTCCCCTTGCCGAGCGAGTTCCCTTACTTAAAAAAATCTACGCAGGAATGAAGCCGGGCGGTGTCTTGATCATCTCGGAGAAGATTACCTTCCCAGATGAGAAGCTCAATCAATTGTTTATTGAGATGTACCACAGCTTTAAAGAAAACATGGGCTATAGCAAATTGGAGATAAGTCTGAAGAGGGCCGCATTAGAGAACGTCTTACTCCCAGAGACCCTAGACTTACATCGAGACCGCCTACAGAAAATTGGCTTTCAGTCTGTCGATGTCTGGTTCCAGTGTTTTAACTTCGCCTCCATGGTTGCCTTTAAGTAGCCGATCCTGAAAAATGAATCTCGATATGGAATTCAATCACTTGGCTTCAACTGTCACTAAAGATTCGGCCAGAAAACTGCCGCTTCAAGCATTTTCCTAGACGATAAGCGTTGCAAATCGATGTGCAACCATTGCCCGTTAAGGGCAATGCGAGTATGCCAAAAGCAAGTGAAATGACATTTTTGCGCCAACTTTTGGCACACGATGTACCGACAAAGTCAGGGATGATTTTGTCGGTATCGACTGAGTAACGCCTTATGAATCTAAAGCCTCTACAAGAACTGATTGATGGGTCACCGCTAGAATCATTGCTTCCCTTCACTAAGGATGAATTCTTGCAGCAAATTCGCTATGGTGATTTTCCGAAATGGCGTAAGTTGTTATCCGAATTGCCACAGATCCAGCCTAGTTCAGTTCAGTTTGGCAGCAAGGTTAGAATCGGTGGCGCCAGTGATAGTGATCCAGAGACTCTTACTCAACTGCGAGAGCAACTCCTAGAATTTATACCTTGGCGCAAGGGCCCGTTCGAGCTGTTCGGCATAGACATAGAAACGGAGTGGCAATCCAGCCTGAAATGGGACCGCCTAGTGAAAGAGATTTCGCCGCTAGAGTCGCGTCATGTTCTCGACGTCGGAAGCGGCAACGGCTACTACGGATTTCGTATGTTAGAGGAAGGCGCCGAAATGGTGCTCGGTATCGATCCACATATCGCCTATGTTGCACAATTCTGGCTATTAAAACACTTTGCAGCAGAGTCTCCTGTATTTGTGCTGCCCCTTACTCTGGAGCAGGTGCCAACTTCACTCAACTACTTCGACACCGTTTTCTCGATGGGAGTGATCTATCACCGGCGCTCACCGATAGACCACATCCTTGAATTGAAGAGTTGCCTACGTCCCGGAGGCGAGCTGGTTATTGAATCGATCTGTGTCGATGGCGAGGCAGGTTACAGCCTAACGCCCGAGAAGAAATATGCGCGCATGGGCAACGTCTGGTTTGTCCCAAGTATTCCCACCTTAGTACAATGGCTCTCTCGCTGCGGGATGGAACAAATCTCAGTTATAGATGAATCGACTACAACTCTAGATGAGCAACGCAAAACCGAATGGATGCCCTTCGACTCTCTAGTAGATGCTCTAGATGTGAATAATCCTCAGCTAACGATAGAAGGCCTTCCTGCTCCGAAGCGCGTGGTAGTAAAAGCAATTCGTCCTTAGCACCGATATTCCAACTTATCTAGCCTCTAACAATTACCATATCCTTTCTAATTCTGACTTAAACAGTCAGCTATTCTAAAGCCTATACAAAAGGGGTCATGAAGCGCTTTTACCCGTGGAACAGTTAGTAAAAAACATTGCTTTTACAGCGACACACTCTCCAGACTATCACTCTGCATTTCCGTTTATACGGATTTTCAGCCCTTAAATCTTAACACTATTGACCCGCTAGGACATTTGCGTTAACACTACGCCTACCCCATAGAGGGTCAGCTCTAATTCTATCCCTAATAATAAAGAGAACAACAAAATGGCCAGACCACTGAGAATTGAATATCCCGATGCCGTTTATCACGTCTCCAATCGCGGTCTCGACAAACAGCGCGTTTTCCCTTCGACGAAGTACTATGAGGCTTTCCTTAAGGGTCTAGGTGAAGCCTGTTTCCGGCTCAATGTAGAAGTGTATGCCTACTGCCTACTTAAAGACGGTTATCATCTTGTTGTAAAGACTCCAGAGGCGAATCTTAGTCGCTTCATGCGTCAGGTCGACGGCCTATACACTCAGCAGTATCAAAAAATGAAAGGTAGCGACGGCTCGCTTTTCAGAGGCCGTTACAAAGCCGTGCTGGTTCAGGCCGAGAAATACCTGCTGCCACTATCGAGCTTTATACATACGCGAGTGAAGGCCACTGAGCTGAATAGTTACCCATGGTCCAGCTATACTAATTTCACCCGCAAGGCGAAACCACCGATCTGGTTCAATCGTGACGAAACTCTTAAACAACTACACACTGCCGCGGCAAAGCGACCCATTGCTTACAAGAAATTTGTTGCCCAAGGGGTATCGAAAGAACTAGCGCATTTTTACGGTAAAAAGAACCTACCTTCCCTGCTTGGCGATGACAAATTTCGTAAGGCTGCACAGAAGAAGAAATCTGCCACCACCACTCGTGGCGTTTCCCGAGGCGCGAATGCTAAGTGGAGGCCTTCTTGCCGGCAGATCATCAGCGCAGTGGCTAAGGAATTTAAAGTTTCTGAGACGAGTATTTATAAAGCCGCTCGAGGCCCCGGCTCAAAGAACGTGCCCCGCTGGGTAGCCATGTACCTGTGTCAGGAGCTCTCGGCCGTAACTCTGCAGTCAATCGCCAAACTGTTCAAACTCAAGCGCTATGGCACTGTTTCAACGACTGTAGGAAAACTAAAGAAAGAGTTTGGCGTAGACAAGAAGTTGGTTGCCAGCACAGAGAAACTGACGAAGCGTCTAAGCAAAGGAAAATAGAATTAGACATTGCACAGAAGTTAGGACGATTCTCCGTTAGACGGCGAAGTTCTGGTTTTGAAGCGTGCACTTCCTCTATGCGATATGTCTGCTGATTCGGTATGGCCCATATCGCAATGTGCGATGGCCCCCTGAATCAGACTCATACAATCCAACCTGAGCCATGAATCTCTGCTTCCAAATTCATACAGGCAACAAAAAGCCGGACTTTTCAGATGAAAATTCCGGCTTTATCGATTCTGGGAATAGAAAATCTACCCCAAAATGGTCTTACTTGATTTTAGACTCTTTGTAGATCACGTGCTTGCGAACAACTGGGTCAAATTTCTTGATTTCCATCTTGTCCGGCATAGTGCGCTTGTTCTTATCAGTGGTGTAGTAGTGGCCAGTCTTGGCACTAGAAACCAGCTTAATCAAATCTCTCATAATCGTTGCCTTTATATTGCTAACTTAGCTATGACGCGTTTATACGCGAACGCCACTGTTTCGAATATCCGCTAGTACTGCGTCTATGCCGTTCTTATCGATGATACGCATACCCTTGGTCGACAAGCGCAGCTTAACAAAGCGCTTCTCAGACTCTACCCAGAATCGATGAGAGTGGATATTTGGCGAAAATCGACGCCGTGTTTTGTTATTTGCGTGGGAAACGTTGTTTCCTGTAACTGGTTTCTTACCAGTCACCATACAGACCCTGGACATTTTGCTGCCTCGTTTGTGTTAGCTAATTACTTTTCTTGTTTGGCTATTTCTTGAGCCCAGACTCAATAGAGAACTAGGTACAAAAAAGAGCTGCGTTTTATACCAGAACGATCTGCTAATAGCAAGGTAATGAGTACCTGGGCTGCTTGCGCAGGCCGTGCTCGGTAAAGCCTCGGGCCCAATGCAGGGTTCATTTACTCGCCTAATCAGCGCCTACGAGCAATCCTCTTACAACAAACCGCGCTCTGCAAATGAAACCACCAACGAGTTACCGATCACCAGATGGTCCAAT
>Ga0308015_10000555_pt1 | contig 17106 bp, 17 predicted proteins | sample Neamet231_FD_203128 | JGI IMG/M metagenome (GOLD analysis project Ga0308015, IMG submission 203128) | Marine microbial communities from water near the shore, Antarctic Ocean - #231 | ecosystem: Environmental > Aquatic > Marine > Unclassified | place: Southern Ocean | collected 2014-07-28
CAACTAGTTATATGAGGCACAAACCTCCTGTTTATAGTATTCTATTTCCGGATAAGAGGAACTTTTGTTCCATTTTTAAAATAATAAAACTGCATTGGTTTTAAAAAAACCAATGCAGTACGCCTTATTAACGTATTCAAATAAAATTTGGGGTAGGTGTTAAATGTATTGTTTTTTTTTAATAGAAAAAAGTAAAAACTATTCTAAAGTAAAAGAGATGTGTATTGCTTTGTTTTTCTTTAAATCTGCACTATGATTTAAAAACACCACTTGGTTTTCAAAGACAGCTTCAATTAACCAATAAGCACCTTTAAAGTAAGAATTTAAAACGGTTGCTCTTTTTATAGGAAGCGCAGTGTTTTTTGCTGAATGCTCTATGATTTTAATTTGATGTGGATATAAGAGTACTTTTTCCTCGTTCAAAACAATATCATTTACGTCATCAAACAATGCGGCAATGTATTTATTTTCTGGGTTTTTATAAATTTCTATGGGTGTGTTATTTACTAATATTCTATTATTGCGAATAATTAATAAGCTATCTGCAAAAGAAAGGGCATCATTTTTATCATGTGTAGCAACAATACACGCAATGTTTTTTTCTTTTAAATAGGTGAATAGTTTTCTTCTTAAAGAGTTTTTTTTGAAGTTGTCTATTTGCCCGAACGGCTCATCTAAAAGAAGTAATTCGGGTTCATTTGCTAGAGCCCTTGCAATAGCTACACGTTGTTTTTGTCCGCCACTTAAGTTTTTAACTTTCGTATTAGCAAAAGAAGTCATTTCGATAACGTCCAGTAATTCTTGTGTTCGTGCTTCACTTTCTTCAGGATAGAAACGAGAAAGAAATTTTTTAATATTTTCTGCTACAGAAATATATGGCATCAAATCAAAATCTTGCGCCACATATTTAAAGAGGTCCATTCCTGGTACTAAGTTAAATTTAGGTCCTAAAACCTGATTTTCTTTCCAATAAATTTCTCCTTTTTTTAAATTTAATAAACCATAAATAGCTTTTAAAAGGGTCGATTTACCACAGCCACTTTCGCCCATTACACATAAGTGTTCTCCTTCTTTTAATGAGAAGTTGAAATTATCTAAAACGGTTTTCTTTTTAGTATATCCAAATGAAATAGAAGCAACTGTTAGCATACTACAAAAATAGGGTATTCTTAGCAGTTCTGAGAAGTCAGGAGCTTATAAAAGGTCCCTGTTTTTCATTCTGTGCTTCGCAAGAAAAAGTATGTTTATAAAAAAAACCGATACGGAAGTATCGGTTTTAATTTTTAAATTTAATATGTGCGCAGTAATTTTAGTGCTTAAAGACAGAATATGCTTACCAGATTCTTACCCTTTCTTCTGGTTTTAAATACATTTTGTCTCCTTCTTTTACATCAAATGCAGTGTAGAACGCATCTACGTTTTTTAAAGGCATATATGCACGATACATTCCCGGCGCGTGTGTGTCTGTCATAATTCTGTTTTTTAATGCTTCATCTCTCATTTTTGTTCTCCAGATGGTTCCCCAAGAAAGAAAGAATCGTTGTTCTGGGGTGTAGTTATCAATATTTTCAGGTCTCCCACTTTTCTCTAAGAAAATCTGTAAACCTTCATAAGCCGCTTGTACGCCGCCTAAATCTCCAATATTTTCTCCTAAAGTATATTCGCCATTTAAGTGCATGCTATCAATGGCAATAATATCGCTGTATTGTTTTACAAGTTGTTTTCCAATGACTGCAAATTTTTCAGAATCTGTTTCTGTCCACCAGTTTTTAAGGTTTCCGTCACCGTCAAAACGAGCTCCAGAATCATCAAAACTATGAGAAATTTCATGTCCTATAACAGCACCTATTCCACCATAATTTACAGCTTCATCTGCCATATAATCATAAAAAGGAGGTTGTAAAATTGCTGCAGGAAAGACAATTTCATTATTTACGGGATTAAAGTATGCATTTACCGTTTGTGGAGACATTCCCCACTCTGTTCTATCTACTTCTTGTCCTAGTTTTGCCATGTTTTTATCATAGTTCCATTTGGTAACATTAATAGAGTTTTCAAAATAAGACCCTCCATTCTCTAAACCTTTTACTTGTAATTCAGTATAATCTTTCCAAACATCTGGATAGGCAATTTTAACTGTCAATTTGTGTAATTTTTCTAAGGCTTTTTCTTTTGTTTCTTCGCTCATCCATTCTAAACCCGCAATTCTTTTTTCGAAACCCAGCAATACGTTGTCAATCATTTCTTTTGCTTTCGCTTTTGCTTCTGGCGGAAACTTTTCATCTACATACAGTTTTCCTAAAGCTTCACCAACGGCACCATTTAAGTTTCCAATAGCTCGCTCATCTCTTGCGCGTTGTTTTTTAGCACCACGCATTTCTTTGCTATAAAATTCCCAATTAGCAGTTTCTAAATCTGTAGACAAAGAACCTAAAGAATTATTAATAGTATTCCAGCGTAATAAAAGTTTAATATCTTCTACAGAACGCGCTGTAAAAATAGCACTCATGGCCTTAAGGTATCCAGGATCTGTAACGATAACTCTATCTAAATCTGCAACTCCAATTCCTTTTAAATGCGCACTCCAGTCTATGGCAGGTGCTAAAGCTGTAAGTTCTTTAACAGACATTGGATTGTACATTTTTCGAGTATCTCTGCGCTCTTCCTTCGTCATCATCGGTTCAGCTAAACTTTTCTCAAAAGCAACAATGGTAGCAGCGTTTTGTTTTGCAGTAGCTTCGTCATCACCAAACTCTTGCATCATTTTTGCTACAAATTCCTGGTATTTTTCTAACTTCTCTGCAACTTTTTCATCTACATAATAGTCTCTAGATAAACCTAAAGATCCTCCGCTCATATACCCCGCGTATTCGCTGCTGTTTTTTAAATCGTTGTAAACTCCAAATCCATAGAACCCACCGCCACCGTATGGCGCCATGTTTATAATATAGTTTTCTACATCTTTCTTTGTTTTAATTTCTGCTACTTTTGCCAAAAAAGGCATTACCGGGGTTTTGCCCTGTTGGTTTCTAGCAACCGTATCCATTATAGTTTGGTAGTAGTTTACTGCTTTTTCTTGATCTGAATCGATGTCATTTCCTTGTGCGTCTTTCACTTTCGGAAAATCCCTTTCGGCAATGGCATTATTTAAAATAGCTAATACGTCTGCATCTGTCTTTTTTCGGAGTTCATTAAAACCACCCCAAGAAGTTTGATCTTCTGGAATTTTCGTATTTTTTATCCAATTTCCGTTTACGTGATTAAAGAAATCATCGGATGCTTTTACAGAGACATCCATGTTTTCTAAAGTGATACCAGCAGGTCTCTCTTTTTGGTTGGTACAAGCCACAAAAGCGAGACATGTTATTGCGGTGGTAAAAAGAACTTTTTTTATTGTTTTCATAGGTGTATTATTTAATTGTTTGATTCATCATAGTATTATTTTAATGCCGTACGAATATGTAGACGATAAAATTTAAAATAAAGTTGCTTGGAAAGAAATTCTTGTTTTCTCTAATTTTAATAGCATTTTAATTTTCAACCAAATATAGTAAAATTTAAAAACAGATATTTTAATGAACTAATTTTATAATTTAAGCAAAGCACTTTTAAATTGGTTAGTTTTGCAATTACAAAACATTACATGAAGGATTATATTATTATAGGAGCTGGACAGTCTGGTTTGGCCATTGCGTATTATTTGCATAAACAAAATGCAAATTACTTAGTGGTAGATGCTAATGATGAAATAGGAGCACCATGGTTAAAAAGATGGGATTCTTTAAAGTTATTTACACCTTCTGAATTTAATAGTTTGCCGGGTTTAAAATTTCCGCATGAGAAAGGACATTATGCAGACAAGTATGAGGTTGCAGATTATTTAAAGTCTTATGTAGCTGCATTTAATATTCCGGTAGCATTTAATCATAAAATCACCTCCTTAAAAAAGGAAAATGGGGTTTTTAAATTAAAGAGTAATTTAAAAGAGTTTGAAGCAAAAAACGTAATTATTGCTACGGGTCCGTTTCATAAACCATTTACACCTTCATGTCATTTAAAAATATCGAAAGACGTTCTACAGATTCATAGCGAACATTATAAAAGTACAGAGCAGTTGCAAGATGGTGCTACTTTGGTGGTGGGTGCAGGAGATTCTGGAGTGCAGATTTTAAGTGAAATTTCTAAAACCAATACCCCAGTTTATTTTTCTGGAAACACAAATATTACTTCGCTTCCGCAAGAAATATTAGGAAAAACATTGTGGTGGTGGTTTCATAAAGTAGGTTTTTTAACCGCCAATAAATATTCTTGGATTGGTAAAATACTTAGTAAAACAGGACAACCAGTAATTGGTACAGATGTAAAAACACTGTTTAAAAAAGAAAACATTACCTGTGTTGGCAGAACGTTGGATGCGAATGCGCAAAGCATAACTTTCGAGAAACAAGAAGTAACCGATATTAAAAATATTGTTTGGGCTACCGGTTTTAAACCAAATTTTAGTTGGATTGATGGCATTGAGTTAGACCAAAGCAACTACCCTAAAAACTATAGAGGCGTAAGTAAAACGATAGATGGTTTGTACTTTTTAGGTTTGCCATGGTTGTATACAAGAGGTTCTGCTACTCTAGGTGGCGTGCAAAGAGATGCAAAATATTTAAACACATATCTTTTTAAAAAAGAAACAAAAAAAGCATTGGCCTAACTTTTAGAACATAAAAAAGACCGCTATTTTTAGCAGTCTTTTTTATTGGATATACTTCTTATAAACTAAGATTTAATATTTGCCTTTGGCGGATTAGGCAATTCTTTAAAGCCCATATTAAATAAAGTAAATCCGAAAATATCTGCATACTGTTCTATGGTTTTGGCAACAGGTGTTCCTGCACCATGCCCAGCATTGGTCTCTATTCTAATTAAAACAGGGCTTTTTCCTGCTTGTTTTGCTTGCAGTTCTGCCGCAAATTTAAAACTATGAGCTGGCACAACTCTATCATCATGATCTCCGGTAGTTACCAAAGTTGCAGGATATTTTGTACCGCTTTTTACATTGTGTACTGGCGAATATCCTTTTAAATAATTAAACATTTCTTTGCTGTCATCTGCAGTTCCGTAATCATAGGCCCAACCTGCGCCTGCCGTAAATGTGTGATAGCGCAACATGTCTAAAACACCAACTGCTGGCAAAGCAACCCGCATTAAATCGGGTCTTTGCGTCATGGTTGCGCCTACAAGGAGACCGCCATTAGAACCACCACGAATTGCTAAATAGTCTGTTGAAGTATATTTTTCTTGAATTAAATATTCTGCAGCTGCAATAAAATCGTCAAAAACATTTTGCTTTTTTAATTGTGTACCCGCATCGTGCCATTTTTTTCCAAACTCTCCACCACCGCGTAAATTAGGCACGGCATATACACCGCCTTGTTCCATCCAAATGGCATTTGTAATGCTAAAACTAGGCGTTAAACTAATATTGAAGCCACCATAACCATATAAAATAGTTGGATTCTTACCATCTAACAAAACACCTTTTTTATGCGTAATAATCATAGGAACCTGCGTGCCATCTTTTGAAGTATAAAAAACCTGTTTGCTAGTGTATAATTCTGAATTAAAATCGATACCCGATTTTCTGTACAATGTATAATTTCCGTCTTTTGGTGAAAACTTGTAAATAGCACTTGGTGTATTGTAATTTGTAAAAGAAAAATACAGTTCGTTTACCGCTGTTTTTCCACCAAAACCAGAAGCCGTGCCAATTCCTGGCAAAGTAACTTCTCTAATTAAATTTCCGTTAAAATCATATTGCAATACTTTAGAAACTGCATTTACCATGTATTTTGCAAATAAATAACCAGCACCTGTTGTTGGTTGCAATACATTTTCTGTTTCAGGAATAAAATCTACCCAGTTTTCTGGAGCAGGGTTTGCGGCATCTACCGTTACAATTTTTTGATTGGGTGCATTTAAATTTGTCTGTAAATACAATGTATTACCTCTGTTGTCTATTACACCAGTATCGCTTTCTACCGTGGCTATAATTGGTTTTAAAACGCTATTTTTATCAGACAAATCTTTAATAAACAGCTTGTTTCCTGACGTAGAAATAGCAGCAGAAACAATTAAATAGCGATGGTCTTCTGTTAAATAACCACTTACATATCTGTGTTTTTCAGTTACTTTTTCGCCAAAAATAACAGCATCTTCTTCTTGCAAAGTTCCTAGTTTATGATAATATAATTTGTGTTGATCTGTTTTTGCAGACAATTCACTTCCCTTCGGCTTGTCATAACTAGCGTAATAAAAGCCTTCATTTTTGTACCAAGAAATTCCAGAGAATTTTACATCGACTAAAGTGTCTTCTTTTATGATTTTATTTACGGCATCTAGTACAATTATTTTACGCCAATCAGAGCCCCCTTCAGAAATTGAATATGCTGCTGTTTTACCGTTTTTAGAAAAACTTAAAGACCCTAGAGAAGTGGTTGCGTCTTTAGAAAAGGTGTTCGGATCTAAAAAAACTTCTTCTGTACTTTTTTCTCCTTTTTTCCGATAGATAACAGACTGATTTTGCAAACCATTATTCTTAGAAAAATAGGTGTAATCTCCTTCTTTGTAAGGTGTTCCTACTTTCTCATAATTCCATAATTCGGTTAATCTGTCTTTTAATTGTTCTCTGTAAGGAATTTTACTTAAATAATCGAAAGTTACGTTGTTTTCTGCTTGTACCCACGCTTCTGTTTCGGCACTTCTATCATCTTCTAACCATCTATAATTGTCGGTAACGGCAGTTCCGAAAAGGGTGTCTATAACAGGTATTTTGCTTGTTTTTGGGTATTTCAAATTTTTATTATTTGGTTGATTTCCTTCTTGACAAGAAACAAAAATTGCGCTTACAAAAAGCACTGGTATTAGAAATTTAGTATGCATGAGAAGTTGGTTTTGTTCTTACCAAAATTAATTGATATCTATTAAACCTAGCTTGTTTTAACAATTTTTAACTTTTAGGATGTGTAACCGAAGTCTGTTTGTAATGTTTTGGTGTTTTTAACGACTACTTTTGTATTGAAAATAATGCAGTATTACTTTAAGAATTTATTATGATAGAAAATTTAACAAAAGAAACATTTTTAGAAAAAATATTTAATTTTGAAAAAAACAAAGAATGGAAGTTTGAGGGGAAAAGACCTGTAGTAATAGATTTTTATGCAGATTGGTGCGGACCGTGTAAAGCATTGGCCCCAATTTTAGAAAATCTTTCAGCCGAATACGGAGATAAAATAGATATTTATAAAATAGACACCGAAGCAGAAACAGAATTAGCTGCGGCTTTTGCGATAAGAAGCATTCCGTCTCTATTGTTTTGCTCTTCAGATGGTGCCCCGCAAATGGCAAATGGTGCATTGCCAAAAGCTGAGTTAGAACGCATTATTGCAGACGTTTTAAAGGTAGAGAAGCCCATTTAATTCTAAGGATAACATTTAAAATAAAGTGTAAAAAATTCTGAAAATAGCTTTTCAGAATTTTTTTATGTTTCAATTTTTATACATAAGATTTCTATGCATCATAAAATTATGTATATTGGGCAAGATTAAATTTGTTATTGAGGTAAAGTGTGATAAATAAATAAATGAACGATTACATATCAAAAATGGGAAATCAGAAATTATACAAAGGTTCTTTGCAAACCATTATTTTACGCTTATTAGAAAGTAATGATAAAATGTACGGTTATGAAATTACGCAAAAAGTAAAAGAACTTACTAAGGGCGAATTACAAATAACAGAAGGCGCATTATACCCAGCCTTGCACAAATTAGAAGCAGATGGCTTGTTAGATGTAGAGGTAGCAAAAGTTGGAAATCGATTACGTAAGTATTATAAACTTACAGAAATCGGAACCAAAGAAACCGCCAATAAGTTAGAAGAAATGCAAGAGTTCTTAAGAACAATGCAACATTTGGTAAACCCTAAATTTAGTTTGGAGTAAGATTTTATACGCTATGGAAATTACAACAAAACAAATACAGCAAGTAGAAACCTATCTTGATAAAAAAAACTTTGATTTTATTGATTTAAATGTAGAGGTTTTAGATCACATTATTTTAGATATTGAAAGTTTACTAAGTAAAAAGTATTCTTTTGACAATGCTTTTAAAATAACCATTTTAAAATGGGAAAAGCATTTTAAAGAAACGTCTAGTTTTTATTTTGGTTTGCAGTACTCTGAATCTAAAATAGTGGTGAAAAAAGCCATTAAAATATTTAAGCCTTTCTATTTTTTATACTTGGTAGCTTTTACTTTACCGTTTGCTTTTTTAAAACTAGTTCCAATTCAGGTAGCAGAAAACACAGCAAATTTTATGAATAGTTTTCTATTTTCATTTGCTGCATCATTGCTTTGTTATATGATTTTTATTTTTGTGAAAACGGTGAGGTCTAAAGTAAAAACAACGTATCGGTTTATTTTAAAAACCCAATATTTTGGAGTTTTTTTTATAATTTTAGGAGTTTTTTTTGGAGCAGTTTTTAATGATGAGGGTCAAATGGATGCTGCTTTTGCGGGTTTTACATCTGGCGGTTTTGCAGTCGCTTTTATTTGTCATTATTTCTATAAAAAACATTTAGAAGCCGTTAAAAAGTATAAAACTTTACTGTCATGAAACTAAGAGAAACGCACATACAAGAACTCTATAAATTCACTAGAAAACATTTTGTGTATCATTACGATGTGCAAACAGAATTGGTAGACCATTTGGCAAATGATATTGAAAATATTTGGCAGGCGCAGCCTAATTTGTCATTTCAAGATGCGCGCGATACGTCGTTTAAAAAATTCGGTATTTTTGGTTTTATGAATGTTATTGAAGCCAAACAAAAGCAAATGTCTAAGCGGTATCGTAAAATAATGTGGCGCTTTTTTAGCGAATGGTTTACAATGCCGAAAGTACTTACAACAGCACTTATTTTTTTATCAATATACTTATTTTTAAGTATTCAGTATTCAGAATATATTTTATTAGCATCTCTTTTTATTCTGGTTATTCATGATTTGATATTTCAATATAAAAACAGAAAAAAGCAACAAAATAAAGAAAAAAATCAACAGAAAATTTTCTTATTAGAAGCTATTATTGGCGATACTAGAAACACATTTACAGGTTATACGTTTATAAATAGTTTAAATTTTATAAATATTACAGAGGTTAGCTTTAGTGGATTAGAAGTGCATTGGTTACTACTTATTTCATTTTCTACTACTTTATTACTCATCCTTTTTTATGTTACCGGTTATTTAATCCCACAAAAAGCAGAAGAATTACTAATAGAAACTTATCCAGAATATAAACTTGCAAAAACTTTGTAACAAATTACTGTCTTAAGCTTCTTATCATTAATAAAATCAATACAAAAACGCTATGATAATGCACTTTTTAAAATTAGAATGGAAACAGTTTTTCCGCTCCTCACATTGGCAAAAAGGGATTGCTATAAAAATAGTAATGGCTTTTGCCGCACTCTATTTTATAGTCGCTTTTTTAGCAATTGGTGTGGGTGGGTATTTCATTCTTAAAAAACAGTTTCCAGAACAAGACCCGCTTCAAATTGTAAATTCTTACTTATTGTATGCCCTTTTAGGAGATTTAATTTTTAGGTACCTCATGCAGAAACTACCCGTAATGAATATTAAACCAATGCTTATTTTACCTATTAAAAAAAGCAAATTGGTACATTACGTTTTGGTAAAATCATCGGTTTCTTTCTTTAATATTCTCGGCTTGTTTTTTTACATTCCTTTTGCGGTTGTTTTAATAATAGAAGGGTATAACATATCTGGTGCTTTAGGTTGGTTGTTTGCTATTATTTTAATGATTCAATCTGCAAATTTTTTAAATTTTTTAATCAATAAAAACACAATTGCTTTAGGTGTAATTTCAGTTGTTTTGGCATCTTTAATTGGTTTACAGAATTTTGGTATTTATGATGTAACTGCCCTTGGTGGTCAAGTTTTTGACGCTGTCTACACAAATCCTATATACTCTTTAATTGGTGTGGTTGTTTTGGCTGTTTTATATAACTTAAACTTCAAACAATTAAAAAACTTGGTTTATTTAGATGAAGCAGTTTCTCAAAAAGTAGTAGCAGTAAAATCTGCAGACTTATCTTTTGCAAATAAATTAGGAGACGTTGCGCCTTTTATAAAAAATGATATTCGTTTAATCTGGAGAAATAAGAGAACAAAGACGGTTTTCTTAATGTCTTTTTTGTTTCTTTTTTATGGCTTAATCTTTTTTACGCAAGAAACTTACAAAGAAATACCAGCAATGCTCATGTTTGCATCCTTATTTATTACGGGTGGTTTTGCGCTAAATTATGGTCAGTTTATTCCTGCTTGGGATAGCGCACATTATAAAATGTTAATGAGTCAAAGTTTTAGATACCGTAAATTTTTAGAATCTAAATGGATCTTAATGGTGGTTATGACTTCCTTTCTGTATGTGCTAAGTTTTCCTTATTTGTATTTCGGAGTAGATATTTTCTTAATGATTACTGCAGGTGCTATTTTTAATATCGGATTTAACTCGTTATTTTTATTGTTTGCAGGTTCTTTTAATAGGAAAAAAATAGATTTAAATAAAAGCGGATTTGGAAACACACAGGGTACAAGTGCAACACAGTTTCTTATTATTCTACCTTTAATGGTTTTACCAATGTTACTTTTTTGGCTTTTTAATGAATTTGTTGGTGCAAATTCTGGGTATATCGTCGTTGCCGCAATTGGTGTTATTAGTTTACTCTGTAAGAAGTATGCAATGAATTTTATAGAGAAAAAGTATAGAGAAAACAAATACATTATGATTAACGCTTTTGGAAAAGAAGCATAGTTTCAACTTAAAAAGAAATAGAATGATTACAATAGATACAATATCAAAAAAATACGGAAAAACAGAGGTTTTAAATGTCGAAAATATTAAAATTCCAAAAGGACAAAGTTTCGGCTTGGTGGGTAACAATGGTGCAGGAAAAACCACATTATTCAATATACTTTTAGACTTAATTAGACCTACCACGGGTTTAATTACCAATAATAATATTGTGGTGAGCCAGAGTGAAGATTGGAAAAATTTTACAGGTTCTTTTATTGATGAATCTTTTTTGATTGGGTATTTAACGGCAGAAGAGTATTTCGAGTTTATTGGCGATTTAAGAGGCATGAACAAAGCCGATGTTCAGAAATTCTTAGGACAGTTCTCTGATTTTTTTAATGATGAAATTATAGGAAAGAAAAAATATTTAAGAGACTTAAGCAAAGGGAATCAGAAAAAAGCAGGGATTGTAGCGGCATTAATGGGAAATCCGGAAGTGGTTGTTTTAGATGAGCCTTTTGCTAATTTAGATCCAACTACTCAGATTCGACTAAAGCAAATAATTAAAAACCTTACAGAAAACAAAGAAGTTACAGTATTGGTTTCTAGTCATGATTTAACGCATGTAACCGAAGTTTGTGAGCGTATTGTTGTTTTAGACAAAGGAACAGTCGTAAAAGATATAGAAAGATCTGAAGAAACCTTAAAAGAACTGGAGCTTTACTTTTCAGTATAGTTGGCATAAAACTACTATTGAATAAGAACTTTAGCTAGGAGCTTCGCTTATAAATTATGTTATTTTTTTTTATTGAAAGGAAAAGAAAAAGACAATTTGTAAGCGCATTTAATACAATCCTTATTTTATTGCTATTTTTACACTCCTATTTATACTATTTTCACAAAAAAATAGTTAGAGATAAGAGTTTTTATTTATGAAATACACCAAAAAAATATTTCTTTTTACTGTTGTTTTTTTAGCAATGTATTCGTGTAGTACAAAAAAAGACACCGTTGTTAACAGGAACTACCATGCGCTAACTACCTATTTTAATATCTTATTTAATGGTGAAGAGTTGTTTAAAGATGGTATAGAAGGCATTAATAAAGGCTTTAAAGATGACTGGTTTGAACAATTACCAATAGAGCCAATTGTTTTTGATGACCGTAAAATTGCAGCGCCAAAATTTAACAATAGTGGACCAGGTGGGGGTTTTGGGTTAAAAAAAAATAATTCAACTACAAGTGACGAATCAAAAGAACAAACTCCTTTTGAAAAAGCAGAAGAGAAAGCTGTAAAAGCAATCCAAAAACACGGCATGAATATAAACGGTTTAGAAAGAAACCGCCAAATAGATGATGCATATTTGCTCTTAGGAAAATCGCGTTATTATTCACAAAGATTTATACCAGCCATAGAGGCTTTTAATTATGTAATTGCTAATTACCCAAATGCAAGTTTAATTGCAGAAACAAAAATTTGGCGCGCAAAGGCAAATATTAGAATGGGTAATGAAGAGTTTGCGATAGAAACGATGAATCTCTTGTTAGTTGTAACAGATTCTTTGGAAGTAGCTTTTCCAGATAAAATTAAGGAGCAAGCAAACACTGCTTTAGCCATGGCTTATGTGCAATCAGATAGTTTGCAAAAAGCAAAAAAACATTTAAGATTAGCTGCTAGAACGCAAGAAAACAAAGTGCAAGCGGCAAGGAATATGTTTGTTTTAGGACAGATGTATGCAAAAGAAAATAAAAAAGATTCTGCGGCAGCAGTGTTTAATGAACTAATAACATTTAAAAAAGTACCACATAAATATAAAATTCATGCAAATATAGAATTGGCTAAGAATGTTTTTAATGACTCGATTTCTTCAACTATTTTGGCGAGACTAGAAAAACTAATTGAAGACAGAGAAAATAGACCTTATCTAGATCAGTTGTATTATCAAGTAGGTTCGTTGCATGAGAAAAACGATAGTATTTCTTTAGCGATAGTATATTACAATAAATCGATACAATCTAAAGGTGCAGAAGATAAACAGAAAAGTTACACGTATGAGAATCTTGGAAACTTGTATTTTAAGAATTCAGAATATAAATTTGCTAGTAGTTATTACGATAGTGTTTTAAGTGTTTCGGCAGATGACCTAAGCCTTCGCGTTAGAAGGGTTAAAAGAAAACATAAAAATTTAGCTTCTTTAATTAAATTTGAAGAGGTGGTTACTATAAATGATAGCATTGTAAAAATTGCAACAATGTCTAAAGATGCGCAAGAAGCCTTCTTTCAAAAGTATATAGACAATTTAAAAAAGAAAGATGAAGAAGCTGCGCAGTTGCGGTTAAATCAAATTGCGTTTAGTGGAAGTTCTAGCAATTCTTTACAGTCTGTAAATAAAGGAAAATGGTATTTTTATAATTCACAATCTTTAGGTTTTGGAAAAACAGAATTTCAAAAAATTTGGGGCAATAGAAAAGTAGAAGACAATTGGCGTTGGTCTTCAAATGCAACTTTTAGTACATCAGACAAAGACACTTTAGCAACCGCTATAAAAGATACTCGTTACGATTTGGCAAGTTATTTAGATCAAATTCCTAAAAGGAAAGGGCAAATAGATACCTTAAAACTGAATAGAAACGAAGCACTTTACGAATTAGGTATTATCTATAAAGAGCAGTTTAAAAATAAGCAACTGGCAATTGAAAGGCTAGAAAGAGTTGTAACTTTAAATCCTAGAAAAAATTTAGTGTTACCAATTAATTGGCATTTATATCAGGTTCATAAAGATTTAGGAGAAATAGCTAAAGCCAATATTTACAAGAATATAATTCTTACAGAATACGCAAATACGCCTTTTGCTCAAAGGATAAGAAACCCTGATAAGGAGATTGAAGAAGACGTAAAATTGAATGATATAGAAATATCATACAAAGAGTGTTATTATTTATACAAGAAAGGCGCATATGAAGAAGTAGTAACAAACGTAAATAAACTACTACCGTCCATTTCAAGTTCTAAATTAAAGCCTAAGTTTGAGCTTTTAAAAGCATATGCAATTGGGAAGCATTTAAGTAAAGAAACATATAAAGAAGTATTAGAATTTATTTCAATTAATTACGGAAATACAGAAGAAGGTAAGAAGGCAATGGAAATTTTAAACCAATTAAACAAATAGTGATGTTTAACAATAAAACAAATAATCAAGAATATAAATCAGGAAAATCTAGAACTATGGAAAGAAATGTAATTGCAAAAAATTCTACATTTGTAGGTGAAATAACTTCAGATGGCGATTTTCGAATAGACGGTATTTTAGAGGGTACTTTAAAAACAAAAGGTAAAGTTATTATTGGTGTAGATGGTTTTACAAAAGGAACAATAGAAGCTACAAATGCAGAAATAGAGGGTAAGTTTTCTGGGCAGCTTTCTATTGCTAATATTTTAACAATAAAAGCAACCGCAAACATTTCTGGAGATGTAGTTGTTGGCAAATTATCTATAGAGCCAGGAGCAACATTTAATGCTAGCTGCGCAATGAAAGGGGCTTTAAAAGAATTGAATAAAAGCAATGAAACAAAACAAGCCTCAGAAAAAACCGCCTAATAAAGCCATTCAATTATCTGGAGCAGGCCTGCAAATGGGTGTAACTATTTATGCCGGTTTTCTTTTAGGAGGGTGGTTAGATAAAAAGTTTGAAATCAATTTTTTAACAGAAGTGATTACCTTATTTGCTATCTTCTTGGCAATGTATTCATTAATTAAGCAAGCAAATAAAATTAATGAATAAAGACTTATTTAGGTACCTTCTAGTATTTACTTCTATGTTCTTAATAGGAAGTTCTTGTCATCAATTATTGATAGCACATTTAGGGTTAAAATTTTCATTTTCCATTGATAAAATTTACCTGTTTCATGCTGTTTTTTCAGCATTAATTTGTTTAAATTTAAGAGTCATTTCTACTGTTGATAAACTTTCTCCACAACTTGGTTTCATCTACTTAAGCACTCTTGTTTTAAAGTTAATTCTCTTTGCTTTATTTTTCTATACCCCATTGTTTACAGTTGTTTCATTTAGCCTTGCAGAAAAATTATCCCTCTTTTTTCCACTCTTTATTTTTTTGTTAACAGAAGCTCTTTTTGTGTTAAAAATTCTGAATCAAAAAGAATAAAAAATTATTAAATAAAAAATGGTTTGTTTTTTTGAATTATTCCATATCTTTGCGCGGAATTTAGAAAGCGTATTTTTACAATGAGGATTGCATATAAAACAGTCAAGTTTCTTACAATAGTAGCAATAACCCTTTTTACAGCGGTTAGTTTTGCATCAGAATCTGATAAAAAACACGATGTCCAAAATGATGGTGGACGCGTAAACACAAAAAGTGAAGTGGAAGCATATATTCTACATCACATTAAAGATTCTCACGATTTCTCTTTATTTTCTTACACAAGCGATTCAGGAGAAAGAAAGCATGTTGGTTTTCCATTACCCGTAATTTTATGGTCTAGTGAAGGTTTAGTTACTTTCATGTCTTCTGCTTTTCATCACAATGATGATGGGCATGTAATCGTAGAAAAAAACGGATTAAAATTTGCGAAGATCCATTCAAAAATTTACGAATTAGATACAGATGCTGCAACCGTTTCTTTTGATGAAACACACCACGCAACAAATGCACACAAAACATTAGATTTTTCTATTACTAAAAGTGCTTTTGGATTAATAGTAATTGGTTTATTGATGCTTTTATGGTTTTCTAAATTAGCAAGACAATATAAAACAAAGAAAGTACCAACAGGTTTTGGTAGAGTTTTAGAACCTTTGGTTCTATATGTTCGTGATGAGATTGCAAGACCAAATATTGGTGAAAAACATTACCGAAGATTTACAGGATATTTATTAACAGTATTTTTCTTTATTTGGATTTTAAACTTAGCAGGATTAACTCCTTTAGGTTTTAATGTTACAGGGCAATTAGCCGTAACAGGTTGTTTGGCAATTTTTACATTGGTAATTTATACAGTAAGTGGTACAAAAGGATATTGGATGCACATGATTTGGATGCCAGGAGTTCCTATGTTAATTCGCCCAGTTTTAGCAATTATAGAATTGGCTGGAGCTTTAATTATTAAACCATTTTCATTATTAGTGCGTTTGTTCGCAAACATTTCAGCAGGTCATATTGTGGTAATGAGCTTAATTGCAATTATGTTTACACTAAAAGAATCTTTAGGGGTTGTTGGTGCAACAGGATTGTCTTTCGTATTATCATTTTTTATAACATTAATTGAGGTTTTAGTAGCTTTTTTACAAGCGTATATCTTTACAATGCTTTCCGCATTGTTTATTGGTATGGCGGTAGATGACCATGCTGAAGCTCATTAATACAAATTTGTTTAATTTAATATAAATACAGTTATTATGTACAATTTAATTGGAGCAGGATTAATCGTAATCGGAGCAGGAATTGGTTTAGGTCAAATTGGTGGAAAAGCAATGGAAGGTATTGCTCGTCAGCCAGAAGCGACAGGAAAAATTCAAACAGCAATGATTATTATCGCTGCATTATTAGAAGGTTTAGCATTTGGTGCATTATTCTTAGGGAAATAATCCAAACAAAAACAAAAACATGTCTCTGCAACGGTTGGTTGCAGAGTTTGTTTTTAATTAAACAGAAAAGAAATAAAAAAATAAATTAGTTTATAGAATGGAAACTTTATTAAACGATTTTTCACCGGGATTATTTGCAGTGTCAACCATCTTATTGTTGGCTTTAATTGCTTTAATGGTAAAATTTGCTTGGAAACCAATTTTAAATTCTTTGGAAGAAAGAGAATCTGGAATAGAAGACGCTTTAGCTGCCGCAGAAAATGCGCGTAAAGAAATGCAGAATTTACAATCTGATAACGAAAGATTGATAAAAGAAGCAAGAGCTGAAAGAGACGAGATGATGAAAGACGCAAGAAATATTACAGATAATATGATTGCAGTAGCAAAAGAAGATGCTAAAGAAGTTACTGCTACCTTAATAGAAAAAGCGCAAGCTTCTATTAATCAAGAGAAGCAAGCTGCATTAGCAGAAATTAAAAAAACTGTTGCAGAATTGTCTATTGGTATTGCAGAAACAGTAATTAAAAAAGAATTATCTAATAAGAAAGACCAACTAGCGTTAGTTGAAGGAATCTTAAAAGATGTTACTTTAAACTAAGTATAAATGAAAGACGCAAGAGCAGCATTAC
>Ga0308015_10000565_pt1 | contig 16818 bp, 19 predicted proteins | sample Neamet231_FD_203128 | JGI IMG/M metagenome (GOLD analysis project Ga0308015, IMG submission 203128) | Marine microbial communities from water near the shore, Antarctic Ocean - #231 | ecosystem: Environmental > Aquatic > Marine > Unclassified | place: Southern Ocean | collected 2014-07-28
CGTCTTCACTAATGGGCGCGAAGTCGGACATCTCGAGACTAATCTGACTCGCAATGCCTATAAATAAGGTCCATCGCTGAAATAAAAAGTCTATCTCGACACTTCAGATAACTAGACCTGTCATTAAATTAGTCTAAATATTCAATTGTCAAAAATAGATATTTCTCGTCAAGAATTGACGCACCCTTTTTAAAACGCTAAAAAAATACCCACGTCGAACTCAATACGGCTTAAGGCTGAGGCTCCTCAACAGTTTCGTATTCCTCTAGCTGAGCCTTGAGTTTCTTCTCACTGTCCAGCCTGAATTCTATATTAGATAGAATTCCTCTTAGTATATTCATCTCCATCACATCGATCCTGATGCGACTAAACAAGCGGCGCATTCTTGGCATAAGCTGTCGGGGATTCTCAGGATCATGAAATTTAATGACCGTCATCACTCTCTCTAAATGAACATAGAAGTGTTCAACTTGCTCTCCATTTGCCTTCTGTTGATCCCAAAGCTCATCCTCAGCAACCACCGGCCGCTCATCCAAGGCTAATGCTGCCTTGCGCACTTCATAACAAACTACCATCACAGCCGCTGACAGATTTAATGAGCTATAGTTCGGGTCTGCAGGTATCTGCACATGGAAATGACACAGCTGGAGCTCCTCGTTGTTAAGTCCCGCATCTTCCCGGCCAAATACCAGTGCGACTTTGTTGGCTGCCGCCTCTGCCACCGCCTTCTGCCCACACTGCTCAGGCGAAACCATCGGCCAAGGGATGTTACGAGACCGCGCACTTGCTCCGATGACCAGACCACAGCCCTCGACAGCCTCCTGAAGACTGGGAACCACTCGGGCATTATCGAGAATATCGACCGCAGAAACCGCCCGACCCACGGCCACGCCGCTAGGAAAGTCCGCCGGCGCTACCAAAGTCAATTTGCTAAGGCCCATATTCTTCATCGCTCGTGCGGTAGCTCCGATATTTCCCGGATGAGAGGTATTAACTAGAACTACACATATCTGGTTGAAATCAAACATTTTACTATTACTACTCGTAAACTAAGAGGCTCGAATTATAGCAGGATAGATACGGTGTCGCGGGCTAACAGCGGTTAAATTCATGTCAGAGGGACACCTTGGTTGCTTAGGATGCCTCTGAACAATTCCATGGGAGTTCTGCGAGTCCTGAAACGTTCAACCGCGATGCGCAGTTCGCCGTTACTGCTTTTGTCCTAAACAAGAACTGCAATGAGGCCGCTGAATGCTTCAGGGCTCGCCCTTCGCGACCTTTGGACTGCTCCGATCTCCATGTTGTTTCTTACTGGCAGGCGAACACATGCCTGCAAAGAAACGCCTTGGTCTCGACATTCCAAAAGCCAGAAGTGCCATAGAATTGTTCAGAGGCACCCTAAAGCGTAATAGTTTCCTTCTGCTTTCTTTTGTTTGCTATCATAACTGTGAATATCGGTGGCTGTAGCGCAGTGCATGAGCGGAAGTAATTCCCTAAGAATCCTCCAACAGACCCGCGACAAATGGGCTCGATCATCTCGATAGAAGCCCAAAATTGCTTCCTAACAGGCCGACGCCCGTTAGCAAGCTCAGGAAGTCAGCAATGCATCCCTTGTTAAATATCGCGCTTCAAGCCGCCAGAGATGCGGCCGAGGCAATAGCACATAGCAGCGACCGTCTCGACAGAATTAAGATCATCAATGACGACCCTGCTCATTTCCTCACATCGATGGATTTAGAAGCCGAAAAAACAATCTTCTACCATTTAGAAAAGGCCCACCCCGAGCACAGCTTTCACTCCCGCGCCTCCGGCCTCAAACAGGGAGAGAACAAGGACACTGTCTGGCTTATCGACCCACTTCTAGGGAGTAGAAATTTCGCTACTGGCTATACGCAGTTCGGCGTATCACTAGCCTGCCAAATTGACGGCGTGATTCAGCATGCAATCTTAGTCTGCCCTCTTCTGCGCGAGGAATTCATTGCAACCAGAGGTAAGGGCGCTCGACTCAACTCGCATCGTATCCGCGTAGGCAAGCGCACAGAGATTTCCGGAAGTCTTATCGGTCTCAACCCCGACGGCATGCCACAAGACCTCGCACTGGGTCTACAAACAGAAATCATGACCGCGGGTGCCAGCCCGAGGATCTCCGGCTGCACCGCTTTGGATATGGTGCAAATTGCGGCAGACCGACTGCAGGGCGGCTGTTCGGCGAACGAAAATATGCTTTCTTTAGCTGCGGCCAAGCTCATCTTGCAAGAAGCGGGTGGATTATTGGCCAGCGAAAGCGGAAACCCTAATCTAACTGATGCGAAGCAATTGTTGTACGGCAATCCAAAGATATATAAGCAACTGAGCATGCTGCACAAAGGCCTTACTGACTAGGCTTTGCAACTTCCTGTGTCAGGGGGAACATGATTTCAAAAGTAAGGTATATTGATCAGCACTGACGATCAGCACTGATTCTGATTTAGCATTCACATTAGGCTAATAATTAACTATGTCTTCGACTAGCAATAAGTACAGCTACAATCTGTCCGAAGGCTCCATTCAAAAATCTCTCATCCGCATGACGACTCCGATGATCATCGGCATGCTCCTGCTATTCACGTTTAGCCTCGTAGACACATTATTCATCAGCTTTCTCGGCACCGAAGCGCTGGCTGCAATTAGCTTTACGTTTCCGGTTACCTTTACCATTATGAGCCTTGCTATCGGCCTTGGCATCGGCGCCTCAGCCGTCGTCGGCAAGTATCTAGGCCGGTCTGAATACGAGAAAGCTAAAGAAGCATCCACGGTAATTAACTACATTTCCTTACTACTCGCCGCCATTGTAGTAGTCGTCTGCTGGTTCTTCATGGACAGCATATTTCACTTGATGGGTGCTCGCGAATCGCTAATGCCCTCAATCAGGGAGTACATGCTCGTCTGGTTTCCAGGCAGCATCATGATCGTCTGCATCATGACGGGCAATAGCATATTGCGAGCGTGTGGCGACACCAAGACACCTAGCATATTGATGGCTGGCGCAGGCCTCATCAACGCCATCCTCGACCCCATCTTCATATTCGGCCTCGGCCCCATACCCGCAATGGGGATTCAGGGCGCAGCTTGGGCTACCGTTATTGCTTGGGGAGTCTGCTATTTCTATTTGATGTATATCCTCGTCATTCAAAAAGAACTGGTGAGCGGCTCGCTGCCAAGTCGTCCTACCATGCTTTCGTCCGGGCGCGAGATGCTGCGCATTGGCGTTCCAGCCGCCGGGGCAAATATGATGACGCCTCTGGCGGCTGGCATCATGACGGCGATCGCAGCTAGCTTCGGTGACGAGGCTGTTGCCGCCTTCGGCGTAGGAGCTCGACTCGAGCCTATGGCCACTCTGATCGTCTTAGCGATGTCCTCTTCCCTACCGCCACTCATTAGTCAGAATTTTGGCGCAGGCAAGATCAACCGAGTTGAGGAAGCCTATCGACTCTCGATCAAGTTCATTCTCGGCTGGCAGATGCTGGTTTATGTAGTGCTTGCCCTCGGTGCAGGCCTAATCGCCTCAACATTCTCCGACGACCCTGAAGTGATCGGGACTATCAAACTGTTTCTCTGGATTCTGCCACTGGGCTATGGCATGCAGGGCATCATTATTCTGACGAACTCATCATTGAATGCCCTACATCGGCCTATGTCTGCACTGTATCTAAGTTCAGCACGCTTTTTTGTGTTCTACGTGCCACTAGCTTATGTGGGGAGCCAGTGGTTTGGATTAGTAGGGTTCTTCGGGGGCGCTTTGTGCGGAAACCTCTTGATGGCCGCTATATCTCTGCGGACATTTAATACGGCAATCTCAGGAGAACAGCAGAATCAAACGAATTCCGCCTAGAATACTGCCTGAATCACTACAAGCGCGTCTCTGCAATAGAACAGCACTGTATCTTCTAACTTTTTTGACTCGCGCTATCTGCTGAATTTGACATGCCTAGCTGCGAAACAAGTTTTTTACACCATCCAGTAACGAGGCAGCTGGTGGTATCGGTGCAGCAGCCTCAGCCTCACTAGCTAGCTCAACAAGACTAAAACTTTTGTCCTCTACTGTCGCACTACCTGGCCCATCGTCGTAGCTTAGTCGGTTGTTAACCTGCTGGAAGGCCAACATCTCCATACAAAGATCGTTGTAGTCTTCTTGCGTGAGTAACTCCGGCTGCTCCTTCATGTTCATCGTAAAATGCTGGTCATTTGCAGCTGAAAGATAGTGTAGCTCCCTCTTCGAGCTTAACAACAAGCCTTCTTCCTTCGCGATGTTGTAAAGCGGCGTTCCACGCAGAGGAATATAAGGGAAAAAGAAGAAATGTTCTGGCGCGATAGTTTTGTTTAGCTCAAGGGTCTTACGCATATTTTCAGCAGTTTCTAGCGGCGCGCCTACAATATTAAACGTGAGTCGATTGATGCCTGCCTTCTTGCAGTTGGCAGCGGCCTCGATAACCTGCTTATTAGTCATCTTGCGACCCAACATCTTCGCTCTGAACTCTTCGTCACCACTCTCTATGCCAAACCAGATCGTGTGGCAGCCTGCATCTGCTGCCATCTTGCAGAAAGCTTCGTTCATCACCTCGACACGCGAATTTATCGAGAAAGGAAGACCAATCTGTTCCCCATAGAGTGGGAAGAACGCTCTAACGAATTTCAGATTGGAAAGAAACAGCTCATCCCAAAATTCAAAATAGCCCACACCGTACTTATCTCGCAGACGAATAAGTTCATCCACCATGTCTTGCGGATCATATTTTCTAAGAAATGTCTTCTTCGTTTTCCAGCCCTCTAAGATTGGCGTGTTGCAGCAATAGGTGCAACGGTACGGACAACCTCGCCCGGTCATAACCGGCAGGACAAGAACTCCCTTTGGTCCGAAAATTGAGGAGTTTACGTCTTTAAAACCATCCTCCTTTTCAAAGACATCGTAGTCGGGAAAAGGCAACGATGCCAAGTCGCCGATCTGATGCGCTTCTGTTTCATAAACAGAACCGTCGGTTAATTTTTCCCACATGCCATCTGCTGGGCCATGTTTCGTTCCCTGCAAATGCTGCACGAGGTTGCCGATGGCGTGCTCTCCATCTCCTACGCAAATGTAGTCGACATTAGGGCTCTCTATTGTTTGCTCTTGCGACAGCATTGCCTGATAGCCACCAATCACAAGTGGCATGTCCGGCATCAATTTTTTGATCTGGGCGAAGTAAGGCTCCATAGGATACCAATGCGGGCTCATGATCGAGAAAGCTATAACATCTGCATCCAAATCCTGAATCATGCGCGCATAATTTTCAGGGGAATATTTTTTCGCATCACGCAGAATTAGTACCGGCTCGAGCAGCACTTCCACATTCGGGAAGTCACGCTTTAGATAGGCTGACATGCTCGCGATTGGCATCGCTATTTCATTGCCATCCGGGGAATAAAAGGAGAAAGCGAGTCGCAACGTCTTTTTCTTAACGCTGCCGAACCAACGCGACTTTTCCTGTGGATACACCGGCCGATCATTGCCAACCGCTATAACATCTACCTTGGAATTCATAGCTTAATCCTGAGCACTCATTTCTAGGTGCCGACACACACAAATAGTAAGACTTGCCGACTAAAACAAACAGCTTTTACTCATTTGCTATCGACCGAATAGCGTTAAAGTATACCAGTATCTAGAATAATAAGCATGAGATGCAGCACACATAAAGCCCTGAATAATATGTGACTAATGCCTGTTTTTCTTGGCTGCGGTTTCCAGTGCGAGAGGATTCCTTTATGCTTTGCCTAATATCTGACGAGCCCTACGAACGCAGGTTTATCAAAAGCAATCTACCGATTCGGAAACACACTATGGATGCATTAGACGCTCTACACCTTAGAAGCTCCGTTCCCAAGCTAGGCGACCCGCTCCCCTCCCCGGAAATGCTTGAGAATATCTACAAGTCCGCGTTCAGCGCAGCAGACCATGCTGTACTCAGACCCTGGCGTTTTCTGGTCGTGAAAGGAGACTCGCGGAAGAAACTCGGCGAACTCTTCGCCAAGGCCGGCGTAGCGAACGATGCATCTCTAAACCAAGGGGCAATTGAAAAACTACGTTGCAAGCCATTGCGCGCGCCCCTAGTCTTAGTTTGCTTATCCAGCTTCAAGCCTCACCCTAAGGTCCCCGAGATCGAGCAAGATTTGTCTGCAGGCGCTGCCACTCAGAATATGCTGCTAGCCGCTTTCGTCCAAGGCTTAGGCGCGATTTGGAGAACCGGTTCCTTGGCCTATGACCCTATCGTCAAGAACGGCCTCGGGCTGAGCGCTGAGGAAAAAATTATTGGGTTTCTTTACATAGGAACGATCGCTGGCGGCACCAAACAGCTGTGCAAAGCCGACGTTCAGTCCTATTTTCAAGAGTGGTAGGCAAATAAGCAGGTAGTTTGGTACGACACCCATGGCAAGCCACCGCATAACTATTCAGTGTTGGAAAAGCGAAACCTCTCTTCGCAATTTACTCCTACCTTTCTCCAGATATGAAGAATGCAGCACCTGCAATGCCGATCTGCATGCCTGTATTTCCTGCAAGAACTATGCGCACAACCTTGCAAATAGCTGCAGCGAAGATCGCGCAGAATTTGTTCAGGACAATGAGAAGGCTAACTTTTGCGACTTCTTTAAAGTGAATTCCAAGGCCTACAGAAAGAAAGGCGAGGCCGCTTCTATAGTAGCTAAGGCTAGTCTAGCTGAGCTGTTAGCAGAAGAAGTAGAATCAGGCGCCGAAGCTGAGACGTCGCCCACTGCCCAAGCGAATAAGGTTCTTGCTGAATTGAAGAACTTATTCGATGAGGAGTAACAACAGTCTGGACATTTTCATAGCCACTCCCCAACCTAGTACGATACCCACCCAAACCCATATTGGCACTAACTACACCCCATTTAATCGGCACCCAAACTACGCATCAATCTTAACCAGACTCCATCTAAACGGCAGTTAAACCGCGCTTGAACTTAACCATACTCCGCGCAAACGCCCTCAGACGGAGGCTAGCCATAAACTACGCCCTCATTCATTCCTATTTCATCTGAGGAGGGTAATATGAGTCCTAACAAGAGAAGAATTGCCATGACGAATTTAACTAGAGCAACACAACTATCTTTAGCCACAACCTTGATCTTAGGGTCGAGTGCGATCTATGCAGATCATGGCCAGCGCAACAATGACGTAGAAAGTTTACTGCTCAATGTCGCGTCCGCCTTTTTAGTAACAGAGGCTGCTCAGTATTCGATTCTCGGCAGAGAGCAGCGTTCTCGTCATAGTAGGGGGTATCGTCGCGATCGTGATAATTCGGGGCACAGCTTTGTGCGGCAGACGATTGCTATTCTGGAGCAAGCTTCACCACCGAACCCGTTAGAGGTGGCAGCTCTCGTCGAACGCGGACCGTCGAAACCCGTATCAAAATAAAGCGGTAACCGGCGCTAGCTTCATCGGAATCTGTCACGATGCCTCTCATATAAAAGATGTTATAATTATACTAACGAAAAGACTGATCAGTCTACACAGATTATTCGCTTAACCTGTATCACCCAAGTCAATTCTTAAACACCATAGGGTATTTTGATTACATCAGCGTCAAGGCGAAGCGAATACTTTATCGCTACCTTTCACTACGATTAGCTTGCGCTCAAGAACCAAAAGATCACATTTTAGTATGGATATTCGGGTTCCAGCCAAGGGTTGAATGATCCTATGGTAGCTCTAGCCTTCGGGCTATTCCGAGATCAAGGCCAGAGCTATCATAAAATTGTTCAGAATTACCCTAGCTAAGCGAACCACTGCTATAATGTTGTCGTCCAACCAGAATAGACGATGATGCGAACCACGATTTTTTCTACTCCTCTAATCACGCCGCTGCTGCGTTTTCTAGCAATTTTGATCCTCAGACTGGTCGGATGGACGTCAATCGGTAGCAAAGTATCAGTTCCAAAATATGTCCTTATTGGCGCGCCTCATACCAGTAACTGGGATTTTCCTTTAATGCTATTGGTTGTATTGGAATTACGATTGCAGCTTTTTTGGATGGGCAAACACACCCTCTTCCCCTTCCCATTTTCCGGCATAATGAAATGGCTAGGAGGCATTCCGATCAATCGCACCAAGTCACACAACGTTGTGTCTGATATCGTCGGTCAGTTTAAGAGTAACGACAATCTTGTAGTTCTAGTACCACCTGAAGGGACTAGGCGCAAGGTAAGCGAATGGAAGACCGGCTTTTATCACATAGCGAATAACGCTGGAGTGCCCATCTTGATGGGCTACGTGGATGCCGCAAAAAAAGAAGCCGGATTCGCAGACTTCTTCTACCCCACTGGGGAATTAGAAAGTGACATGAAAGAAATTCGTAGCTTCTATGCGAAGAAGAAAGGCTTAACAGCGGGGAATAGTTAGGGTAACTCTGAATTCGCGGCGGCAGTGTTATTACTGCCCTCAATGCCAACACCTGAATATTCAAGGCACTTAAGTAGGCTCTCAAAAACAAACTGCGCATACTCTTGCTTACCAATATCTCGCAATTTGAATTTCCATTGTTTCAAATGCCATTGCTGCAGCTGAGCCGTTACCTGAGAAGCCAGTAATTTAGGATGGTCACAAATGAATTGGCCGCTTGCCACGCCTTCAAGTATCGCGTCCATTAGTATGCCCTCAAAACGCAACTCAAGCTCGAGTGTTTGTTGTTGTTGTTCCCGCGGCAACCCCTTTAGCTCCATAAAACAGAAGTAGTACCAAGGACTCAATTTCTCTATGGCGAATATTTCTCCATAGACGATTGCGCGCAAGCACTGGAGTGGTTCTAGATTATGAGCACTTAGTCCACCGACGATCTGCTCGATAGTATTTCTTAACACGCCCTCTATTACTGAGGCGAGATCGTTCTTGCTACCGATATAGGCATATAGGCCACCCATGCTTATGCCCGTCTCTCGACTCAGATCCCTCAGACTCATCGCCTGAAAGCCCTTAGTATTGGCAAGAGTGAAAGTTGCTGAAAATATCTTTTCAAGATTTCCAATGGCTATCTTTGGGCTCTTAATCTCCATTTTATGTTTGTGCATTTCGAAAACACTGCGCCAGAAAGTCTCTCCCTCTAAGGCCCAGGCCTCGTTGAAGGACTCCATGCTAATTTCGATTGGCCAAGCTGCCATTTTTCTGCCTTCCCTGACTCGTTTGAATCTCTATTCGTCAACCATTGTTATGCAATTCAAGTGTAGTAGGTGTTAGTTAACCACAAAAAAAGTTTCTATTCGAATAACAGTGAAACCTATTAGATAAACGCCTATCTAGCACCGCCGGGTCTCTACTTGTGGCTTTTACATCATCGCAGCAAGCATCACTTTAGCATCCGCACTGACAAGCCTAAACCCAATAGGAGGCGATGGCTGCTAAACCTGCGATCACACAGAGTCCTAGCGAGACGCGCCGGAGATTCTCGTGCGAGATGCGATGCATGGTACGCATCGCTATCCAGTAACCTGCCAACGTGGCAGGCATCAACGGCAAGGAAATCATAATATGTTCCATACCAAAACGCCCGATACTCGACAGCATCACCAGAGACATAAAACAGCTAACCACAAAGAATGCCGCTAGGTTCGCCCTAATAAAATCGTTCTCTTTGTGTTGCATTACCAACGCCATAGGCGGCCCACCTATCGACGTACTCGTTCCCATGAACCCAGAAAGAAAACCTGCGCAGAAAAGCGACTTCCCATTCGCCTTAAAAACAATATTGCTCATACTCAGAGCTACCGCAACAAGAACCGACAGACCCAACCAGAGTGCTAACGCTTGCTGGTCGATCCAGAGCAGCAGGAAGCCACCGGATACGGTCCCAGGGATTCGTCCTAGAATCGCAAACCTCAAACCACGAAAGGAAATTGAACGCCAGTGGCTATAAGAATTTGCAACCGACAACGTTAACGCCGAGATAGTGATGGGCGCAGGAACATAAAGCGGGTCTATCAGAAAAAGAATGGGCGCCGCGACTATAGCCAGGCCGAAACCGATTGAACTCTGAACAAACGAGCCAACGAATATGACAAATACTACAATTGCGATTTCCATAAGCGGCTGTAGACAGGATCAGCGCAGCATTAAGCTGGCTGATAGTAAAACGTGAAGTGAATTGGCGAAACCTATCGTGACGATAAAACTACTCTTCATTGGAGCCCTGCTTCTCAAGCAGAGCATCATAGCCGCCTTCGTTAACTACTTCCTGGAAACCTATCTCCATTAACATTTCGAGTGCAATGCCTGCGAATGTCCCTTGACTGCCATCGTATATGTGCACTTCTTTAAAGGTGTCGGGCACTTCTACGAATATTTTGTGCCCAATATCACCGTAAGGAATGTTAATAGCGCTTTCGATATGTCCGCGACGATACTCACGCTGAGAGCGCACATCAATCCACACAATGTTGTCATTCACCTGCGCCGCCCACGTGACCGGCGCAAAGGCAAAGAAACTTGCACTTGCTAGCAGAGGAAATAGGAGTAGAGCAATTCTCTTCATGATCGCCAAGGCTCAGAATTGAGCGCATGATAATACTCGCATATAGCTGCAAGCTCCAGCATTGGACAAGTGCAAAGATGCCTCAGAACAATTTGATGGCGCCCTAAGTTGCCGCTGGAGTGCAGGACTCTTACAATGCAACTAGTCAGACAATAATCCCAGCAACAACTTCAGTAACATTCTTAATAACAACAAGGAAGGAATTCATGAAATCACGCGCTGCTGTTGCATTCGAAGCGGGGAAGCCACTTGAAATCGTCGAAGTCGATCTGGAAGGCCCAAAAGCTGGAGAGGTTCTTATTGAGATCAAGGCGACTGGAATCTGCCACACGGATGCATTCACTCTGTCAGGCGATGATCCTGAGGGTGCTTTCCCCGCGATACTTGGTCATGAAGGTGCTGGCATTGTCGTCGAAGTCGGCCCTGCCGTTAGCTCCCTAAAGGTTGGCGACACCGTCATCCCGTTATATACACCCGAATGTCGTGAATGTAATTTCTGCTTGAACCCCAAGACAAATCTCTGCCAATCGATACGCGCAACCCAGGGTCGCGGACTGATGCCGGACGGCAGCAGTCGCTTCTCTCTTGACGGCAAGTCCATCTTGCACTATATGGGATGCTCTACGTTTTCCAACTACACGGTGCTACCTGAGATCGCACTAGCAAAGATTCGCTCTGACGCCCCGTTTGATAAGGTGTGCTATATCGGCTGCGGCGTTACGACTGGCGTGGGCGCAGTGGCGTTCGATGCTAAGGTAGAACCGGGCAGTACAGTTGCCGTTTTCGGACTCGGCGGTATCGGCCTGAATGTTGTTCAGGGAGCGAAGATGGTTGGAGCCGACCGCATCATTGGCGTCGACCTTAATGCCGACCGCGAAAAACTTAGCCGCGAATTCGGCATGACCGACTTTATCAACCCATCGGACACCGACAATGTCACTGAGGCCATAATCGACTTAACCGATGGCGGCGTAGACTATTCATTCGAATGCATAGGCAACACCACGACTATGCGCCAGGCGCTGGAATGTACCCACAAGGGTTGGGGTGAGTCTTTTATCATCGGCGTAGCAGGATCCGGGCAAGAGATCTCGACGCGCCCTTTTCAACTGGTAACTGGTCGCTCCTGGAAAGGCACCGCCTTCGGTGGCGCGCGCGGCCGCAGCGATGTACCCAAAATTGTTGATTGGTATATGAATGGCAAGATCCAGATCGACCCACTCATTACACACACGATGCCCCTGGAAGATATCAATAAGGCATTCGATCTAATGCATGAAGGTAAAAGCATTCGATCTGTCGTACTTTTCTAAATAGCAGCTCTAACAACCCGTTCACAAACACTAATCGAGTAATCTCTATGAAATACCTTCACACAATGGTCCGAGTAAATGACCTAGATAAGTCTTTGGAGTTCTACTGCGTGCATCTGGGTCTCAAACAGCTGCGGCGCCGCGATTTCGAGGAGGCTAGGTTTAGCCTGGTATTCCTCGCAGCCGAGGGAGATGAGGACGCTCAGGTTGAGCTTACCTACAACTGGGACTCTGAGGAGTACGACGAGGGCCGCAATTTCGGTCACCTCGCCTATGCCGTAGACGACATCTACGCCACTTGCCAGAAACTGATGGATGCCGGTGTAGCTATCAATCGCCCGCCACGAGATGGCCATATGGCTTTTGTTCGGTCACCGGATAATATCTCGATCGAACTGCTGCAACGCGGCGACGCTCTGCCGGCTCAAGAGCCGTGGAAGAGTATGGAAAATACCGGTAAGTGGTAGCCGTATTTGCTCGCCGAGCTTGAGCTAATCTGGCGGCTCGTTTATCATAGCCTCACTTCGAAATACGCTATTCTCAGCGAAGCATCTCATTCGCATTAGTGCCCTGAAACGGGCTCTCTATAACACTGGAAGATCACTATGCAACTGCTTGATGGCAACTCTTGCTCGGCGAAAATTCGTCAAGAAATCGCTAAAACCGTCTCTGAAATTAAGGCCAGCGGCCAGCGCGCGCCTCACCTCGCGGCGGTACTCGTCGGAAATGACGGCGCCTCACAGAACTATGTCGCCTTCAAGGTAAAAGATTGTGCTGAGGTAGGTTTCGAGTCAACCACGATTCGTCTAGAGGACACTATTAGTGAGCAGGAATTGCTCGCCAAGGTCGATGAGCTAAACAACAACGATGCGATCGACGGTTTCATCGTGCAACTGCCACTACCTAAGCATATCGATGAGACTAAGATCATCTTGGCTATCGACCCAGCCAAGGATGTCGATGGTTTCTGTCCCGAAAACGTGGGTCGCCTGAATCTGGGCCTGCCCACTTTCATATCGGCCACGCCCAATGGCATCATGGAACTGCTAAAGCGCTATGGGATAGTTACTGAAGGAAAGCACTGTGTAGTACTAGGGCGCAGTAACATCGTTGGCACTCCCATGGCAGTATTAATGTCGCGCAATACCAATCCTGGCAACGCGACCGTTACCATCGCTCATAGCAGAACAAAGAATCTCGCTGCGCTTTGCGCAACAGCCGACATACTTATCGTCGCCATAGGTAAGACAGAGTTTGTCAAAGCCGACATGGTAAAAGAAGGCGCCGTAGTTATCGACGTAGGGCAAACCCGAGTTCCAGATGACACGAAGAAATCAGGTTTTAGAAACGTAGGTGATGTTGATTTCGAGAACGTGAAAGACAAGTGCTCCTATATTACTTACGTAACCGGAGGTGTAGGTCCAATGACACGCGCCTCTTTGCTGCAAAACACCCTCAAAGCCCACCAAAGAAGATAGAGTAAATATCATGTTTCAATCACTTCCAGCTCTTCCAGCCGATCCCATTTTGGGACTCATGGCTAGCTACCGTGCCGACAGCAACCCGAAGAAAATCGATTTGGGAATCGGTGTTTACAAAAATGAGACTGGCGATACGCCCGTCATGACGGCGGTAAAGAAAGCCGAGGGCATGATTCTCGATTCGCAGACGACGAAAAGCTATGTGGGCCCAACTGGCGCTGCTGGCTATAACGCGATAGTCGCGGAGTTGTTACTTGGAAAGTCCCTCAATGACAGCCTAGGCAAGCGACGCGTTACCGTGCAGTCACCCGGCGGCTGCGGTGGCTTGCGACTCGCCGCAGAATTCATTAAATCAGCTAACCCCGATGCTACCGTCTGGGTAAGTAATCCAACTTGGGCTAACCACGTTCCTCTTCTAGGTTCGGCCGGACTCAAGATCGCCGAGTATCCCTACTACGACTACGACAGTCATAGTGTGAAATTCGACGCGATGATTGAATGTCTTAGCAAGATTGATAGCGGCGATATCGTGTTACTGCACGGCTGCTGCCATAACCCTTGTGGCGCCGATTTAAACCAGGAGCAGTGGCAGCAGGTTCGAGACGTTGCGCTCAAACAGGGCTTCACTGTATTTATCGACCTTGCTTATCAGGGCTTAGGAGATGGCCTCGAAGAAGATGTCTACGGCACACGCCTACTCGCCGAGTCCTTGTCCGAATTGATAGTAGTCAGTTCCTGCTCTAAGAATTTCGGACTCTACCGCGAGCGCACCGGTGCGATGACGCTAATCTGCGACAGCGATGCCGCGGCTACAGTGGCTACCACCCAGATAGCTGGCGCCGCGAGAGCGATGTACTCAATGCCACCTGATCATGGTGCCGCCATCGTCCAGCTGATTCTCTCGAATGATGTATTGCGCAAGGAATGGGATGCTGAATTAACCGAAATGCGAGACCGTATAAACGGTCTGCGCGCCCAATTCGTTAAGCAGATTCAGTCTATTGGAATTGGGCAGGATTTCAGCTTTATCGAGAGAGAGAAGGGCATGTTCTCTTTCCTAGGCGTGAATGTGGATCAGGTTCAGACGCTAGTCAACGACTACAGCATCTACCTAGTTAACTCTAGCCGTATCAACGTGGCCGGTATTAATGACTCTAACATAAAGTATCTAGCCAACAGCCTCGCTACCGTACTAAAAGCGTAGTCACATCTTCAGAGGGGGCCTGTCTCCTAAACTGCGCGAGACCTCAGAGATTCCGAAAGTGATCCGGCGAATTCTCTAAGTACTGTTTCTGTAGTTGACCAGTCGATACAGGCATCGGTAATCGAAACGCCGTATTTCAGATCATCTAGGTCGTCAGGGATAGGCTGATTACCCTCTTCCAAGTTGCTCTCGACCATGACGCCGATGATGGACTTATTGCCGCTATTGATCTGCTGCGCAACCTCATCCAAAACCAGTTTCTGATTGCAATGATCCTTATTAGAGTTGCCATGACTGCAATCAATCATGACATTCTCTATCAAGCCTGCCTTTTGTAGCTCTTCTTCGCAGGCAGCTACGCTCGCCGCATCATAATTGGGTGACTTGCCCCCTCTAAGAATGACATGACAATGCGGATTACCCCCTGTTCGAAACATGGCAACCTTGCCTTCTTCTGTCACGCTGATAAAACTATTTGTAGCAGATGCTGAGCGAATCGCATTTACCGCAACCATCAGCCCGCCATCGACATTGTTCTTGAATCCCACCGCAGATGAAATACCGCTCGAAAGCTTTCTGTGAGTCGGAGATTCTGTGGTGCGCGCACCTATCGCCGTCCAGCTAACCAAATCTTGCAGGTACTGAGGCGTTATTAGGTCCAAAGCCTCGATGCCAATAGGCAGTCCTATCTCAGCTATATCCAACATCAGGCGACGACCGATGCGAAGACCATGATCAATCTTATGGCTGCCATCGAGATGCGGGTCGTAGATAAGTCCTTCCCAGCCAATAGCGGTTCGTGGTTTCTCGAAATAAACGCGCATCACGATCAACAACTCGTTCGACAATTCATCAGCCAAAGTCTTCAAGCGCCTCGCATACTCGAGCGCCTCGGTCGGGCTGTGAATGGAGCATGGCCCAACGACGACGATCAGCCTCGAATCTTCGTGATCGAGAATGCCTTTGACCGAGCGATGGCCATTCTGCACCGTCTCCAGAGCCTTGCCTTCTAGAGAAAACTCGCTCTTTAGTGCCGAGGGCGAGACTAATTCCTCGTGACCAATAATATGAAGATTGTCGACTTCCTTTATGCGCTCTATCATTGCCGTACCTTGATGCTTTTTTAGGATTCCGGATTATGGTTGAAAACAGCTACTATTCAAAGCCTTATCGCTAAAATGTAGCTGCCTACCAGTGACAAGTGCGGCGCTATTTACAGGAGCACTCCTATTCTGTAGATTCCTCCACATTATTGAGCTTAGCGGAAAAGGAATCAGCAGCATGCCTAAAGCCAACGAACTTAAACGGGGAATGATCGTCGACATCGATGGAATACCACATATCGTCAAGCAGACAGAGAGCAAGAGTCCCTCCTCTCGTGGAGCGGCCACACTCTACAAAGTCCGCTTCAATAATTTGCAGACTCATCAGAAGTTAGACTCTTCATTCAAGGGGGACGATCTCCTAAAGGAAGCTGATTGTGTCCGCGTCGGCGTACAGTATTCTTACTTAGACGGAGACACCTACTACTTTATGAATATGGAAGACTTCAGCCAGTACGCGATAGACTCCGATCGACTTGAGGGTCAGATAGCTTACTTGGTAGAGCAACAGGAAGACATCGTAGCCTTGATTATGGAAGGCAATCTGCTTGGCATCGAATTGCCACAATCGGTGAATCTCGAAGTAACCGACACTCCACCGGCAGTGACCGGATCGTCGGCGACCAATAGAAGCAAAACAGCAACACTCTCGACCGGATTAGAAATTCAAGTACCCGAGTATCTCTCTGCGGGAGAAGTGATAAAGGTGAACACGGTAACGGGGAAATTCATGTCACGCGCTTAGTCTGCGTGAACAGAGATCATCTAGAGGAGTAACAGCGCGACGAATACGAAAAAACCAACGCCGGCTAACAGACCCAGCATAAGACTCCAACGATCTTCATTATGCTGATCACCCCAGTTCTGCTGAATAGTTTCGGCGTCGCTCTTACTTAATGCGGCATCTAAGACTGCAAACTCTTCCTTACTCATGGACATTTTTTATTTTTCCCCGATACCGTCTCCATAGTATCTTCCTCGCACATGGATTCATCTTACGAGTAACCACGACGCTGCTCCCTGCGAGCGACAACAGTTTTTTCGACTTCTTTTAACTCTGGCCGCTAATCCGCCATTGCCTCCTTTGACGGGCTTTATTACTCGCCTGTTCCGTTTGCCGCGCAACTAATCCTGCCTCGACTATAAGATTGGCCGCAATCT
>Ga0308015_10000566_pt1 | contig 16818 bp, 16 predicted proteins | sample Neamet231_FD_203128 | JGI IMG/M metagenome (GOLD analysis project Ga0308015, IMG submission 203128) | Marine microbial communities from water near the shore, Antarctic Ocean - #231 | ecosystem: Environmental > Aquatic > Marine > Unclassified | place: Southern Ocean | collected 2014-07-28
GCACTTATGATGGGAGATGAGAAATGAGTACAACACTTACACGAGTTTATTGTTCATTATGTGATACAATCACAAACTTCTTCAAAGGCTTCGTAACTGAAAGCAGATTTGATTCTGGCTGGGATAACAAAGGTTATAAAGCACTAAGCAAGTTAAGCGATTACGAATTGCGTGACATTGGTATCACACGCGGTGACATCAATCACATCTGTCGTGGTGGTACGGTACATAGAGGTAACTTCTAATGAATGATTCATTTTTAGTTGCTGGTTGGAAGCGTTTTGTCAAAGCACAAGAGTACAGAGCATACTGCATGGTCATTCAACAGCTTCGCAACCAAGGGCATTTTAAAGCAGCAAGTGAAATTGCCGACCACAAACATGCGATGTATAATTCCTAGTGTGGACTTCAGAAGAATACGAGTTTGAATAATGAGTGAATATGAACACGCACAGGCAAAAGCAATTGATGGAATAGTCTGTATGATCATGGTAGGCATATATATTGTCTATCGGTCTATCGGAGTATAAACACAAATTAATCTGTCTAGGTTGACAGATTAATATAGTGGTGTTACTATATAACAGTGGTAACACCACAACACACACACGGAGAAGAAGATGAAGAACTTAGTTAATATGCTAAGAGAGTGCGATGGAGTTCTATGTGAACAAGTCATGCTTTTTGGATTAGCAATTGCTACATTTGCAGTCATGGCATTATCTATAGCACAAATTGTTTAGTTGACAATCACTAAATACTTTGCTATACTAATAGCACAACACACACATACAGATAATAAAAGGAAAATACAATGAGCGAAAAAGTAGAATCCGAACATGGGGCTGAAATTTTAAAGCAGACCCAAGCAATGGCCGAAATGGTCAAAGGCATGATGCCTAAAGTATCAACTAATCAAAATGGTTACGAGATCCGCACTAAGGTGTTGGAGATGGCGCAGACCCAAGCATGGAACGATTATCATGCTAAGTTTGCAGGTTGGTCAACATCAGTCACCTTGAACGACGACGAAGTTGTAACAACTATAGAAGCACCAAAAGTACCTGGCGCAGAAGCTGTACTAGATGCAGCTAACTTGTTCATTGAATTTGTTAACGGTAACAAGCCAAGTAAATAATAATTAAAGAATAATAACGTCAGGACATAGTCCGGTGATACATTAGAGAAACAAGCAAGCCCTGCGTTAGAAATAACGTGGGGCTTAATCTTATGTGCTATTAATTAATCCTGATAATATAAAATATAATACAAGTATACCAACTACACTAGCTACACCAACTGTACACATATCAACCATAAACTTTTTATCTTCGGCTGCTTTCCTTGCTGCTATAATATTTGCTGAATGGATTCTTCTACGTTCGCCCATCATGTCTTCATAAAATGCACCTTGCCCTGACCAGATTAAGTACTCTCTTAATTCCTTTTCAAGTTGTGCAATTTTATGTTTGGCTGCGGTTACTTCTAGTGCTTGTGATTCAACGCTGGTGCCGTTAAATAATTTATTTACTACTGGTTGGTGTTGACTTGACTGACTAGCTCGAATAATTTGATCTTTAGCATCAAAGAACTTTCCAAACCCTTGTGCTAAGTCTGCTGCTTCCTTACCTGCGTCCATTGCCCTTTTAATACCTGTGTAAGCTGATGAAGCAATGCTTACTGCTGCTGCGATTTCTATCACGGGTGCCCTGTATATAATACGTAGGTGTACTACTATACAATAATATTTATATAAAGCACACGATAATCGTTGCTTATTCTGTCCAAGGTCTTCCTGTTACTAGTCCGCCAGTGTTAGCATTGTCAACTAATGCACCTGTATTATCGCTTGCATGATACCTAGTGGGTAATTGGCTATGTGTAATAGTATTTCTTGCTCTGTAAGACGGTGCATCTGTATCCGTCCCACCACTAATAGTTCCATCAAGAGCAATTGTTTTTCCTTCACGTTTTGCTCGTGCTAGTACAAGTTTTCGATCTTGTCTAGTTGCTTTGAGTGTTAGTGTTGATATTCCGTTTGCTGCCATGAGTGTATTCTCCTATATAATATTTAGTTAAATATGAGTATGATAGATATAAAACCATTCCAACAAACACTTGAAAAGCTCAAACAGGAAGGCAAGTACCGTGTATTCAATGATATACTCAGAGAACGCGGAAAGTTTCCTAAAGCGATTTGGTACGGAAAGTATGCAATCAAAGAGATTGTAAACTGGTGCTCAAATGATTACCTCGGAATGGGCCAGAACAAAATAGTCATAGATGCAATGCACACTGCATTGGATCAAACTGGCGCTGGCAGTGGTGGCACCCGAAACATTGGTGGCACTTCACACTATCATGTAGCATTAGAACATGAACTCGCTTCCTTGCATAGCAAAGAAAGTGCGCTCCTCTTTTCTAGTGCGTATGTTGCAAATGAATGGAGTTTGGTCGCTCTAAAACAAATCATTCCCGATATTGTGTTTGTTAGTGATAGCGAAAATCACGCCTCTATAATCCAGGGGATAAGACATAGTAGTGCTGACAAGGTTATTTTTAAGCACAATGATATGAGCGACTTAGAGGACAAGCTAAAGAACGTTTCAGGAACACCGTGTATTGTGTTCGAGTCCGTGTATAGCATGGATGGAGACGTGTCGCCTGCCCTCGACATTTGCAACCTAGCGGACCAGTATGGGGCAATGACGTACATCGACGAAGTTCATGCCGTAGGATTATACGGAGAACAAGGAGCAGGCTATCTCGAGAAACTAAACCTGCAAGAGCGTGTAGATATTGTAAATGGTACCCTAGGAAAGGCTTTCGGAGTACAGGGCGGATACATCGCAGGATGCGGAGACGTTATAGACGCTATCCGTTCTGTTGCTTCGGGCTTTATTTTTACGACAAGTTCAAGCCCAGTGATGGCGGCCGGTGCGCTTGCTTCTATCAAATACTTGCGTGATAATAATCAACTCCGTGAAGCACATCAAGAACGTGCTCGCAAACTAAAACATCGTATGATCAAAGCAGGACTAGAACCGATGCCGTGTTCAACAACACACATTGTACCATTGCTTATCGGAGATGCTAAAAGGTGTAAAGCTATTAGCGATGCACTGTTAGATGACCATGGAATATATGCACAAGCAATAAACTTTCCAACGGTTCCAGAAGGTACTGAGAGATTGCGCTTTGCTCCCACGCCTTTTCATACAGACGGTATGATAGAAGATTTAATCAAAGCATTAAAAGAGGTAATGAATGAATATTAAGAAAACATTGTGGTTCAGCTTAGGCATTGTACTACTAGGTGTAGCCTTCATTGGTATATACCTTCCAGGGCTTCCTTGGAGTACTCCTGCTGTTGGCGCTGCATATTGTTTCGCTAAGTCAAGCGATCGTATGCACAACTGGATCATGAATCATAAATTGTTTGGACCTTTCCTAACAGGATGGGCAGAGAAGCGAGTCTTCCCTACCAAGTTCAAATACTTTATGCTTGTAACAATGAGTTCAAGTGTAGCAGTACTTTGGTTTACTACAGGTAATCCTAAAGCTGTACTATGGAGCGGTGGAGCAATGGCACTTTGTGCTATATGGGCTTGGAGATTTCCAGGTTCGCATGAAGAACATGATAACCGAGTTGAAAAAGGTAAAAAGATTGCATGGCTAAAGTAGTATTTAGTATTTTCATTGACATACCAGAAGAGAGATTAGATAATCCTGGATGGTATGAAGATGGAAAACTGGTAACAACTGATAAAAGTCACCAGACTAAAATGTCTTTGTTGTCTAATGCAGATCTAGTTACAGAACGTCAGCGCCAGTACGCCAATGATATTGGTGCTGACTATATACTATACCAATATGATAGTACATACAAAGAATTTTTTGATGATATAAAAAATAGGTTTACAGAGATCAGTGAGTATGATATAGTAAACTTCTATAAGCACAGTCGCATGAGGGCTCTAGCTAATGAATATGATTACGTTGCATATATGGATTTTGACGTTGTACCTAACACAACAGAATCTATATTTGATGCTCATGATGTAGACAATAGGTTTGCTGTAGCCAATTCTAATAGATTGGCTGCAAGGGGCAAATCAATGGCGTCTGCTAAATATAATTTGTGTATTAGAAATCCAGCTTCAAAATATTGGAACACCCATGCTATGCTTTTTGAAGAAGGTTTAGACGGTGAAAATGATGTGTTTAATACCGGAATTATGGCCGGGTCAAGTGAAGTAATTAAGAGACTAGATTATTTTAAAGATTTCGATAATACTATTAATCTCATGACAAATATTAAGCATGATGAGTTTTCAATGTATCCAAAAAACATTCAGCGTATATTTAATTATGATAATGAAACGGTGTTTAGTTATTATATTAAGTCACGCGATGTTAAAGTGCAATACATGGATAATTTATGGCATTACCTAGTTGATGAGTTGATAAGTCAACCAAGTCAAATGAATCCTAAAGCTAAGCTTTATCACTTCATCAATAAAAAAATGCAGTGGATAAAAGGTATAAATAAGGGTAAGTAGTTTAGCAAAGAGCATATATCCAATGGCACAATATGAAGAACTTCAAATCGATAAAGGTACTGATGTAACAGTTCAGTTAGAACTGGAAGACACTAGTGGCAACCCGAAGAATCTTACAAACTATACTGTTGCAGGTAAGGTTAAAAAAACCTACAGTTCAGCGACTTCGACAGCATTTACAACTGAGATCCAGTCGCCCGCAACATCTGGTGTCGTAAATTTAAGCCTAACGAATGTGCAAACAAATGCTCTAAAAGCCAGTAGATACGTATACGATGTTGAGATTTCTTTTGTAGACAGTGGTTCAAACACTGTCGTAGAAAGAGTCCTTGAAGGCACAATTGAAGTTACGCCGTCCGTAACATAACTTTAAGGAATTCTCATGAAGGTCGTTATCGGAACGAATACCATCGTAAAAAAAGTTACTGTCGGAACACCACTAAAAATTGGTTCCGCAGCAAACGGTAGTCTTACCGGGTTAGATGATGTTAATGGCGTAATCAATCGTGCACACGATACAATACTACAATACGATTCTGCTGCCGGAAAATTTATACACGTCTCGCCTGCTACGCTTACCTCTGATGGTCTAACAGTTTCTGCATCTGGCATGGGCTCATTGTCAGAAACCGGTGGTACGCTTACATATGCTGGACCAAGTGTTGATAGTGTTCGAGCTCTTTTCAATGTTACGTACGACAGCAGTGCACTAGGAACACTTGTTAAAACTGGTGGAACAACACGATTAACAGGTGTAACGCCTGCACAAATTCGTAGTCAATTCAGTGCTGGTAACGATTTACAATATAATGCTGCTACTGGCCAATTCTCTGTTACGGTCCCAAGCGGATCGGCTGGATTTGACAGTAATTTTAATGCCAAGTCTACAACAAACTTGTCAGAAGGTTCTAATCTATATTATACTGACTCTCGTGGGCGAGCATCTATTTCTGTTAACGATGCAGGCGGATATGGTTCACTTGCGTATAATGCTCCGACAGGTATATTAACCTACACCGGCCCAAGTCTTGCTGATATAAGATCCGGAATTAATGTTGGTGCGAACTTAGCATATGATTCTGCGTCAGGCAAAATTACATTTACAGGTTCACTTGGCGGAACTTTTGATTCGGCTAATGCACGCAAATCGATAAGTGTTGTCGATGCAGGTGGTGCAGGTTCACTTGCATATAGTAATGCAACTGGACAAATAACATATACAGGCGCCTCTGATTCCTCTACACGCGGCTTGATTAGTGCAACTGGTGATATTACATACAATCAAAATACTGGTGTTATTAACTTTACACAAAAGACTGATGCACAAATACGAGGGCTTTTTAATGTCTCTGGCGACCTTGGTTACGATACTGGTACTGGTGTATTTTCTGTTGATCTCGGATCGGTGGATGTAACTGATTCTGCAGTTACTCGAGCACTATTTTCTGTTACAAACGACGCCGGTGATTATGGTTCACTTGCTTATAATGCTGCTGCCGGACAATTTGCCTTTACAAAGGTTACAGACTCTGACATAAGAGGATCTTTGTCTGCCTCCGGTGATTTGGCATACAATCAGACAACAGGCCAATTTAGTTATTCTAAACGAACAGACGCTGACATTCGTGGGTTGTTATCTGCATCCGGTGATCTAGCATATAATTCTGGTACTGGTCAATTTAGTATCACAACAGGTGCACATTACCAAGACTCAGATGCACGTCATGCTATTAGCTTTAGACATGATGCAGACTCAATTAATAATGTCAATGAATATGGAACAGTAACGTTTAATCAAGCAACTGGCGAAGTAGTAATATTTGGCACACGTGATTCTGATATTCGTAATTCAATGAGTTTTGTTGATGCTGGTGGTCTAGGATCGCTTGCGTACAATCAAGGCACAGGTCAAGTTACATATACAGGACCAAGTGATACTGATATTGCTGGAACATTATCGGCTAGGACTGATCCCCTATCAATGGGTAAACTTACTCTTGATTCTAGTAAAGGTCAGTTTACACTTAAGTTAGAAGATGATAGTGTCAGAGCTCTATTCAGTGTTACTTCAGATAACCAAGGTGGAACATCGCTTGCGTACAATCAAGCTACAGGTGTGTTTGCTTATACCGGTCCATCGGATTTAGGACTACGCGCAAAGGTAAGTGCTGTTGACGCTGGTGGAGATGGCTCATTTACATACTTTGAATCAGGCGGTGTGTTTACATATACCGGCCCTAGTCCTACTGAAGCACGAGCGCACTTTAGCGGTGGATTAGGATTAGACTATAATCAATCAACCGGCACATTTAGACTTGACAGCTCTGCAAATATTGTAACTGGTAGTATTGTTACAGGTCAATTAACTTCAGGTATAGTTAATGCCAACACTAAGTTAAATGTCGGTACAATAAGCTCATTGACGGACTCAAGTAATATTACTATTACTGGTAAAGCTATTACTTTAAAAGGTACATCAGAGCGTATCCTACTCGACACTCAGTTTCTTCATACAACAGACAATAGAATTATTTTTGCGGTTGATGATAGTAATACTACTAACTACCAAGCTGGTGGTTTTCAGATTGGTGGCGGGTCAAATGCGAAATATTTTGCTTATAGCGTAGCTAATGATTACTTTGCTACAAATACTGGTTTGTATATTCCGGGTGATATGACTGGTAAGACAATTGACTCAATAAACAAACTTATTGACGCACTACCTGACTCTGCGGAAATGAAAGGTATTCTTTCTGCTGGTCCTGGATTATCCTACGATAATACTAATGGCATATATCGAATTACATCTTCAGGTGTAACTGCAGGCACATATGGATCTGCAACAGAAGCAGTTCGATTGTCAGTGGATTCATTAGGTCAAATCGATAGTATCGGCACTCTTACTATTGCAGCAGTTTCCAACTTTACGTTTGACTCGTCAACTGGTCAGCAAACCATCGTCACAGGTGCAGGAAACTTTTATAACAAAGTAACACTCGATCCATTTACAACATCGACATTGTCAGAAGGTTCTAATCAATACTATACACGAGCCCGATTTGATAGTGCTCTAGGTGATACAACTTCTACTGCTACTATTAGATCATATATCAATGCTGGTCAGAGTTTAACATATAATGCTAGTACTGGTACTATATCTACAAATCAAGCGCTAGACTCAACCAGTAATGTTACTTTTAATAATATAATACAGACCGGCACGTTACGAGGCCCTGCAGATTTTATTATTGATCCGGCCGCCCACGGCGATGCAACTGGTACAGTAAGAATTCTTGGTAACCTTCAAGTCGAAGGTGTACAAACAACTATTAATTCTACTGCAATAAGTCTTAATGATAAGAACATTGTATTAGCTGATAGTGCAGCAGATTCATCTGCCCTCAACGGCGCTGGATTAACTATCGGCGGAACAAACATTGTAGACAAACCTACGTTTACATATGCCCATTCTACACAAAGATTTGTATTCAATCGCAATATCCAAGCAGATAGTTTTTACGGTGATGTAACAGGTAATGTTACAGGAAACGTAACTGGTCAAGTATCCGATATATCAAACCACAGTACAACAGGTTTGGCAGAAGGCAGTAATCTATATTTCACAAATGGCCGTGCACGATCAAGTATTACGGTAACAGATGCTGGCGGTGACGGATCATTCGTATATGATTCCGCTTCAGGTGCAATGACGTACACGGGACCTAGTCCTGCCGAAGCTCGGGCACACATTTCCGTTACCGATAATGGTGGTGACGGATCCATGTCATATAATGCCGCAACAGGTGTTATATCATATACAGGTCCTTCTGCATTAGAAACTCGAACTCACTTATCATTAACAGATGCTGGTGGCGATGGATCGATGGCATATGATTCTGCTAGTGGTGTGTTTACATACACTGGTCCGTCAGAAACTGAATGGTATAAACACTTTAAAGATAATGCCGATAGCTTTGGTGATGCGGTATGGGATTCTGCTTATGGAACAAAGGGCGGACTTAGATTACATAAAAGACATATTACTGGATTAGATGAAGTGGGTATTGACTCATTTGTCGCTGCACAAGAAAGCATGATGATATATAGTGGAACTAGTGGAAGACTGAGAAAAATGAGTCTTAACACATTAGCATCTGTTGTTGGTGGCGGTGGTGGCGGAAGCAGTATATTTGGTTATATTAATCTGTAGTGCGTTTTAAAGATATAAATAAACATAAATAAGAACAAGAAGTAGATCAGGTAGAACATGGCAGCAACATTCGAAAATGGTTTTGCGACAGTTGGAAGCACAGAGGCAACTTTGTACACTGCGCCGAGTGGTCTATCTGGAATACATTTAGTTGTAGGCTTCATTGCGACTAATATATTTGGCTCAGCCTTGCCAATAACTGTGAAACTGGTTAGAGGTGCTAGCACATACTACCTCGCTTATAACAGACGAGTACTACCAAACGACACTATCGACCTTTTGATGAATACTAAAATTTCACTAAAGGTTGGAGATCTTATTAAAGTCTCTGCTCCGTTGGATAATGCATTCAGCGCGATGATTACCGTAACTGAGGAAATATTAACATGAGCGGTGAATATAGCAGAGATAATAGTGGTGGTATATACAATGGTACACAGTTCCACGACAAGACATTTTATGGATTTAAATTAGATAGCGTTGGTCATTTAAATGTAGAGATTATTCGATCAGATGACAGCGATACTATTAAACTACCATACACAACACAGGCCGCGTATGTTGATTCAGCGGCTGATTCACTTAACGTAACTTTTGCCCATCCAGATGACTACAGATCATACTTTTGGTCCATGGACGCAATTACATTTAGATTTAATAACACGACAGGCCATTTAGAAATGGTTGCGTATTAATGAACCGGAGATACTAGTCCTATGGCAACAATTATCGACTTAGGTAAAATTAGATTTGAATACAAAGGTGTTTACTCTGGTGCGACAACGTACGAAGTAAACGATGTAATCAAATATGGTGGCAACGTATATGTATACACATACGGATTAGCCACAGCAGGAAACGTTCCTACCAATGTAACTTATTGGGATCTGATGATGGAGGGCTTCAACTTTGAAGGCGTCTTCAGCACAGGAACAACATATAATATCGGTGATGCGTTTTCGCATGGCGGCATTGTTTACATCGTTACAGCAAATACTGTTGTCGGCCAATCACCACCTAATGCATCTTACTACTCAACATTTGTTGATGGTCTTCAGTTCGAAGGCGTATGGGCAAGTGCTACGGCTTATCAGAAAGCTGACATTGTAACATACGGTGGCAAATCGTATATTGCCCTTCAAGATACAACGGGCAATACACCTTCTTCTTCTGGTGCGCAATGGTCAGTATTTGCTGATGGTTTATCGGTGCTTGGAACTTATAACAATGCAACCGCTTATAAGAAAGGTGATATTGTCACCTATGGCGGAACAACATACAGTGCGTTACAAGACACTTCTGCCGGAACTAAGCCTTCTGCCGGCGCTCCTAATTGGAACACATTCCTTGCTGGTCTAAATCTAAGAGATTCATTTGATTCTGCTAACACTTATGTTAAAGATGACATTGTACTTTTTGGTGCAAATCTCTTTAAAGCTAAAGGTGATATTACTGGAACGCATCCTCTTAATACAATTTATTGGGATTCATTCCTAAGTGGTTTCTCTTATGTCGGTACATGGAATACTGCTCGTAAGTATTATCCTGGTGAGCTAGTAACAAACGGTGGTAATCTTTACCAAGCTAAGATTACAAGCACAAACATTTCACCGTCATCTAACGCAGCCACATGGATTCACGTATCTTCTGGTATTACCAATCAAGGAACTTGGGTAACATCAACTGCTTATTATCCGGGTGATCTTGTTCAGCATGGCGGTTCAACTTATACAGTTTCAACTTCTCATACTTCCGCGACATTTGCGACTGATCTTTCTGCTGGTAAATTGGCAGAGTTTGCTCAAGGTGTTCGTAATAGAGGTACTTGGGTCGCTTCAACATTATATCTTAAAAACGACCTTATTCAATCTGGTACATCAACATACATTGCAGCAAGTGATTATACATCAACCGCTAACTTTGCGACCGATGCAGCAGCCGGTAAATGGACAATATTTGCTTCAGGCGCTGCAGGCGTACTACCAGGAATTACTGGTATCGATGTTGGTAAATCATTGGTTGTTAAAACGGATGGATCTGGCTTTGAATTAGGTTATACAGATAACTCTCCAAATACATACTACGTTGGTATTGATGGTGCGGTTGATGACTCCTTTGCAGGTAGATCACTTCAACGACCATTTGCTTCAGTTGCATATTGTATGACGCGTATTGCTGCAGAAAAAACTGCTGACTCTTCGGCTCAGGTCTTTATTAAAGATGGTGAGTATAGAGAAGCGTTGCCAATGACAATCCCGGCAGATACAACAGTATTTGGTGATGGTCAACGTAATACTACGATTTCACCAATTGCTGGTGACTCAAGCAAAACAATGTTCTTTGTGAATAGTGGCGTTCTTATTAAAGAGATTAAATTTACCGGTCTTACCGGGTTTGCTCTTCATGGCTCTGTTCCAGAAGACATTGAACAAGCAACAATTGGTGGTGTATTCTTTAGACTAGACCCAACAGCAGTTATTACTAAATCTCCATACATTAAAGAATGTTCAGCATTCTCTATTGGTGGTATTGGCTGTCTTATTGATGGTGGTTTGAATAATAACGCAAACAATGCTGGTTCGATGGTGTTCCACACATTTACTCAAATCCACTCTGGCGGAGTTGGTTTCTGGGTAAGACGTAATGGTAAAGCTGAGATCGTATCTTGCTTTACTTATTATTGTGATATTGGTTATGCATCTTCTGGTGGTGGTCAAATTAGATCCCTTAACGGTAATAACTCTTACGGCGAATATGGTACAATCTCAACAGGTAATGATTCAAGCGAAGCTACACTTAACGGTTCGGTTCGTGGTTATAACCTTGATTATGTAGAAACAAGTATTAAAAACGGTGAGTTTACAAAAGGCGGAATTGTTAGAGCACAAGATAGAACTAAAGCTCTAAATACAATCTCTAAGACTGATCCGGCTAGAGTTACAACAACAGTGGCACACGGTGTTACAGACGGACATAGAGTTAAATTCGGCAGCTTACTTCCTATTAGTTGGAATTCTGGTTCACAGCCAAATGCTAGTCAATATTATGCTGACGTACAAGACTCATATTCCTTCAACCTTTATTCTAATGCGGCGCTTAATGCATCGGTATCAGGTGAAGCATGGGGTGGACGAGTAGTAACTAACACATCTATCTCAGACATTACACGTTCAAACCCAATGGCAGTTACGGTTGCTTCGCACGCTTTAGATTCATACGACTTGATTCGTATCCAAGGTGTTGGCGGCATGACACAAGCTAATGATCGTTATTTCCTTGTAATGGATAATACTTCTTCTATTATCAAACTTAAGCAGGCTGAGAATAACTATATTGGTGTTGCAACTGCATCTACTAATTATGTAATTACTGGCACGGCCGGTGGAACTGCACACTCTGCAGCAGTAGAACCTGGACTGACACTTTATAAAGGATCGCGTTATTACTTTAATGTTGATTCAACAAATACAGCTGGCTTCTATCTAACAACCACTAATCCGGCCTCTAGTTGGGGAGCTCTTCAATACACCGGTGAATATACGACAGGCGTTACCGGATCAAGAGCAATTGGTGGTGGCAGACTAGCCATTACGATTGATAGTAGTGCTCCAAGCACATTGTATTATGCAAATGGTAATACTGCTTCAACATACGGTACAATTACAGTTGCTGCACCTGGTGATGTAGATGCTACTTCATACTCAGTATATAGTTCTGGTGGACAACTTAGAAAAACAGATTCTGGTGATGAATTAATCTCTGGATCAGGCACACTTCTAGGTACTAAGGCTCTTATTATTGACCACCAACCTGGTGCAAATAAACTAACTATTACCAATATTGTTGGAACAGGCTTCGATGACGGAGACTCAATAATCGACTCAGGTAATGCTGCTAGCGTATTTGCTATATTGACTGCCTCTAATGCTGCACACAATCAGTATGGTGCTACAATGTCATTTACCGGTCTTACGGGATCAAAACCAAAAACTGGTGGTTCAGTTGAATTCATTGGTAACGTTGGTGATTCTGGTTATGACTCTGTTGGCTCATATGTTATACAATCAGTTGGTGATTATGACTCATCTACTGGTAATGCCGTCCTAGTCTTTGCCCAGCAAAAATTAAACACACGTCCAGCACCTAACGGACAAGCGGTAAAAATTCGTTATAAATACTCACAAGCAAGACTAACTGGTCATGACTTCTTGAATATTGGTTTTGGTGATAAAACTGAAACTAACTATCCAGGTGCTCCGTCACTTCCTGTTAAACAAGGCAATGAGGTTATTGAAAGAAATACTGGCCGAGTATTCTATGTGTCAACTGACCAATCTGGTAACTTTAGAGTAGGTAACTACTTCAGGATTGATCAGGCGACAGGCCGAGCAACATTGGACGCCTCAGCGTTTGACCTTTCTGGTCTGACATCTCTGAGACTTGGTTCGATTGGTGCTCAACTCGGTGAAGCGATTAATGAGTTTTCGGCAGATGGCACTTTGTCAGGCAATTCAAACTTGGCTGTTCCAACCGAACAAGCTGTAAAAACATATGTCGATTTGGCAATTGAAGGAGCATCTTCACAGTCGCTACCCAAAAACGCTAAAGCCGGGGGATTAGCTACCGAAGCGTTCCTAGGATTTGACATTAAAGACTTAACTAAAAATGATGGTAAAAATCTTAAATAAAGATAACCACGGAAAAGGATATTAAAAAATGGCAAGCATTGATACTGTACGTAATGCACTCCTGGACAAAATCAATACTTCGATTGCGTCCGCAACACCAGAGCAACTGGCATACCTTACAAAGGCAGCAAATGGCATCGAACAGTCAACCGCATGGTCGACTGATGCTGTTGATTTTACTGCTGATAGTTATGGTGGTCACTTTGTAAATACAACTGCCGCCGCAGTAAAAGCAACACTTCCTCCTATGACGAGTAATATTGCTGGCGATGGTAGAGTCTCTTTTGTTGATCTAGCACAAAAATTTCAAACAAACAACTTTACTATTTCTCCTGCAACTGGAAATAAAATTCTAGGACAGGATAGTGATATTCTTGTTAATACTCAAGGTATTGCTGTAACAATTGTTTGGTCCGGCGATACTTATGGTTGGCAGTTCCTGGTTCAAGGTTAATTTGGTAATAATAGGAACATCAACATGGCAAAAAATTTAAAACTATATGTCAAATCAATAGGCGGAGGTGGCGGACTAAAATACGAAGATCATATTTTAGATTTTGTTGGCTATAACGCCAATGCATCAGCCTGTACTTGTTTCAAGCATATTGCAATGTGGTGTGTTCCAGTCGGTATTACTACTGCAAAATTCCAAATATGGGGTTCTGGAGGTCAATCAGAAGGTTTAACAGGTTGTGGTTTTAGTGCACCTGGTCAAACCGGAGCATATGCTGAGAAAACAATAAGTGTTACGGCTGGCCAATGTTATAAAGTCCAAACCGGGCAAAGACATTGTCGCTGTCCGCATACAAACGCCGGCGGTGCTTCTGCATGGGGAATTACTAATAAAGATCTAGTACATGGTACAACATCTGTTACAGGTACTGGACTAACAAACTTTTGTGCAGAACCTGGTTACAATACACCTTTTGAATGTTGCACCACAACTAACTATGGCACAACTCTTCTTGATAGTGAAACTCATTATTATTCACAAGGAGATTCTGCCCTTGGTGCAAATCGCGCTTGTTATTATGGTGCTGATAAAGGTTTAAGAGGTAGAAAATCTTATATGACTACTAATAGCCTTGGTATTGGCACTGCACAATGCAATTTTAGGTTTAATCAAGCTCTTCCAAATTGTAGCGGCTGGGGAAAATGTGGTGGTCACATACTTGTAGCAGCTTGCGGCAACCATACTCACTGCGGAGCATCTAACAAACAGTTGGGCATACAGCTGGACCTTGGCGTCTGTTATAACAATCATTTGAGTGATGATACAAATGCACAAATGTGGGATACAGCTGGAATGGGCGGCACAGGAGCCTCGGTTTGTGGTGGTACTTGCGTTTGTGGTAATATGGCCAATGGTGGCAAAGTAAGAGTACTATTCAGTTGAGGAAAATCTAGAATGGCTAAAAATTTAGTAACATTTCAGCCTGGTTCAGGACGGTCCCAATCAGAAGGGGCAAATCCTTGGTGTCAAATGACATTTACAACCGGGAATGGTTGTCACTCATATGGTCCTGGTCCAAGGGATCCAAATTATGGTAGTAATCAAGCTAATTGGACTGTCCCAACAGGCGTGACAAAAGCCGAATTTTATATAAGATCTTCTGGAAACAGCAGCGGAGGTACTTGCTGCTGTATGAGAGGATCACCCGGAAACAGTGGTATGTCTGCTGTAATATGCCCTACTATGACTGTTGGTGACGAATGGCAATTCTGTATGTCTGCTGGCGGTTGTTGCATTGCTGATGTTAATGGACAGCAAGCGTGTTACTTGAGGGTTTATAACAGGACTGTGAATGGTGCTTCTGGTTGCGAATATCTGCATTTATCTGGAGCATCTTGTAGTGGGTCATTTTGTAATTGGGGTACATGTTGTAATGTAAGTGGACAAACACGATTTGACACAGCTTGCGGGGCCTTTACATGTGCAAAGGATTGGCATTCAAAAAAGAACTTTGATAATACTAGTAGGTTTACATGCAAAAACTGTATGAAATATTCTGGTACTAGTCATACAGCACTAACTGATGGTACGCTTGATTCTGATGTAGATATGTTCCAATCCCGCTCAGGATTTACAATCATGCCATGCTCTGGTGCTTCGACACTTGGTGCCGCTTGTGCTATACAACACGTAGTTCCTATACAACACTTCGACACTACCAAAAGTCATTATGTGGCGGCTCCCGCAAACTTTACCGCCAATTGGACAGGCTCTGGAGCAGATTGTAATTACTTAACTCTGTGGAGTAGAGGCGTCAATGCTTATGGTCGAGCCGGCGCAATATGTGCGGGTGGCATGGGTCCACTTGTAGGTGGTTCAGAGGGTGGCAACTGCTATTGCGGCGGCTCAGGAGGCCAAGCTGTTGTTACAATCAGGTATAAATAAGGTAAAGAGATATGGAAAAATATAATGGCTAAAAATTTACAAGACCTTATACCTATTGCGCCAGGAACCTTTGATGAGGCTGATCATGGAGATAATGTTTGGTGGTTTTCAAATAACACCAATATTCCAAACGTTACGCACATTAGCACTCATGGTAGTGCTACCGACGGTGGTGGCCAAAAAGCTATATGGAAAGTTCCGACAGGCGTCACTGAAATTAATTTTCATGCATGGGGCGGCGGTGGATCTGGTGCTCCAGGTGTTTGCTGTACACAAGGTATTGACGGTGGATCTGGTTCGTGGGTAACAAAAAAATTAAAAACCGGATTTACTCCGGGCTCAAGTAGATATATTATTTGTTTAACTGCTAATGGTACTGCCGGTTCAAGAAACTGCGCTTCAGCTGCAGCTTCAAAACAAGCAAGTGAATATAACGTAAACGGCGGAGGCACTGGTCTTGGTACTGCTCCTGGCACGGCTGGTACGTGGGATGTAACAGCAGTGGATAAGTTTGATACCCTTTGTGGTTGTCGAGGTCCTGATGTTTCTATTGTCGGTCCTGGCCTTACAAATTTCTGTGCAGAAGGTGGTAATGGCGGATTAAGCCTTTATAAAATGCTGTATAATTTATGTACACGATGCATTGCAAGAACCGGTGGACCTAATAGCGGCTATGGAGTATTAAATTGTTGTAATCAAACATTTCGTATGTGTGATCTTAGGGGCCAAGAAACTGATAGTGATGCTGGTTTTTTTAGAAAAGCTAGATATTATGGCGGCGATGATGGCGCTAGGGGTACATATTCATGTTATCAATTAAGTTGCTGTGGTTGTTGGGAAGTAGCCGCTTGCAATCAATCCGGTGATAGAAAATGGCATGCAATTAGTGGTGCTAAATGGTGGGAAGGCACAAATTCTGTCAAGTATGGCCAAACTTTCAGTAGCAACTATCGAAGCTGC
>Ga0308015_10000577_pt1 | contig 16555 bp, 31 predicted proteins | sample Neamet231_FD_203128 | JGI IMG/M metagenome (GOLD analysis project Ga0308015, IMG submission 203128) | Marine microbial communities from water near the shore, Antarctic Ocean - #231 | ecosystem: Environmental > Aquatic > Marine > Unclassified | place: Southern Ocean | collected 2014-07-28
CTAGATCTTTGATAGTACCATCATCAGCTGTAAAGTGACCACAAGTAATTTGTTGTAATCTCATTAACTGAGTCATGACTGTAGCTGTAGTCATCATCTTATCATCCATTTGAGCAAGAGCTAAATTCTTCATCTGTAAATAAAGTTTTTTCTGTTCTGCACTTAATGTAACAAGACGTTTAATAAAAGTTTTAGGTGGTAGATCTAAACAATCATCTTTTAATACACGATAAGAAAAGTTTTTTAATTTTTCAGATAGTTCTGGAAGATGTTGATAGCCAGTTACAATTTGTACGGACTTACCACCAAAATTAGCTGTCTTCATAACAGCATATCTAGTTCTAAATGTATAATAAGAACTGTGTCCTAATAATTCTTTTTTAAGAAACTCACATTGTTTATATAAATCAAGTGGTGACTTAGTAACCGGTGATCCAGTTAATATTCTTTTATACGCAGCGTAATCAGCAAGAGAACATATGTGTTTAGTTCTTTTAGCGTCTGGATTTTTAATAGTTGTAGACTCATCTATAGCCATCATAGTTCTGTGGCATCTTAAAAATTTCGCTGCAAACTCTACACCTTTTTTAGTGGAGAAAGCTTCTACATTCATCATAAGAATATGTAGATCTTCACCTGTTGCAAACAATGAATCTAATTCTAATTGTTGTTTTTTATTTGGCATCGCATGCCACAACACAGAATTTTTTTCTATATGATCTGGTAAGTGTGTAGGAATTTCTCCTTCATGCCAGTTTTTATAAACACCTTTAGGTGCAATAATTAATACACCATTAATTTTTCCTGCATCGTATAGCATTGCAATGTTATCAATTAACACTTTTGATTTACCTGTACCCATTTCCATAAAATATGCAAAGTAAGGTTTTTCCCAGGAAAGCTCTAATGCTTTTATCTGATGCGCGTACGGCTTAGTCTTAAATTTATAATTCATAATTATTTTCTTCTTTCTAGTTGACATAGTGTATAGAACATCCTATATAGATTGTCAATGACAGAAAGCAAAAAAATAGTATACGTAATTCAAGAATTACCAGGTACAAAAGCAGGTGCTCCTAAAATTAATATTATGAGTGCGAGTAAGTATGGTGAGTTTAAATTTTTACTTCCAGAATTTTCGCAAATAATATTTTCACCAGGACCATTAATTTTTAAACTGAGAAATCTTTTAAAGAATTACACTCCAGAAGATTACTTATTACTTACAGGAGATCCGGCAATAATTGGTGTTGCGTGTTCTATTGTTTCTGACATGACTAATGGAAGATACAATCTATTAAAATGGGACAAGCAAGATAGGATGTATTATCCAATTTCAATTAACCTCCACGAGAAAGGAAAAGTACAAGATGAGTAATATAAATTTTGAGGAAGATCAAAGAGAGAATCTAGACTCAGTAAATGAAGCCGGTAGTTTGGCTGCACAAGTTGTAAAACTACAAAAGTTAGAAGACGAACTTTTAGCTAAAGAAAAAGAAACAAAAGAATTAAAAAGAAAAGTAGATTTAATTTCTGCAGAGGTCATACCGACTATGATGCAAGAAATGAATATCTCCACATTAAAATTATCAGATGGGACTTCAGTAGAAGTTAAACCTGTCTATGGTGCATCAATTTCTGCAGATAAGAAAGAAGATGCATACACATGGCTTCGTGAGAACGGACTGGGTGACCTTATCAAAAATGAGGTAACCGTTGCTTTTGGTCGTTCCGAAGATAACAAGGCACAGCAATATGCTGTCCTTGCGCAAGGTCAAGGGTATGAACCAGTCCAAAAACTAAAGGTTGAACCCATGACACTTAAAGCACTGGTTAGGGAGCGTGTCGAAAATGGACTTGATATGCCCTCTGACTTATTTAACCTGTTCACAAGCAACAGAACAAAAATAACAAGGAACAAATAATCATGAATGAAGTAACACAAAAGACGGCCGCAGGTCTTCCAGCAGCAAGTATGTTTGAAGATGATGCATCACAAGGTTTAGGTAACATAAGTCAACAAGACTTAGCTTTACCTTTTCTTAAGATCCTAGGACAGCTATCTCCAGAAGTAAATAAAAGAGATGGTAAACATGTTGAGGGAGCAGAACCTGGAATGATTTTCAATTCAGTTACTGGAGATTTATATGATGGCGTAAAAGGAATAGATGTTATTCCTGCTTTCTATAAGTTAGAGTATGTTGAATGGAAAGATAGAGGAGAAGGACCTGGTGCACCAGTAATGGTACACGACTCTTCATCTGATATCATGTCACAAACTACAGCAGATGCTAGTTACAAAGACAGATTGCCTAACGGTAATTATGTTGAGAAAACTGCATCACACTTTGTGATCATTCAAGGAGATAGTCCACAAACAGCTTTGATTTCTATGAAATCTACTCAATTAAAAATTAGTAGAAAATGGAACTCAATGATGTCTGGTATCAAACTAAAAGGAAAAGCAGGTTTATATACACCAGCATCTTTTAGCCACATTTACAAACTAAAGACTACTCAAATGTCTAATGATAAAGGCACTTGGTTTGGTTGGGAAGTTAGTAAAGTTGGTCCTATAACTGATACGAGTATGTATCAACAAGCAAAATCGTTTTCAGAAAGTATCTCTAAAGGTGCTGTGAAAGCAAAACATGTTGAACCGAAAGTAGCAGAGAAAACTAGTATTATATAATCCCTTAGGGGTATGTGTACACAGTGTGGACCGTGCGGGAGACTAATCGGTCCACTTAGACAGGATAGATATGATTAAAAGATATATAAAAATATTTGATGGATATAGGAAAGCTTATGGTACGGCTGATCTTAAAAATGCTAAAGTTGATCCAGATAAAGGTGGCAAGCTAGTACTACCCACTGGTGATTATGGTTGGACTCATAAAGAACTTACAGAAGAAGTTTATCAAAAACATTTAGACGGTATTTTATCTATTGGGGTACAAGCCTGCAATGAAAATTCAGAAGCAAAATTTGGTGTTATAGATATAGACCCAAAAAACTACGTTGATTTTGATAGAAAATATATTATTGAAAAAATTCAAGAATACAAACTACCTTTAATACCTGTTCTATCTAAAAGTGGTGGGTTGCATTTATATTTGTTTGTTAATGAATTTATATTAGCCACAGTAATAGTTTCTTTTTTAAGTAATTTACTCCCATTGTTTAAACTAAAATCAAGTAATGAGGTATTTCCTAAACAGACACAACTAACAAAGGATCCGGAAACAGGGAACGTAGGTCCAGGTCAATTTATAAACCTACCTTATTTTAAAAAATCCGAAAGGTTAGCAATAAATCTAGATGGTACAACATTTACATTCGAACAATTTCTTGAAGTTGCAGAAGCCAATATAGTTAATATAGAAGATTTAAAAAACATCACAGAAAGTATAGAAAAAAAAGATTTAGAAGGTGTTGACTCAGATTTTGATGATGGCCCTCCTTGTTTAGCTCATCTTAGCAAGATAATGAAAGATCCAGGCTTTGATGGTAAAGACAGATTTATGTATAATTATCATGTGCTTGTGAAGATGAAGTACCCAGATGACTGGCAACAAAGAGTCATGAATGCACCTGTTAAATATTTTGAACCCGTACATGCAAATGCATGGGAAGCAAAAGCTGTAAACGCTAAAGTTAGATCATGGTCTAAATCTGAAAAAGGTTACACTTGTACACAGAGTCCTCTTAATGATTATTGTAAAAAAGGTATATGTGTTAAAAAGAAATATGGTATTCTTGCAGGATCAAAAGGGTCTTATCCGGTATTATCTAATTTAAGAAAAATAGATATTGAACCAGAACCAGAATATGAATTTGATGTAACTAAGCCAGACGGTATAGGAAAAGCATCTGTATATTGTAAATCAATTGAACATGTTACAGATCAACGTAAACGTAGAAACTCCATAGCAAGAGCGGCAGGGTTTCCACCACCAATTATAAAAGCACCGGAAGACCAGCTTATTTTAGAATCTCTTTTTAGTACACAGAAAGTAGTGAACCCTCCTATTGGTACTTCACCTAAAGAAAAATTACATGATGTAATACATGCAAAAATTAATGGACCTAAAGCTATGAATGATGCTGCATTTAAATCAGGTACAGTATTAATTGAAGATGGTAAGGCTTATTTTAAATTCGATAAATTTTACGATAAGCTTAGAGCGAAGAATTGGAAACACTCTGAGGATAAGACAGGTGTTATGATGAGCAGTAATTATAAAGAATGTGGTTTAGAATTTATTGAACAAAAAAGATTCCCTACAAAAGAAAAGGGGAAGTACAACACACCTACAAAAAATGTAGTTTCAATAAATATAGAAGGTTTTGAAGATATAAAAATTAATCATACGATACTAAAACATAACACGGAGATAATGTAATGGCTAAAAGAGAAAAGTTTTCAATATGGGGCAGTGAGCCACAATACAAAAACGCTTGTTATGAATTATTTCATAAACACAAAACATCTTGGCCTATTGGGCATATATTAAAAAATGAAGATGAGAAGTATATGAAAGAAATGATGAGCAATTTTTATTATTCATCATTAAAACCACACTTGGTTCAGGATGTTTGGCATAAAAATAAAGATAAAATTATAGAAATAAAAGTTGTGTTAGGTCCTGTTTTTGGAGAAAAAACTTTTGAGTTTTGGACAGAGAAACCTACTTTTTCTAAACAAAAAGCGTATGAATTTGTAGATGGAAAAGTAATTGGTATTGAAAGTCCTCATTATGCCATATTAGAAGATATAGGTTCTGGTAAAATGTTTAATTTTTCTGTTGCCAGGTGTATTTGTTTTCCAGGTCAAACTGGTTTGGTTCATGAAAGTGCTTTACCAAAACCAGCAGTCATGCAAGCATTAAAAAATGCCATTGCTCAACCAAAAATAGAATGGAAAAGAAATAAAGGGTATAGATCAGGCATTGATCCAAAAATGGATGCTCATCACGTAGATGGTAAAGAATTTAAAACTCTTGTTTTAAAATTTGTTGGTGATGCTTTAAAAATATTGGAAACAGAATTTTATAGTAAAATATATCCAGAACATGGAAACTATGAAACTGCATTTATAGAGTATGTTCAAATAACTGGATGGCAATTTAAAAACAACTCTAAAGCAAATAAATGGAGAAGTTCTTGGTTTGATTTTCATGAAAAATATAGAGAATATGAAATGTTAAATCCAACTATTCACCGTGAGGTCACATCCAATGAAACTAAATTTAAAACTAGTATTAGAGATAATTTAGGGGATTTATTAAAATGAGCACTAGAAAAATATACGGGCCTCCGGGAACAGGGAAAACAACTAGGCTTATAAATTACGTTAAAACTTTAGTTAAGTTTGGTACACCTATTGATAAGATTGGTTACTTTGCATTTACAAAGAAAGCTGCAGAGGAAGCTGTGAACAGAACTTTAGATCTTTATCCAAAGTATAGTAAGAAAGATTTAAAATATTTTAGAACCTTACACTCACTAGCTTTTACTTTGTTGGGTATGAAGAAAAGCAATGTTATGCAAGACGAACACTACGAAGACATAGGTAGAAAACTAGGCATAGAAGTTACAGTATATTCTAATGGAGAAGAGAAGACAGGATTTGTAGACTCTGATAGTCAATATTTTAACATAGTAAATGCAGCAAGAATTAAAGGAACCACAATAGATGAAGAATATAATACTGATATGTATTCACAAGACATAGACAAGCATTTATTACAAATTTTAAAAGATGAGGTAGATAATTACAAGCAAGCGTATGGCCTGGTAGATTTTACAGATATGATCGAAAAATTTAATGTGTCAGAATTGTGTCCGAAATATGACGTAGTATTCATTGATGAAGCTCAAGATTTATCGCCAATACAGTGGAAAATGTATGATATATTAAAGAAAAACTCTAAACATATTATACTTGCTGGTGATGATGATCAAGCAATTTATGGATGGGCCGGTGCAGATGTTGCAAGGTTTCAAAGTGAACCTGCAAAAGATATTGTGTTACCACAATCTTATAGAATTCCAGCAGCTGTACAAAAAATAGCCGGTTGTATTTTAAATAGAATACCGGATCACAGAAGAATTAAAAAAGAATGGTCAGCAAGACCCGAAGAAGGTTACGTAGAGTATGTAACTTCAATAGAAGATGTACCAGTTAATTCTGGTGATTGGTTAATACTTGCAAGGACTAATGACAAACTTAGAAAGTTAGGGCCTACCTTAAAAGAAATGGGAATATATTTTGAGATCAAAGGACGCAAAAGTTACAAAACTAGGCTCTATAGATCAATACAAGATTACACACGTTGGACTAATGGAGATAAATTATCAATATCTGAATGCAAAGATCTATTTGAATTTTTAGGTGTAGATAAAATTTTAACTGATGAACGTATGTATGATTTACAAGAGTTTGGTTTTAGTTTTACAGATCATTGGTACGAAGTATTTCAAGCTGATCCGGAAGAATGTCTATACATTAGAGAAATGATACGTAATGGAGAGAAGTTATCAGAAGACCCAAGAGTAAAACTATCTACTATACATGCAGCTAAAGGTGGTGAAGCTACTAATGTATTAATTATTTTAGATAATACTAAAAAGATAAGAGACGCAGTAGACAAGAGTCTAGACAAACAGGATGAGGAGCATAGAGTTTGGTATGTTGGGGTAACAAGAACCAAACAAAATTTATATATAATGGAAGCAAAAAGGGAGGACAAAGGTTATGACATCTAAAGCATACGAAAAACAAATCGGTGGTTCGCATTACCAGAACTTTAAAATACAGCCAAGTAAATTTGTGATAGAGAACGAATTGCTTTATCCAGAAGGTTGTGCTATAAAGTACATAGTCAGACACAGACTGAAAGGTAAAAAACAAGACTTAGAGAAAGCGATTCACTTTATAGAAATGATAATTGAAAGGGACTATGGAACCAAATAATCATATACCATTTTACATGGGGCTATTTACTTGCCTATTGATTCTTTGCTACCTAACATTATGAAAAAATTTAGTATCACTAAAAAACAAATGGATCTTTTTAATTTTATCAAAGATTATATTGATAAAAATAATATGGCACCCTCTTATGAAGAAATGAAACAAGGAACAGGTTGTTTAACTAAGTGTACAATTTTTACAAAAATCAATCAGTTACAGGAAAGAGGTTGGATAACAAAACTACCTGGAAAAAATAGAAGTATAATAATAATATGAAAATACCTAAATTTAGTGCCCAGACAGAATGGGTAATACCCACAGAACTACCAGACTTAACTAAGGTTGATGAAATTGCTATTGACTTAGAAACAAGAGATCCGGACTTAATTAAAAAAGGATCTGGAGCCATTATTGGTAACGGAGAAGTCATCGGGATAGCTGTAGCAACCGCACATTATAAAGGATACTTTCCTATAAATCATCACGGTGGTGGTAACATGGACCGTAAAATGGTTTTAAAATGGTTTCAGGATCTTTTAAATGCACCATCAACTAAAATATTTCACAATGCAATGTACGATGTATGTTGGATCAGGGCACTGGGACTACAAATTAAAGGCAGGATTGTTGATACAATGATAGCCGCAGCTGTGACTGATGAAAACAGATTTAGATATGATCTTAACAGTTTGTCATGGAAGTATAATGGCTATGGTAAGAGCGAAGCAGGCCTAAGTGAGGCAGCAGCACAATGGGGAATAGATCCAAAGTCTGAGATGTATAAACTACCTTCACTTAATGTTGGTGCTTATGCTGAACGTGATGCGGAAGCTACGTTTGGTTTATGGCAAGAGATGAAAAAAGAAATTACTTCACAAGATACACAATCTATCTTTGATCTTGAAACAGATTTGTTTCCATGTCTAGTTGACATGAGATTTAAAGGTGTAAGAGTTGATGTTGAAGGTGCACAAAAACTTAAGAAGACTCTAATACAAGAGGAACGGGATATACTAACTGCAATAGAAAAGGAAACTAATATTAGACCACAGATATGGGCCGCAAGAAGTATAGCAGAAGTCTTTGAGAATTTAAAGATACCATTTGATAGAACAGAGAAGACTGATGCACCAAGTTTTACTAAAAACTTTTTACAAGAACACGAGCATCCTGTTGTCAATCTAATTGCTAAGGCTAGAGAAGTTAACAAAGCTCACACAACTTTTATAGATTCTATTTTAAAGTATGAACACAAAGGTAGGATACATGCAGAGATCAATCAGCTTAGAAACGCTGGTGGTGGTACTGTAACAGGAAGATTTTCTTATCAGAACCCTAACCTACAACAGATACCTGCACGTAATAAAGATTTAGGGCCTAAGATTAGATCATTATTTATTCCAGAAGAAAATCATAAATGGGGTTGCTTTGATTACTCACAACAAGAACCAAGACTAGTTGTACACTACGCAGCATTATATAAGTTGCCTTCAGTGTATGATGTTGTTGACGCTTACAACAATGATTCTAACTCAGACTTTCACCAGACAGTGGCCGACATGGCTGAGATTAAAAGAACACAAGCTAAGACAATCAACTTAGGTCTGTTTTATGGTATGGGTAAAGCTAAACTACAAGCAGAGTTAGGTGTATCGAAAGAGAAAGCTAATGAATTATTTAATACCTATCACGGTAAAGTACCATTCGTTAAACAGCTGATGGAGACGGCTTCTAATAGAGCACAGGAAAGAGGGCAGATAAGAACTTTGCTTGGAAGACTATGTAGATTTCATCTATGGGAACCAAACAGTTTCGGTATGCATAAAGCTATGTTGCATGAAGATGCACTCCAGGAACATGGACCAGGAATTAAAAGAGCCTACACTTATAAAGCATTGAACAAATTAATTCAAGGTAGTGCAGCTGACATGACTAAGAAAGCTATGTTAGATTTACACAAAGAAGGTATTGTACCACACATTCAAATACATGATGAGTTGTGTGTGTCGATTGAAAATGACGCACAGGCAAAAGATATAATTGAGATTATGGAAAATGCTGTTAAGCTGGAAGTACCAAACAAAGTTGACTACGAACACGCAATTAACTGGGGAGCAATAAACGACTAATGGCTTATTTAAATGCAAACATACCAATAATAGAATGTTACGTTAGAGGTAACTTTTTAAGAGATCAAAAAGATTCACACGATAAATATTTTGATTGTTCAATCTTTGGCTTTAGTTCTATTCCAAACAGAGTACCTATGTTTCATTTTTTAATGGAAGATGGTGGTCTATGGTGGCGAGCACCTATTTCAGCTTTTTGTAGTAAACCTGGGGTAAAAGAACTACCACTTGACGAGATAGTGATGTGGGATAGTTTTAGTTATAACGTAAGTGTTACAACTTTTTATGAACTAGCTGGTGCTACCATGCAATATATATCTAGACGTAAAGTAAAACGTAAAGGTAAGTATCTTTTTACAATAGATTGGTGTGCAGGAGACTTTAATGAATTAAATTTTGGTTATGCTGAGAAACCAGATCAACATAAATGTGGCCATGTATTGGAATTAGAAGACGGAAACTATGCAATACAGCCAAATAATAGACTTAAAATGTTTGATGCTTCTATGGGTGTTGACGTATCAAAAACCTTGATTAATAGATTAGTAAGTAGTAAGATATATTCTGTAGAAAATTCAGCTAAATGGATTACAGACGAGCATGAAGAAGGCAGTTATGACTATCAGCTGAGAAACATTGAGGAAGACAATGATTGAAAAATATTTAGATAAATTAATGGTTTGGCAATTACACAACAGAACAGAGATTATTATCGCTGTTGTTGCTTTTCTGATTGGAGCTATACTTTTTTAGTAAAGGATTTTATGCCATATGAATATTGCAGAACTGTTCAAAAAGAATTTTGTATTAGTACCCGTAATAGCATCCGTGCTATTTGGAACATTCACTGGCGTTAAGTATATTGTCAATCTAACTGACACAATCAATTCTAATCAAACTCAGATAGTAAATCTTAAAAGAGATTTAACTGTAGCAGAAGAAAAACTTTCAGATCAAAACACAAGACTATCATCAGCAGAAGCTACGTGGCAGATGGCAGAGAATATGTATCGAGTGCTCTCCGACCAGGTACGGGAACACGACTACGATATTAAGGATTTAAGCAGGTAATGTATGGAGATTCTCAGGATGGATTACAAATTCACTGCACTATTAATTGTAATGTTTACCTTGCTGACTTTGTTTGCAAAGCCTGCATATCCAAGAAACGAGTATCTAACTAATGGGACCAATAGCTGCAGAACTGGTGAAGTCGATGTTAGAGTCCAAACAGAAAAGCGGGAAAATGATTACAGACACAATTCTTTCACTAATAATTATGATAGTGATAATGATAACGATAGTCTTAGTGTAACTTACAGGCATTACATAGGCACAGCTTGCACTAAAGAATTTAGACAAGTGCAGCAAGAGAACATGGAACTTAAACAACAATTAGAATTAATGAAAATGTGTGGTAGGGTTAATAGCAATCCTAGTCTTGCACAGAATGAAAACTTTAGATTATTAGTATCAAAATGTACCGGTGTAACTCCATCAAAATCTAACACTAGACCGGATAGCACTAGTCTATGGGATGAATTAAAAGATGAATACAAAAAAGAAAACCCAAATGTCAAATTAATGGGGGATAAATTCCTAAAACCCACTAAAAAGAAGCTAAAAATACCTAAATACTTGACAGATGACGAGGAAATAGTACTACCCATTCCCACAAATGATTGATAAGTTCATATATAAATGTTGCGATGTTTTAGATCGCTATAGCAATTGGGTAAATAGTATATTTATGCCTAAGCCAAAGAAAAAAAAGAAAAAATGAAAATATCAGATAAAACTACCATAGGAATGCCTCTTAAAAATATGGTATCTATTATGGCAGCTGTAGCTGTGGGTGTCTATGGCTACTTTGAATTGACAGCTAGACTAACAAGCTTAGAGACTTCAAGACAATTGTTTAATGCAGACTTACTCAAGAAATCCGAGCAATTACCCACGGACCAGGAACAATTTATGTTGATAGAAGGTTTGTACAAAGCAACAGAAAAATTAGAGATAACTCAAGAACAAAATATGACCAACAAGGTTAATATACAATTTCTTAATAAGCAACTAGAAAAAGCAATATTAGACATAGAAAAATTAAAAGATAAAGTTAGAGCAAACGGTAATGGCAGTCATGATTGAAGTAGTAGTTGCATTGCTGATGATTGTTAATGGTGAGATAAAAGAACACAGAATACAGGAGTCTATGTCAAACTGTTTAAAAGGTAAAAGAATTGCTATGCGATCAACAAGTTCTAATGTAGAATATCAATGCTTAAAATCAAAAGCAGAAACAGAAATTTATATGGGTGAGAAATCTATAAAAAAGCTTATACTAAAGTAATGAAGAAAATACTAATTATGGGTTTGCCTGGCTCAGGCAAAACAACTCTAGCATCAAAATTAGTTCCATTGATAAATGCGAAATGGCTTAATGCAGATGAAGTAAGAAAAGCTGCAGATGATTGGGATTTTTCAGAAGAAGGAAGAAAAAGACAAGCCAAAAGAATGGCAGAAAAAGCAGAAAAACACAAACAAGAAGGCCACCATGTGGTTGCAGATTTTGTTTGTCCAACACCTGCTGCAAGAGAATTATTTAATGCAGACTACGTTGTCTGGGTTGATACTATAAAAGAAGGTAGATTTGCAGATACTAACGCTATGTTTGTAAAACCAGAAAAATATGATTATCATGTAACAACACAGGATGCTGAAAATTGGGCTCCTAAAATAGCAGGGGAAATATAACTATGAAAAAAAATTGTAATAAATGTAAAAAAGAATTTGAAACTAAAAATGAATTTAATTTGTTTTGTAGTGATGAATGCAAACAGGAAGCACTAGCTGATCTTGACAAAGACAGTGATGAGTGTTTATCTTGTCAATAATGAAAAAGAAAAAAAATAGTTTTAAGATTGAAGCAGAAATTGTTAGAGGCGAATGCCCTACGTGTTCTGAAATTACAACATTAGTTGGAATTAGTTCTCAGTTTTATAGATGTATGGAATGTGGTGGAGATCTAGAGCAACACGTTAATGGTAAAATAAGTTATATACCTATTATGCCTTCTCGTACCGATGGTGGCAAACCTTACGTTAAGGAGTGGAAATGAAAAAGGCTAAAGGTGGTGAGTATGCACCTAGAGATAAACCTCCTAAAAGGCCCGGAAAACATAAGAAATCTAAGTCTAAGTCAGAAAAATTAAATAATAGACATAAAAAATACCAAGGCCAAGGTAGAGGTTGACAAACCTAACATAATATCCTAGAATAAATTTGAAAGGAACATTATGAAAAAACTTACAATAACAAGTAAAAACATTACACAGAAACAATGGTCTAATCTTATATTAGAATTAAACCTAATGAAGAAACAATGGCACAAGTATGCTGAGTTAAATATTGAGGCACCAGGGATCAAGAAAATTATAGCTTGGGGCACAAGTAATTATGATTCTAAGGCAGAAGACTAATGGAATATATTATCATAGCACTTATTATGGCAGTAATTATAATTTTAATATTTGCTGAAAGGGATTAATGGATTTAATATTTTTTCACAATGGAATGTATTATCTTGTACCAGTAACAATGGAACTACTTGCAGGTGAGATTTGGAAAGATTGTTTTGATTTGTGCGCTATATTAAGGGGAAAACTTACTGTTTACAACAGTGAGTTAAACCAACATGTCCTAAAGAATGGTAGTTTCTTTTTTGGATGTATTTGTAAATAATTGTTGACTACTATAACTTATGGGATATAACTCATAATAACCAATGAAAGAGGAAAAATGACGGATATAACTAAATATAAAAATGTATCTTTGAGCCATAGCACTTATGATCTCATAGATAAGATAAGAAAAAAACTAGTTCCCAATACAATTTTAAGTAGATCACAAACTATTAACATTTTAGTAAATGAGAAAGCGAAGAAATTAAATGGAAAACTCAAAGAAGCCTAAAGCAATTTGTCCGGCCTGTAAAGGTAACGGATATACGGTAATACCATACAATCTTGCAATGAAGCATGAAGTAATGCAGTGTCAAATTTGTAAAAGCGAGGGAGAGATAGATGCTGATAAAGTTGATGATGTTATTGTTGATGCTGATGGTATTCACAGGTTGCAGTAAATTTGAACCTAACCCATACACGACAATAATAAGACAAATAATAAAATATGATGATACAGGAGGATCTAGTGAGAATTAAAGAAGATAGGGGACCAAACGATCTAGAAGAACAAATAGATATGTTAACTAAACAAAAAGAATATCTACAGAAAAAATGTAGAGAGGCCGGTGACAAACTTAATTCTTTGACAAGAGAATTTGATAAAGTTGTGGAAGAAAATAGTAATTTAAAAACAATGATGAAGAAATGATTAGATATTTAATCGAGAGAATATATCACTATTCTACATACTTAACAAGTTGGTCATGGAAAAAGTTATATAGCGATAGAACTAAAAGAGGTTATAATGTCAAAAAAAATCGTAAAAGCAGATAACTGGGATGGTAAATCAAGACCGTCTAACAAAGCTTATGATGAAGGTTACAACAGAATCTTTGGTAAAAAAGAACAAGAAGAATTAGATGAGTCGTTAAAACAATCTAAAGCTAATAAAAAAGAAAGGGTAAAAAATGGAAATTGATATAGAGTTGTTACACAAGGAACGTAAGCAATGGAGAGAAAACAGTTTATTACAGAGTAAATCTATTTTAAGGTTAAGTCAGGAATTAGATAACTTACGTAAGCAAAAAGAAATACTACAAGAAAAATTACTAAAATCTGCTACACAAGACTAGATGTTAATAGTCAATACATATCTAGATAAAAGCAAAATACATGGGGTAGGTGTATTTGCAGATGAATTTATAAAAGAAAAAACTTTAATATCCCAAATTATTCCTGGACTTGATTGTGTAGTTGAAAAAGATAGCTTAAAAAATTTAGAGTATTCCATACAAAAACATTTTAACGATCATGCCTATAACTACGACCTAGATTCTAATTTAGTAGTGTTGGAATTAGGGAATACAAACTATATAAACCATAGTGATAACCCTAATATTGACAATGAAGGGCAGGCACTTAAAGATATAAACATTGGGGATGAACTAACTTGTAATTATAAATTATTTGACAGTTCTTGTGATTATGAATCAGCATAGATATAAACCTATGAATTCAGATTGCTATGATTATTATGTTAAAATAAAACATTGTGTTTTAGTTAAAGAAACACCTAAAGCCATAAGAATTAAATTAGAGAATCATCCAGAGAGAATATGTATTTGGATGCCTAAATCGGTAATAAGAGATTTTACTGGTAAAACAGGATGGTTTTGGAAAAAAATGCTTAGAGATAACATACACAAAGAAGAATTTAGATTATTGAATAAAAGAAAAAAATTACTTGAAGGTATAACAGATGAAGATAAATAAATTATATACTTACCCTAAGTCTATGCGGTCCGTTATTAATGGTGGACGACACTACGACATAGGTGGTGATAAGTTACCAAGTGTTACGACTATTCTATCAGCTACACAAAGTGACGAAAAAAAGGCAAGCCTCGCTAATTGGAAATTAAAAATGGGCGACAAGGTTGCTGATGAGATAAGAGACACAGCAGCAGCGCGCGGTACTGCCATGCACACTTACCTTGAACACTATTTGGATGGCACGGGCTACAAGGATCTGACACCTTTGGGCAGGCAAGCTGAGACTATGGCTAACAAGATTATAGAATCAGGGCTCGGGGACCTGGAAGAGTTGTGGGGTTTGGAAACTACATTATATTATCCAGACCTGTACGCAGGCGCAACAGATGTTGTTGGGATATATCAAGGTCAACCGGCTATACTTGATTTTAAACAATCTAACAAACCAAAGCGTAGAGAATGGATTCAAGATTATTTTGAACAGCTGGGAGCATATACCATGGCGCACAACCAAGTTTACGGTACTAAAATACAGTCTGGAATCGTTCTAATGTGTACTAAAGATTTTCTGTTTCAGAAGTTTGAAGTGTCTGGACGTGAGTTTGTAAAGCACCAACACGCATTCTTGCGTAAAGTAGACCAATATTATAAAAATGTATCCAAAGCAAAAGAGGCTCAGGATACAAAAAATGATCAAATAGTATAATGATTCCTGGGCTAATTTCATGTTTAAGGAATTGTATACCATTTTTGTGTGAAAATAAAAAAAACTTTTTTCTTTTTTTTTAAAACAGGGTACAAAAGGTACAAAAGTTAGAAGTGTTGTATACCAACAGTTAATCGCTCAAATTTGTATCCTAGAGCAGGATACAATTGGATACAAAAGATACAATTTTACATAAAAGCAAGTAGTACCAACGATTTAAGGGACGATTTTTTCAATATTTGTTTTTTTTTCAAATAGAAAATTCATGAAAATAATAGTATACATAGAATATGAAACTGAAAATTAAAAAGATTAAAAATCTTAGTAATAAGATAGGGGCATATGCATTTGTTGAAGTTCGTTGGCTCGACATCGAAGGTGATGATGGCTGGAGTACGTTAGATGTGTTATCAAAAGAAAAATTACCAGTTGCAGTATCTAAAGGTTATTTATTGAGTCAAGATAAAGGTGTAACTAGATTGTTTAGGGATTATATTGAGAATAAAGAAAAAGATACTATGGAAGATATTGGTAGTACAGTAATTATTCCTACGTCTGTAATTGTGTCTATTAAGAAACTTAATTTATAGTAACTTTCTTTTTACTTTTAACTTTAATAGGTTTTATTTCTTCTACTTCTTCAGCTTCCTCTGGTTCAATAGTTATTTCTTTTGCGGCTTCAATCCTATCTTTTTGTAAATCTTTGATACGTTTAATCTCTTCCATCTTCTCGGCTTTAGTTATATCATTGAGATTACCATGAATATGTATGTCCATGAATTGGCCCGTAGCCTTGCCTATTAAATTCTCAAACCCCAATGCTTTCTCAATCTTACCTTGATCTACAAGGGTCTGAGATAATACTTGTTGTCTTCTAACATAGTTGTTTTTAGTTACAGTAAATGATCTGTTAACTTCATTAGATCTAGTCTGTAAATATCTTTGAATCTTTGGGTTCTGTATCAGTCCAGCTGCTTCCTGTGCTGCTGACTTCTCTGCATATCCAGCTTTGATAGCGGCTTCTTTTCTGGTAGTTCTACCCTCATTCATAATAAGGTACTCACAGAATCTTCTTTGCATTTCAGTTAACTCTTCTGGATAACTTGCCTTTTTTTGGACAACATCTTGTTTCATACTTGCATTATACAGAAAATATTATACAAAGGCAATAGATGACAAGAGGCGTAGACGGAAAGACATTTAGAGCAGCATTAGATAAGTTCTTTAGAGAACCTACTTGCCAAGGTGCAAGAGTTCAAATTGAGTTACCGAATGGTGAATATTAT
>Ga0308015_10000581_pt1 | contig 16511 bp, 11 predicted proteins | sample Neamet231_FD_203128 | JGI IMG/M metagenome (GOLD analysis project Ga0308015, IMG submission 203128) | Marine microbial communities from water near the shore, Antarctic Ocean - #231 | ecosystem: Environmental > Aquatic > Marine > Unclassified | place: Southern Ocean | collected 2014-07-28
GTACTTGGCCAGCCCTTCCGGCCTGGAGAACCCCGCGGCTGTCAGTCTGAGGAGCGCCAGCTGTCTATGGGGGGACGATTCACACGTGGCAGCGAACGGACAACTGTCCGCGGGTGAGCACGCGATCAGCACTTACGTGTTCATGTGCGTCATGAGCTTGTCCATGTTGACGTAGTTGGTGGTGGCGTTGGTGTACTGGAAGTCGCTTCCGAAGGGCACCAGCAGCGACTCCGTGGCGTAGCCGGCGCTCTTCTTGCGGCAGAAGGCGGCGAACTGAGCGGCGCGCGCCTCGACGTTGGTGCTGGTGATCCACGTGCTCTTATCACCTTCGAAGTTGAACCCCGGCGGGTAGCTGTAGAATTGGATCGGGTCGAGTACGTGCGTGAAGACGTCGCGGCCGTCGTAGCCAGTACCAGTGCTCGTCGGCGACTTGGCCCCGCGCCACACGTGCTCCATCTGCTGCGTGGCGAAGCGCGAGGCCTTCTCCTGGTAGTCGATGCGGCCCACGACGAACATGTCGAAGCCGAAGAGCGCGTTCAGCGTCATGTAGCCGTTGGAGTGACCGAACCTGAATCAATCACTGAAGCGGTGAGCAGCAGGGAACACTACGAGTACGAGGTCGCAACAACAAACAGGGATTCTCAAGTGCCGCACGGGTCGATGCTCCACGCGACGTGGGGCCGCGCGTCTTTGCCGAACTCCTGCTCGATGTAGCGCAGCCCTTTCTGCATGTTGGCGACGTCGTCCTGACAGAAGAAAGAGCTGGCGCCGGTCAGTCGGACAAACGGCGCGGGCAGCAGCGCGGGCGGCAGTAGCAGGTACGGCAGCCAGCAGGCACGAACCTGGTACGACGTCGCGCCCTCGTCCGGCATGCACCTGGACGGCTCGAGCATAATGGTGAGCAGCAGCAGCAGCAGCAGCAGCAGCAGCAGCAGCAGCAGCAGCAGCAGCAGCAGCAGCAGCAGCAGCAGCAGCAGCAGCAGCAGCATCATGCGCACCAGCCGCCGTTGGTGAAGTCGAGCTGGCCCTCAGCCACCAGCCGCCGCACGATCACCTTGCAATTGATCGCGCTGCTGCTCAACAGCAGGGATTACTTAAGGCACCAGCAGCAGAGATCCCTTATGTACCTTGTTCGCGTTGCTCTGCTTCTCCCACCACATCGCAAAGAACGCAATCTCAACGTAGGTGAAGCGCCGTGCCGGGTTCTTCTGCAGCTCCGCCGTCACCGTGGTGAGGATGTGCTGAATGTTCGCTTCGTAATACTCGTCGACCGTCATGGTGTAGCCGGTGTCGTCGTGCGTGTGCGCGATGATGTGGATGTCGAGTGGGAGCACCTTCGACATGCACTGCCCGCCGGAGCACGACCAGCTGGAGAGAGCGACAGAGCGCGAGCATCGTCAGCACGAGCAGCAGCACGAGCAGCAGCACGAGCATCGTCAGCACCAGCACGAGCATCAGCACCTGGAGGTATCGTTCCATGCTATGCTGGCACAATCGTGACCGATGTGGCCGGTGCGCGCCTGGGGCGGGGCGCTGCCGTTCTGGCCCATGTGCGCGTAGTACCTGCAGCGGCGAATTAGCAGCAGCAGCAGCAGCAGCACCAGCACCAGCAGCACGCACATGTAGATGCCGCCGTGGCCGTTCAGCGTGCCTTCGCCGCTCGGCCAGCCGCATACGGCGCCCGCGCAGGTGGCGGTGATCTTGTTCGCGCTGCCCGCCACCACCGCCACCACGACGTGCGGGCCGGACGGGTCGCTCCACGTGCCCGCCACGTCGGCGACGCTGCACGCGGCGCCGGCGCTGAGCTCCAGCGGCGTGGCGGAGGCGCAGGCGCCGTACGCCGCGGCGCTGCCCACGCAGCTGCCGTCGGGGCAGAGGTAGCCCGCGGCGCCGCACCTGGCGGAGGAGGCCATCGGCTCGTCTCCGTTCTCGGGCGCGCGGCCGGCGTACGGGTTCAGCGTGTCCCGCAGCACGCACTCTGCGGACGAGGAGGATCAGCACGAGCAGCAGTAGCAGCGGCAGGGTCAGCAGCTGGAGCGTCACAGCAGCAGCGGCGACGACAACCGATCGCGATCGGAACGCACCGCCGTTGTGTTCGACGAAGCCGGAGTTTTTGATGCAGTCGGCCTTGCCCAGCGACGGGTACAGGCGCGATGAGGTGGCCGCGGCGGTCGCGACAAGCGCCAGACCCAGCGTGGCGCGCAGCATCGTGGTGCTGTGTGGACCTGCTGGTCAGGTACGAGCGCGGCAGCGTCAATAGCGGTCCGCGCCCGAGGTCTGCTCGCGGAATCATTTATCGTCCTCTTTAGAGCAGGTGGGGTACACGGGCACCGGCGCGGACATGGTGCGTTGGCCAGCTTACCCGCCCAGCCCGCGCCGCAGGGCGAGCCAGGCGACAAAGGGACGACAGCGAATTATGGCGAGCGGGCGAGCCGCAGGCGCGCGCCGACGAGCAGGTGAAGAACACATAAGAACACATAAGGATCCCTGCTGTGAATTCCTGGTGTAATCTCTGCTGCTGACGCCGCTGAGCAGATGGCGTGGCTCGAGGCGACGCTCAAAAATAGCACTGCGGACTTTCTGTGGCTCGCTGGGCACTACCCGATTTACGCCCCATGCCTGGAACGCCGAGTGCGAGACAGCTACGGCTACAGCGAGCAGCCGCGCGTGAACTCGTCCTTCGTCTCGATGCGCGTCGGGGCGGACGCCGCAGTGATCTCGTAGGTTTCGGATCAGGGCGCGCTCATATTCGCTGCGAAGCCGGTGGCGCGCCGGCAGTGGACGCCGTGAGGGCGAATGACCGCTGCTACTGAACTTTTTTTGATTAAGTGCTCAGAAGCTATTAGGATGCACTTATATCGCCATAAATGACTCAGCATCACCGGGGTCTCAGTACAGGTGGGAATACTGAGAAGTCCCATGTGTGGTTCGGCGGCGGCTGACTTGGGTCGAACCCGTAGGTACATTTTCCGTAGAATTGAGAGCTCGGATCGGATCCTATACAGCCGCCGCGACACCCAGCTCCGTGGAAGACGTGTTCTTCCCTGTGCAAGTCTGCCACCGGTGCCGTCACCGGCGCCGCAACAACCACCGGCGTCGACTCCAGCTGAGAGCGTAGCTCCGCGATCTCTAACTGCAAGTCGTGCGTCGCTGCAAGTCGTTCATCTTCGACGTCCAGCAGCGTCTGCTGCAACGCAGTAAATCCAGCAGCGCCTGCTGCAAGTCGTTCCTCGTACGCGTCCTTCGCATCCAGCGCATCGGCTGTGCAATAGATCTGCGCCTGAGCCAGTGAACATGCAGAAGGATCGCCTGCACACACGCCCCACACGCCCTCTTCTGGTTCCTCTGGAGCCGCTAACTCCACGTACGGCTCCCAGCGGATAAAGCAGCCCGGGCGGCCCGGGCGATGGCGTAGCCTCCAGGGCGAGGCCAGGTTGATCTTTCCCGCCGCGATCATCTCCGCCCGCCGCTGCGCCGTCTGCCGCCGCTCGGCGTCCAGCTGCGGCGCGCGCGCCGCCACCGCCGCCAGCAGCGCCGGCGCGTCGGCCAGCGCGAACGACGAGGCCACGCAAACTACCGGGATAGTCACCCCCTCCGCTCCTGGCGCTGCTGCCGCGCCGGACAGCCCCATATCTTCAGAGTTGATGGCAATCACCCCCACCGCACCCTTCTCCTGCGCCGCCAGCGCCATGTCCGTGCAATTCCGCCTCAGCTCAAGCGCGCCCCCCTCCGCGCGACTCACCACCGCGATCTTCCCGCGCACGTCCTCGCCGCCGTCCACCGCCGGCGTGGCGTGCACCGCCTGCGCCTCCGCGCCCAGCGCCACCAGGTCGCCGCCAAACTCCGCGCGGCTGAACTTGCACTGCAGCTGCACAAGCCGGCCAGCTTCGAGCACGTCTTCGAGGCACTGCGTCAGCCGCGCGACTTCGGCTTCCAAGAGCCGCGCCTCCGCCACTGTGGGAACGCGGTGCCGGTCGCGCTCAGCGCAGGCGAAGGCCAGCGCGCGCACGGCAGGGCGCTTATCTTCCGCGTGCGTGGATGGAGCGTCCATCACAGCACGCACGGTCTCAGCGGACTCCATGCCGAGAGCCCCGAAGGCGTCCTCAAGCGCCTGCTTGGCGTCGGCTACCGCCGCTATCGTGGCCTCCGCGGCTTACTCGTCCTCAGCCGCCAGCGTCGCGATCTCGCGTCTGTGCACCTCTGCGGCAGACGTCTTTTCCGCTTTATGTCGGCGACCACTTTCTTCAGCCGTTCGGCCAGGTGTATTGCCGACAGACGATCATGCTGTTCGCTGCGTGGATCGTCGCTCCAATTAATCCACTTAGTGGGGTCTAGATATCTATCCGCATCTCCGTACACGGCGACCTGCTCGTCGGAAGTCGCGGCCATCGCTACGCCGCCAAGTACGCGCGACCGGCGGTATTCATTTCGCAAGCTCCTCTTTGTCCTTGGCTTCTTCCCCCTCAAATTTCAGCAGCGCTCTCAGGTCGAGTAATATTAGAATCTATTGATAGAGCGACGCGTCCTCAATCCGCAGCGACTGCTCGAACAGCGCGAACTTCTGCGCCACCGTCGCGCCGCGCCACTCCGGCTCCAGCACGAACTCCACCTCCAGCGCGGTCTTGCCTTGGCCGTTGCCCTTGTCCTTGTTCTTGTTCTTGCCAGGCGAGAAGAGAAACGCGTTCTGGGCGAAGTGCCCGTGGGCGCGGGTAGTGAGCGTAACGTACCTGAAGGGCGAGTTACTGCGGGATCAACATCAGAGATTGCTTCAGGAATTCATATACGTATATGAGCGTACATGGCCAGCGCGTCGCCCGTGACGGACGCGACGAAGTTCCCCGCCGCGTTGGTCCCCTGTCGCGCCTGCACCTTGAGGTTTGCCTTGCTGAGCTTCATCTCGCCCGGAATCGCAAGGGCAATAATGTTCTTCGAGATCTCGGCACGAGTAGCCGTCTCCGTGATGGTCGCGGTGAGAACGTGCGTTTTTCCGTCCAGAGCTTTGACCGCAGCGCACTCGAACCACTCGAGGTTGCCGCCGCTGCTGATGCTTGGCATCGCCAGCGGCTTGGTCAGCAGCGTGCTCTCGCTCCCGTCCGCGAAGCTGTGCGCCGCCAGAACCAGCGTGCCTTCGAAGCGGCTGATGCCGTCGTTGCGCACATAACACAGGCCAGCGCCGTCGCAGGTGGCCGTAACGTCGGTGAATATGCTCTGCGCGAACCAGTGCTGCAGCGGCTTCCAGCGCCCGCCGATCACCTGGCCCTGTATGTCCTTGTTTCCGTACTCGATACTCCCCCAACCTCCAGTAGGCCAGATCTCATTCAGCTGCCAAACGAGAGTGCCAAAGCGGTTCTGGCTGCGCGTCAGCTCAATGTTCTGTTTGATCACCAGCGCTTGAGCGATCATTGAATGCCATAGCTGCGCCTTGAACACTTGCTCGCCAGTCTTGTTGACGTCGGCCAGCGCCGCTTTCCCGAAATAGACGTCGATGAAGGAGTCCTGTGCGTAGTTGCGCTCGCTGAGCACGTTGCTCCCGTTGCACACCTTCGCACTGCGATTGCATACAGACTCCGGTTGCTCACCGCCGTGGATGCCCCAGTCGGCCTGCGCCAGCGTGCCTGTCATGCTCTCGAAGGAGGAGAAGCAAGTGCCGCCTGGGCTCTCCGAGCTGAAGTTATTCTTTAAGCTGGGGCTGATTTCGCTCCGCACCAGCGTCAGCGGGATGTTGGAAGGGAAAGTGCCGGCGTGGTTCTGCGTGCTGGGGGTCGCCATCCGTGGGCTCAAGTGCGGTTTGAGCGTGCCCTGCCCGTTCACCGCGGGAAACGCGTCGCCGGAGCCTTGCCACTTGGGGCGGTGGACCTCGATGCAATGAAACGGGTTATTGCGCACGTTGGTGCACCGAGTTGACGTCTTGTCAGGCGTGCGGAGCGCTGCCTGCGGCCGAGTCACAAGAGAGCTCAGCTTCTGCACGCCGTGGGACCAGCCTTTTGCCGGGCACGACGGCCAAAGCGCCACAGAGCTCAGCTCCTCGCCGACGATCCGCATCACGAACGACGCGTAGATCGAAGTGGCCGACTGCATCTGCACCACACACCTGAGGAGATGTCAACATATGTGTCAGTGTGAAGACGCAAGCATGGGCCACGAGTCACTTATAAGAACATAGCAGACATTGATGCTCACTCGTTGCAGCCATCGAACACGACGATGGAAGGGTGCGCAGACAGGCGGCGCACGGCGTGGCGCAGCTCCTTCTCCTGCGTGGTGCTGTTGGGGGACGGCGAGTGGCCGCGCTGGGCGAACATCATGTCATGGAAGACCTGCGAAAGCAGATATAGTGTGTTAGCGCAGGCAGTCAAGGACGTGCACGCTATACATGAGTTCCCACGTACCATCAGGCCGAGCACATCCGCCGTCTGGTAGAAGGTGGAGGGCAGGTAGGCGCCGCCTCCCCAGACTCTGACCATGTTAAATTTGGCGGCCAAGCTGGAGCGCAGCATCGCGCGGTGCGCAGCGCCGCTCTGCCAGCCCTGTACCGCACACGGATCAACATCAGGGATCAGTGACTTAATGGGTGGACAGCAACTCTAACTGCAGGGGTTTACCTCCATCTCCTCCATGGGTACCACGTTCGCCCCGCGCGCGAAGGTCACGGCGCCGTTGACACGGAAGAACATTCCGTGGTCGTCGCTCCCCTGCTCGCTCGCGGCGCTCGCCCTCCACGCGGCGTCCGTGTCGTTGCCTGTCACCAGCGCGACGGAGCGAAAGCCGATCGTGCGCGTCGCGCTCACGCCCGCTGCACCGGTGGTACTGCTCAGCGCGCTCGTGTTTTGCTGCTTCCAGCGCACGGTCATGTTGTAGAGCGGCTGTTTGCCCATGCCTGCGGGCCACCACAGCTTCACGTCTGCCGCTTTCACCGAGAGCGAGCTCTCGAAAACGCCGTCGCCGGCGGTGGCGATGTCGTGCCGCATTGAGACCGGCGCCGGCAGGAACGGCGCGCTGACTTCCACGATGCCGGCTGCCGCGGCCGCCGCCCAGAGGTGCACGCGCAGATCGATGCGGAAGCCGCCTTTCGTTTCCTCGGTGAGCGGCTCGACGGCGTAGTCTCCGGTGTAGATGACCTGCGGCACGACGTGCATGATCGCCGCAGAGCGCACCGTCGCGAGGTAAACGGACTTGACGAGGCCCTTGGAGAAGATGGGCGAGCCCTCCATCGAAAGGTCAGAATACGGCGCCCAGTCCCATCCGCCGCTGCATGCCATCCAGCGGCCCTCGCAGACGACGGACGACTCGAACGCAACTTTGAGCACGTTGGCGCCGGCCTTGACGACGCCGCCGATCGGCAGCTCGTAGCGCAGGAACTGCTCAGTTACTGTAGGTGAGCAGCAGATGTTACTTGAGAAATTCAAAACAGGAATCTTACGTGTGCACCTGGTCGCTGATCACGCCGAGCGCCTTGCCGTTGAGAGTGACTTTCGCGCCCATCTTAACGCTGTCAAACACAAGCAACGTCTCCTCGCCCGTGCCGGTAAACGTCGCGGAGTACGTCCAGTCCGGCGCCCACAGGGAGTGGTTCTTGAAGTTCAGCCCGAACAGCGGGTTGGGGATCAGGCTCGCGGCGTGCAAGTCCGAGAGCAGGTCGCCCGGGACCGTCGCCGCTATGCTGCCGCCGCCGCCGATGGCCGCAGCGAGCGAAGCGTCCGCCGGCGCGGCGCTCCAGCTGACCTCGCCTTCGTCCGAGTCAAGGTACGCGATCTCGTCTGCGCCGATGGGCGCGTCGCGCAGCCCTTTGCGGTCTGCGATGGCAAACTGGCTGGGCGTCTTGAGCTGCGTCGGCCCACGGCCGGCGGCGATGGTGTCGGCGACCAGCGCGAGCGCGAAGATCAAGCGGAGTGACAGCATGTTTGCTTAAGGTGTTGAGAGTCTGCGGACAGCGCGGACGTCAGACCGAGAAGGCGCAGGCCAGCAGGCCAGGCAGGCACGCAGCAGGCACCAGCTGGAAAATCAGCACCTTGCCAGTTCACCTTGGCCGCCGCTCCTCTTTCCAACAGCGGACCTCGCGACGCCCCTCGCGATGGCGCAGTGCAGCGAGCCGTGGCTTGCAGCACGCCGTCGACTTGAAGTGCTGCGAGAAACGGCGAGAAGGGGGTCTTGCGGAAAAAGAGGAGCTGAAGGGCAACACCTCGGCCGTCCGCGTTTTCGCTCCTCTGCGCCAGGCTGCTTCTGCTGCCCGCCACAGCCCAGATGGCCACACAGACCGCTTCCGACGAGCAGGTTGCCGCGCTGGAGGCGCAGCTGGGGCGGGCGGGCGAACACGTGCCGGGGGACTGGCAGCGACAGACCTGGGCTTGGCAGACCGCGCGCGCGCTCGAGCGGTGCAGCGTGGCCAGCGACGACGAGGCGCTGCGGCTGCTCGCGCTGGAGACCACCGACCTCTCCGAGGAGATAATCGGTGCTAACACACTGCCCGCCCCGGGCCTGGCGACGGGGGAGGAGCTGGTGCGGGGCTGTGCGTACTACGGCCGGACGCGAGTGCTGCGTCAGCCTGCTGGCTGTCGACCTACCTCGCGACGAGGCGACGCCGGCGATCTTCTCGGCGATGCACGCCCACTTCGAGACGCTGCGGTGCATCGTGGAGCACGCGGGGCCGCAGGCGCTGCGGGCGACGACCAGTGACGGCGCTACGTGCGCGCACTGGGCCGCGCAGAACATGCAGCTACCGATGCTGCAGTGGATCGTGCAGCAGGCGGGCGCCAAGACGCTGCGCGGCGGCCTGCGCGACGCACGACGTGCTGCAGAAGATCGTCTGCGAGAGCGGGCTGCGTACCGAGCGCGAGACCTACGAGCAGGTGGCGCGGTGGCGCAAAGAGATCGCTGTGCAGAAGAAAGCGGCAGTGGAGGCGAAGGCGGCGGCAGACGCGCTGCGGTGGCGCGTCGAGGCGGGCATGTAGCTGCTGCATATGTAACTTACAGATTCAATATCGTAGTACTGTGGCCCCTCACGGCCGGTAGCCGCCGGCGCGCGGCGCGCCGCCCGCGCCCCTCAGCCGCGCGCTGGCCAGCGCCGCCTGCGTGCGCTGGCGGCCCGTGTTGCCGCCGCCGCCGGGCGCGGCTGGCCGCCCCATGCGCATCTGCGCAGAGCCCGTGTGGCCGATCGACGCGCTCGGCTGCGGCGAGCGGTGCGAAGCGCCGTACGGCGAGCCGCCTTGGTTGCGCTGCTGCGGCGACATGCCCTGGCCGCCTTGCTGGCGCTGCATGCCCATGGTCGCCGCCATGCGCTGCGGGCTGAGCGAGCCGCCGAAGGCGTTGGCCGCCATGGCGTGCGGCTGCAGCGAGCCGCCCATCATGCCGGCGTTGCGCGCCGCCGAACCCATGCGATTCTGCGGCGGCCGCGTGCCGCCCAGCGAGGTCATCATGCCCTCGGTCGAGACCGTGGACTGCAGGCGCTCCAGCTGCATCTCGGAGCCCGAGACGGAGCGTGCGCGCTCGGAGCCGCCCTCGTAGCGGTTCATCAGGAACTCCACCGCCTCCTCGATCGCCGCGCCCAGCGCCTGCTGCTCCAGCGCCTGCTGCTCCTGCGGCGGCAGCGCCGGCCGCAGGAACTTGCCGACGATCTCGTAGACCGCGCCGACGTTGTCGGCGGGCGGGTAGTCGTCGGTGCGCTGCTCGGCGTTGCAGCGCGCCAGCTCCTCCTCGAGCTTGCCGCGGTTGGTTTTGGCGTAGCGCAGCAGCAGCTCCAGGAAGCCCGCCGCCACGCCGAAGTTGCGGATGCGCACGGACAGCTTGATGCCGTGGCGCACGAAGCGCACGCGGAACTTGGGCAGCACCGGGATCGCGCCCAGGAAGACCACCAGCGTCGCCAGCCGGCTCGCGTCCTTGGCGCGCTTGGCCAGCTCCAGCATGCCGCTGGCCGGCTGCCCCAGCGTCATCGCCTGCTTGGCGTCGAGCCGCCGCACCTGCTTGAACGTCTGCACCGCCGCGACGTACGTGACGCAGTCGCGGACGTGCTTCTTGGCCCTGGTGTGCTCCGGGTTCGAGGCGAGCAGCGGCGCCACTGCCGAGAACGCGGCGTTGAACGCCTGCAGCGCGCCGTCCCAGTTGCCGTCGCCTATCATCGCCTGGCCCTGCGCAAAGTATTGCGAGACGACCAGCGGCACCTGCACCGAGGCCACCGGCGTCATCTCGAAGTCGCGGCCGCCGCCCGGCAGCGGCTTGTGGTCCGGCTTGACGCGCACCGTCGGCCCGGTCCGCGCCGCGTCCTTGCCCATCGTGAAGTACGCGCCGCCCAGTAGAAGTGCCAGCGCCACGCCGATCAGCAGCAGCGCCGTGTTCGACGGGCCCTCCTCGGGCGCGGCGGCCGGTGGCGTCGACGGAGGCGGCGCGGGTGGCGCCTTGCAGTTCGCCTTGAACGTCGCGCAGCACGTCTTCTCCAGCTGCATGAGGCCCCACTTCTCCGTGCAGAGCCCGACCTTGGTGGCGCCCGTCGCCAGCTCCAGCTTGCAGTCGAACGTCGTCGAGTCCGTGCACGTCGGCCCGGGGCCCGCCGGCGCGGGCGCCTTGGCCGCTGGCGCGGGCGCGGGCGCGGGCGCCGGCCTCGGCTTGATGGCGGCGGGCGCAGGCGCCGGCGACGGCTTGGGCGCGCCGGTGGGCGTCGGCGCGACGATCGCCGTCTGGCACAGCACGCCCTTATAGCCCGTGCCGGAGCAGTTGCAGGTCACGTACGGCGGCGTGGCCACCGGCCCGCTGCACTTGCCAGCGTTGGCGCACGGCGCCACCTCGGGGATGCCGGACAGCGAGACGCCCACGTCGCAGAACGTCTTCTCGCAGCGCGCGCCCTTGCGGCCGACGGGGCACGCGCAGCTGAACAGGCCCGTCCCGTTGCCCTTGTTCGAGCACGTGCCGCCATGCAGGCACGGTGCCGGCTTGCCCGCCAGTTTGTCCGCCATGGTCCACTTGCAGTCGTCGACGTCGTTCTGGCAGCTGTCGCCCTCCCACGTGGCATTGGCGACCTTCATCGAGTTAATCCGGTTGCAGTCGCACGTGTACTTGCCCACGCCCGTGCGCGTGCACTTGGCCTTGTTGGCGCATGGCGTGGTCGCGCAGATGTCGTCCGTCTCGCACGTGGAGCCGGTCCAGCCCGTCGGGCAGGTGCACGTGAAGCTGTTCACGCCGTCCTTGCACGTGCCGCCGTTCTTGCACGCGCCGGCGACGCAGTCGTCAAAGTCCTTCTCGCAGCCCGCGCCGGAGAAGCCCTTGTTGCACTCGCACACGCCGGCCTGCTTGGCCGAGCACACGCCGTTGGTGCCGGTGCACTTCTTGTCTGCGCCCGGGCACGGGCACGACTCGAAGGCGTAGTCCGACGGCTTGCGAAAGTCGAAGCGGAAGAAGCCGTGGGCGTTGCCCTCGGTGCACTCGCTGCGCGACTTGCTGAAGCCGCAGCCGGAGTTGCCGGCGGCGGCGGTGGTCTTCGAGAACGAGGCGCACACGGTGCACTCGCCCTTGCGCACGTTGTTCAGACCACACGAAGACCTGCGCGACACCACGGCCAGGAACTGCGGCAGCACCGTGCACGAGCACGTTACCACCTTGTTCGCCACCTTCGTCACGCGGCAGGTGCTCGACGTTGCCCACATGCCGCCGCTGTACCCGACGCAGTCCACCACGTTGTTCGGGAGCAGGTTCGTCGACGACGGCACCACGAGGTGCACGTCGACCGGCGCCTTGAGCGCGGCGGCGGCGGCGGCCAGCTTGCCGTGCGCCGCCAGCGACACGCTGACGCGCTTGGTGAGGAACGTGTACAGGATGCTTAGGCCGGCGGAGCAGACGGGCTCTGGCGTCTCCCACACGGACACCGCCATGTCGACGCTGCTGCTCGTGCCGGCAATCTCGGCGGCGGCCGCCGCCGAGACGGTGACCGTCGCGTGCACGTTGCTGGAGGCGGCGCCGCCGCTGGTGCCGCCGCTGGTGCCGTAGCGCGACGCCATCAGCTCCAGCGCCTGCCCGCCGCCGTCGACGGCAGCGCCCTTGAACGAAACACTCTCGCCGACCTCAAGCCCCGCGGCCGCGGCCGTGGCGACGCTATCCTGCAGCGAGTCAAGCAGCGACGCTTTCTTCTGCGCGCACATCCACGCCTTGCTGTCGGGCAGCGTGCGCGCGTTGGTCGCGAACGTCGCCACGTAGGCCACGACCAAGGCGCCGGCGTTGGCGGCAATGTCGCCGTTCTTGACGGCGTTGGCAACGTTGGTGGTGCTCGCGGCCTGCAGCTGGTCCAACTGCGCCGTCGTGAAGTTCGAGCCGCGCAGGAGGGCCAAAAACTGGCCGGCGAAGCGCGAGACGTCGATCGGCTTGCTCACGGTCTTGGCGGCGATCTCGATCGTGGCCTGCAGCAGGCTGACGCTCGAGGTGTCGCTGCCCGCGAGCGCGAGCCGCCGGCGCGTGCCGCCCTTGACCGGGATCGAGGCGGTCTGGAAGAAGGCGTCGAGGTCGAGCGTGCCGACCGCCTTGTTCACCTCCGCGGCCTTGTCCTCGACGGAGAGCTCCAGCGGCAGGACGTTAGCGTCGGTGACCTCGACGCGCGTCATGGCGCCCAGCGTGTCGTAGATGTCGGCGTAGAGCTGCACTGCCTCCGCCACCTTGCCCGAGGGCAGCAGCGTCGCGTCGAACGAGTTGCTCGAGACGCGCGTTGACAGCGGCGCGTACAGGCCGCCCTTGGTCTTCTTGCCGAAGACGTACAAGAGCGGCGTGTGCTCGGGCAGGTCGGCCCAGCCCTTGAGCACCAGCCGCCGCTGGTTCTTGGCCGTCGGCCCCGCGCCGGCCACCGCCTTGACGGCGAAGCTGCCGGACGTGGGCGGCTGGTTGGTCTCGACCTTGACGGTCGCGCTGCCCGCGGCCGCCACGCCGGCCTCGGCGGCCGTGAGCTTGAAGGTCACCAGCTGGCCGGGGATCAGCGAGCCCGGGCGGATCACGAGCGTGCTGCCCGCGACGCCCGTCGCCGCGGCCTTTGCGAGGTCGAGGTCGCCGCTGACGATCGACCAGAGGTACGAGAGCTTGCCGCCGTTGGTGGCTGCCGCGGCGCACTGCAGCACGAGCTTCTTGCCCGCGCTGACGATGCCCGCCTGCGTGCAGGAGACCGTCGGCGCGGCGAACGTGCGGAACGAGATCGCGGCGGTGGACGTGGCGGCGCGCCCGTCGCTCTTCTGTGCCAGCAGCGCGAAGATGTACGACTCCTTGGCGCTCAGGTCGCTCGCCTTGATGGTTACCTTGGTGCCAACGGCGAAGCGCTGGCTCGGCACACTGCCGACAAAGCACGAACCGCCGGCTTTGGTGGCGCACGTCCAGCCGAAGGTCCACGAAGCGCCCTCGCCCGCGTCGGGGTCGGTGGAGCCGCTGGCGTCGAGCACGACGTCCGTGCCCTCCTTGAGCATGCGGTCGCCGCCCACGATGGCCGCGACTAGCGGGCTGCTGAGCGCGCGCATCGAGACCGACGCGCTGCTCGTGAGCGAGCTGTTCGAGGACATGGAGGCGTCGATCCGGAAGGTGTACGTCGTGCCGCTGCGCATGGCGCTCGCGGGCACCAGCAGCGTGCGCGAGGCGCTGCTCAGCGCGCTCAGCGCGAGCGACGGGCCCGCCGTCTGCTTCCACTGGAAGCTCATCTTGACCGTGCTGACGCAGCTCGGCAGCGCCGCGCCCGCCGTCAGCCACAGCTGGCGCGCCGCGACCGCCGAGAAGTCCGCCGGCACAGTGACGGTGGGCAGTGCGAGGAGGCTCTTGGTGAAGGCCACCGTGGCCGTGTCGGTCACGCCGAAGAAGTTCTTGGCGGTCACGCGCACCGAGTACACGCCGACCGCGATGTCCTTGGCCAGCTGCAGCCGGCCGCCCGCGTTGGCGTGCGACGTGGCCGTGCCGTTCGGCAGGGTCACGACGAAGGTGTACGCCATTGCGCGGCCGCCGGAACCGAGCGACCCGGAGGCGTCCAGGTCGAACACGTCGCAGATGCCGATCGAGCCCGGCGCGGTCGCCACCAGCTTGGCCTTGAGCGGGTTCTTCGGCTCGAGCAGCACAGCGGAGCCGACCGAGCCGGCGTGGCCCACGAAGTACGAGTTCTGCGCGGCGTTCACGACCGTGTTCTTGAGCACGGCGATCGCGTCGCCGGGCATCACAGTGGCGTCACGGGCGAGGTAGACCATCAGGACGGTGGCGGAGCGCCAGAAGCACTCGCCCTTGACGCCAACCTTCTTGGTCGAGTCGAGCGACAAAACCTTGCTGCAGGCGAAGCGCCCGGAGAGCCCGAGGCGGTGCACGTCCTGGTGGAACGTCAGCCGCAGCGAGCCGCCCGAGTCGCTCATGCGCGCCTCCACCAGGTTCGGCGGCAGCGCTTTGTCGATGACCACCGCGCCGCTCGCCGCCTTGGCGTTGCCGTTCACGAACGCCGTCACCGCGTACGTGCCGGGGGTCAGCGCCCGGCCGCTCTTGTCCAGCCGCACGGTGGCCGAGTAATTGTTGTTGGCCACGTAGCTCGCGTCGAAAGAGTGGAACGACCCGTCCTTACTGGACAGCTTGAAGAGCACCTTCTCGCCGCCGCCGGTGGGGTTGCCGAACTCGTCGTTGGCGCGCAGCGTCAGCGAAAACGGGCTGTTGGAGTGCACGCCCGTCGGCATGGCGGCCATCACGGACTTGCCGGCGCTGGCCGCGGCGTGCACCACGACGATGCGGAGCGGCGAGCCGTCGCCGACGGGCTTGCCGTCGAGCGTGACCTGCGCAAAGTACACGCCGGCCAGCTTGAGCAGACCGGTCTTGAGCTGGAACTGGTTGGTGCCCGCGACCCACGACGCCAGCGCGGTGACCTTGTCCTTGCCGCCGTTCGGCGAGGCCTTGGACGGCAGCACCTTGAGCGCGAACTTGATCGCCATCTTGAACGACGCCGCGTCGTCCGCGATTGCCACGTCGTAGCCGTCCGCGTCGCGCACGAACACGTTGACCACGACCTTGGCGGCGACGTCCGACGCGGCGGTCGTGGCGTAGCAGCCGGAGGCGGCGGCCGGGCCGGCCTTCGAGATGGTGGTCACCTTGAACGGGCTGCCCGCGATCCGCTTGCCCGCCAGCGTCACGTCCACCGTGAAGTTCTTGTCGATCGCGGTGTAGCTCACGGCGACCGCGCCGGCGGTGTCCTTGCCCACCGACGGCTTGGCAGCGCTGCGCGCGATGCCGTTGCTGTCGCGCACCACGATGTTGATGCCGGCCTGGTTGCGCAGCGCGCCAGCGTTGCCAAATGCGTCCACCAGGTGCACGTTGAAAACGTTGACCCGCTGGTACACGGCCTTGCGCAGCCCGCTGCCGGACGCGGTGCACTTGGCAGCCGAAGCGGCGCCGGGCGTCACCGCGACGGCCGCCGGGGCGCCGAACGCCTTGCCGGCCGCCGTGGACACGCCGCACGAGTACTTGCCGACCAGCGTCGGCCGCAGCGAGCCGAGCGCCGCCGTGGCCTGCGTGGCCGTCACCGCGCCGGAGAAGGCGTACGAGCGGACGCACTTGGGGAAGCTGCCCGTGTAGAGCGGCCCGCACTTGCAGCCGTAGTTCTGCACGGTGGTGACGTTCGCGAGCGTCAGGCTGGTCGTGCCGGTTGCGAGGAACTCGCACTCGGCGCCAACCACCTTGGCGCAGAGCGGGCACTGCGCGTCGCAGACGGCCTTGGTGGCCTGGTTATCCAAAAAGTAGCGTGGGCAGTTGGCCTCCCACTTGCCGCTGGCGCCGTTGTACATCGTCGGCGGCTTGGCCAGCACACGGTCGCAGCTCCACCGCAGCGCGAAGCCGGCGCTGGTGCGGCTGTTGCCGGCTTTGTCGGCGCAGGTCGCGGATAGCGCCACGGTGGCGCCGGCGACCGCGGTGGTGGGCATGGACAGCCGGAAGCGCTTGGCGTCCGCCGGCGCCGCGGCCACCGCGATGCGCGCCGACGCGCCGACCTGCTTGCCGCCCAGCAGCAGCGACACAACGTACGGCGAGTTGGCCGCCGTCACAAAGAAGAAGGCTACGCTCACCGCGTACGTGCCGTTGGCGCCGGCCGCCACGATCGGCGTCGACGCAAGGTGCACGCCGCCCGTCGCGGTCACGGCCACCATCTTGGAGTTGGAGGCGCGGTTGGCCAGCTTGTCCTTGGCCGTCACCGTGAACTTGTACACGGTGCCGCTCACGAGCGTCCGGTTCGCCGGGAACTCGGCGCTGGTGCGCAGCACGGTTGGCGGGCCCGCCGACACGACAAACAGCACCGGCTTAGTCGTGACCGACTGCCAGCGCTTCATGCCGTCGAGGCGCTCCACCTGCAATGTGTACGAGCTCGCCAGGTGGATCGCCTGCGTGGCGACCAGGTAGTCGGTGCCGGAGGTTGTGACGGTGGCCGCGATGGTGCGGCCGGCGACCGACACGACGCGCGCGCGCAGCTGCGACAGCGGCGTTCCCGTCGCAAAGCCCGCGGCCAGCCGCAGCAGCAGCGAGTCGCCGGCCAGCATCTTGCCGATCTT
>Ga0308015_10000607_pt1 | contig 16072 bp, 14 predicted proteins | sample Neamet231_FD_203128 | JGI IMG/M metagenome (GOLD analysis project Ga0308015, IMG submission 203128) | Marine microbial communities from water near the shore, Antarctic Ocean - #231 | ecosystem: Environmental > Aquatic > Marine > Unclassified | place: Southern Ocean | collected 2014-07-28
TCTATTATTGTAATCAACGATTCTATTTTTGTTATAAATTGTGACACCATTTCAATAGGTGATATTGACTGGGATAACGATTGGGGCAATAATGACAATCCGTGGGATGATTCTACTGATGTAGAAAATCCATGGGAAGAAGAGATAGAAGTAATCAACGACTCTACTATTGTTGTAAATGGCGATACGATTTCTATTATTGATATTGACTTTGGTACCGGATGGGGAGATAATGACAATCCTTGGGATGATTCTACAGACGTAGAAAATCCATGGGAAGAAGAGATTGAAGTAATTAACGATTCTACTATTGTTATAAATGGAGATACAATTACTTTCCCTGGTGAAGGTGGCGGTTTTCCTGGAGATGGCGAATGGCCTTGGGATGATTCTACAGACGTAGAAGAAGCAATGATTGCTGATTGTAATGGTGTTGAAGGCCCTGCAAATTGGATTAATGATGGTTATTGTGATGATGGTACTTGGGGTTCTGACTTCAATTGTGAAGAATTTGATTTTGACGGTGGTGACTGTGAAGGTATCGGTGAAGGCGAAAATCCTTGGGATGACTCTACAGACGTAGAAAATCCATGGGAAGATGAGTTTGAAGTAATCAACGATTCTACTATTGTTATAAATGGTGATACAATTACTTTCCCAGGTGGAGGTAATGGTTTTCCTGGTGATGGTGAAAATCCTTGGGATGATTCTACAGATGTAGAGAATCCGTGGGAAGATGAGTTCGAAGTAATCAACGATTCTACTATAGTTATAAACGGTGATACAATTACTTTCCCAGGTGGAGGTAATGGTTTCCCTGGTGATGGTGAAAATCCTTGGGATGATTCTACTGATGTAGATTGTCCTTGGGAAGATGGTTTCCCTGGAGGTTCTGGTACTGATGATTTCGATGAAGACACTTTCGAAGAGATGATGGAGATTATTGAAGGTTTCGACATGGCTGATGATGAATTAGTATTAATCCTCGAACAAACGGATGTAATTTTATCTATCCTTGATGAGAATGGATTTGAATTTACACCAACTGAGATAGATGGTTACCTAGTATTTGGGCCTTTTAGTCTAGAAGATCTTTACACAATTATCATGGAAAATATGGAAGGGTTCGAAATTGGATGGGGTTTATTCCGTCCAGCTGGAGGAACCGTAGTTGCTGAAGGAGTAATTACTTCTACCAACGAAAACATAAACAACATGTTTAATGTATCTATGCTGTCTTTGTACGAAGCAGACGCTGCCTTAGAAGTCTACAAAACTACTTACTATAATTTACTAGGTAAAGAAGTTAAAGACGCTAACAACGGAGTATTTATTAAAGTAATGCAAACTAATAAAGGTGAGATTTCAACTAAAGTTTATATCGCGAAATAATCCCTTTCTTTAAATAGTAAAAGGCTTCTCAGAAATGAGAAGCCTTTTTTTATGCCTTCGTTTTAGTGAAGTTTGAATAGGCTAGATGTCTAAGCCAATTGTTAGAGTGATCTGTCTAAGGAACTTGGTTTTTGCTAGACGTAACACATTAAGTGTCTTTGGGTCTACTTATGTATACAGATTAGTTAGACTAGTCATTAAATCCAATTGTCTGCCTAATAACGAAGGACTCAATTTGATGCAGAGTAATTGGCTTTGAACAATACCCCCAGTATTTATCTTTCTAAGTACTTATTTATATGATGTAAAAACGCCCCCATATAGGAGGCGTTTTTTTGTGCTTAATACGAATCTAAAAGGAGTGGTTACTGATTTAAAACTTAATTTTGTTCAGCTTCTGAACCGTTCCTTTTTTTCTTTTCTCTTCTAATGTAAGTCTTAAGTTGTGCTTCTCCCAGTTCCATTTTGTTGGAATTACTAGATAATCGTTTAGCGATTCTACATCTGCAATTGAACTGCTAGGGTGTAAGTTTATGCTTGCTATATCTTGTGGCTTATGCTGTAAGGAAATAGCATAGGTTGGGTTTGTCCAAGCCCAGTCAGCGAGTTGTTCCATAGGAACTTCAATTTCTTTTTCGCCACGCATTAAAACTGTAGGAATATAATACTGAAGAGTGGTTCCGTTATTTAAAATAACTTCCACTTCAATTGGCATGGGCATTTCCCCTTTTTGAAGTAGTATTCTACTTCCATTTTCTGTAGCTGAAACTTCAGCAATAGCATAGTCGATAGTTTTTGTCGTATTCACAAAATAATCGAAGTACCAATCGAGTTCAATTCCACTTTCTCTCTCTACAATTCTTTTAAAATCAGCTGCTGTAGGGTGTTTAAAACTCCATTCGTTAAAGTATCGCAATAAAGAGCTGTCTACGATCTCTTGGCCTACAATATGGCTCAATTGATCTAGTATTACCACCCCTTTAGAATACGAAGCTGTACCGTAAGCCCAATTTGTATTAAAATGATCGGCGTGCGTACACAATGGTTCTTCGTACTTACTATTGGCTATTCTTTTATAACCCTTATAAGAGCTTCCATGTGTATTGCTCCAATCTTCAGGAAATAATTGTTGTTCTATTCTGTTCGAAGCATACGAGGTAAAGCCTTCGTCCATCCAAGAGAAAAGACTTTCGTTTGTCGCTAACATTCCTTGGTACCAACTATGCATTGCTTCGTGAACACAAACACCAACCAAACTTTTTAGTTTTCTGTTTCCGGTAATTAAGGTTGCCATTGGGTACTCCATTCCACCGTCTCCACCCTGTATAATAGAGTAGTGAGGGTAAGGGTACTTACCAAAGTTTTTATCTGCATAAGCAAAAGTTTTAATCATATAAGCACCTAAATTATCCCATTCCTTCGTTTTTTCTCCTTTTAAATAGAAGAGGTGAAAGTCGGGTCCATTGTCGTTTACTACAATATCGTGTGTATAATCTGGATCTGCAGCCCAAACAAAATCATGTACTTTATCTGCTTTAAACTTCCATGTAAGTCTATTCGATGTAGGGTCTAAAGCTGTTTTCGAATACCCATGTCCGATTTCCTCAGCATTTTGTAAAACTCCTGTTGCTGCTATCGTATAGCTTGCATCCATATTAATATTGACTTCAAAAGAACCCCAAATACCATAAAATTCACGTCCTACATATGGGTTTGTATGCCACCCATCTGTATCGTATTCACACATTTTAGGATACCATTGCGACATAGAATAGTCAATACCTTCTTTATTCATTCTACCCGAACGACGAATTTGAACAGGTACTTGTGCTTTAAATTCCATGCTGAAAATTGCCGTATCCCCAGGAAGGATTTCATTTTCTAAAAACACTTCTAAAATAGTTCTATCGTGAACAAATTTCAGTGCTACTTCATTGTGTTTTAAAGAAATGATCTGCTGTATTCCAACTTCATTATCTTTCAGCTTAGCAATTCTATCACCTACACGTCTATCAGGATCTAGTATCGTTCTAGAACGAACATCCATCATGCTTCCCGGTTGAAAAGCATTGAAATATAAATGGTAAAATACCTTGTTTAATGTATCTGGTGAGTGGTTGATAAAAGTCAATTCCTGAGCTCCATCAAAACTATGATTCTCTGAGTCGAAGTTTATATCCATTTGGTAATGAGCTTCTTGCTGCCAATAAGATTGACTGTATCCACTTAGTGAAATACATAAACACAGAAGTATTGAAAAAAGACTTTTCATTCGAATAGATTTTAATTAATTTGGACGTAAATCTACAAACTATATTTTGCTTCTAAGTAAATGGCTGAACAAAGAAAAATATTGCGAATTTTTAAGCTTATTAGCTTATTAAAAGGAGTTAAGCGACGTACTCCTTTAGAGTTGGCTACTATACTAGAGATCTCTAAACGTACTGCTTATAGGTATTTTATACTTTTAGAAGAGTTGGGTTTTGTAATTGATGTAGATTTTGATAATCGCTATTTTATCCCAACCGATGAAGGCGACGAATATCAGTTTACTTTTAATGCTGAAGAATCGTTACTTATAAAACAATCTATTAAAAGTTTGTCTGCTTCTCATAACCTCTCCGAGCATATTCTCAAAAAACTTCATATGATGAGCGAACAGGCTCAAATAGGAGAGAATATTTTAAATGCTAGTAATGGTTTGAAAATTGAAAAATTATCGAAGGCTATAACAGACAAGTCACAAGTGAAGTTGATGAACTATTCCTCTTTAAATTCTAACACCGACTCCAATCGTTTGTTTGAGCCTATTACCTTTACCACAAACTATACAGGTGTAATTGGTGTAGATGTAGAAAATGCACCAAACGAATCTCGTATTTTCAATATCAATCGTATTGGGCAAGTTGATTTATTGCATAAGAATCAAGTTTTTGCTTCTAAAATAGAAGTTCAATCTATAGATGCTTTCGGCTATAAAGGAGAAAAGCTTCACGGTATAGAGTTGAATCTAAAACGCAAAGCTTATGCTCAGTTAATTCAGTTTTACCCACAAACAAAACCACTTATTAAAGGTAAGACGAACGATTATGTATTTACTGCTAAGGTTTATTTTTCAGACAACCTTTTTCGGTTTTTACTCTCTTTTCCCGACGAGGCTACCATTATAAAACCTGCTAGTTTACAGATAGCATTGCAGCAGTTTACGCAGACTTTTTAAGTCTTCTATTCAATTTATTTAAACTTAGGTAAAGTTCTTCGAGCGATTCAATTACAAAATACTTTTCTTGAATAATATCGGTGTGAAATTCACATTCTATTACTTCGTTAATCTCATATTTAATGTGTGCTAATTTGGAATCGAACACATGATTCGTTTCTCCAAATGAGGAAGCTATACCAGCTCCATAAACCTTGAGTTCTCCATTTTGTTTTATGAGCCCAAACTCTATGGTAAACCAATAAATGCGTTGTAATTTAACGAGCATCTCTTCATTGTCTTTATATTGTTGACCTAATTTTCCAAATGCCTGCGCGAATTTTGAAAATGTAGGATTTAGCAGTAAAGGAATATGTCCAAATATATCGTGAAACATATCTGGTTCTTCTAAGTAATCTATCTGCTCTCTGTTTCTTAACCATGTAGAGGAACAGAATTTCTTCTCCGCCAGTAAATCAAAAAACTGATCTACCGGTATTAGACCTGGCACAACGTGTATTTCCCATCCTGTCTGAGTTTTGAAAAATGAATTCATTTGCTCAAAATTTGGTATAGACCCTGCGTTTAAACATGGAGCTAATAAGTTCAAACAATCGTTGTATTCCTTACTTCCTTTTATGGCTAAGTTCTCTTTCTGACGCTTAAATAATAGGGACCATACCGCTTGGTCTTCTGTGGTGTAGTTTTCGTAGTTCTGTTTCATGCTTTTAGGAATAAAAAAAACACCCATCTCCTTTAGGAAATGGGTGTTGGTTATAAATTTATATACTACCAATTTGTCCTATTCCTTATGGAGTGGAGTGAAAATAATAATAGTAGTATGTGTTTTTTCTGATCATGCTTTTCAAATATACAAATCTTTAGGTATAATCCAAATTTTATTTAGTGTCACAAGTTGTCACGACTTAACCTTTCATTTGTAATGTAGAATTAAAACAAGGAATTATGACAACAACTTACGCACTCAGACAAAGTACACATCAGTTTTTACCTTTTGGAATCGACTTTTCTAAAAAGGACGATCATTTAGGGGTTTACAATTCTCACCTATTAGAAGACTTAGTAGATGGAAAGCTACAAAGAGAATATTATTTCCAGACGCGTAAATTTGGAGCGGTTTATTTATCTGTTGTAAGTAAGTTGGTTATTTCGGACCAAACATGGAACGAGTTTATGGGTACTTTTACACAAGATAAAGATATAGAGCTGTTTATTGATGGTATGATAAACAATCAAAATGATAGTGATTTATTAGGCTTAATTGGGAATAATCGACCTAATTATCCAGATGTTATGGGTTTAGTACTTATGGGTGAGGCTATTTATAATGCATAAAAAAACGAGCCGAAGCTCGTTTTTATAAGATCAATTACTACTTAAATTAGTCCTCTAATTCTTCGTAACGGTCAATTTCTCTTTGATAAAACTCATCAGCTAAAGCTAAAAGTTCACTAATAGCGGTTGTTAATTCAGCCTCGTCAGCTGTACCTAATATCTCAGGTAAGTCTTCGTCTAACCACATTACATCGTCTGTATCCAAATTAAGGATAAATTTAGGCGATTCTGTGTGGATAATAAAAACAGTGTCTTGACTTTCTGTGTTGTCTCCAACTAAAAACTTTGGTACTTTCATGTTTATTTTTTTCCTGCGTATGATTCTACATCTTCTTTACTAACTGTATCTGAACATAAGATAATTAAACGTTCAATTACATTTCTAAACTCTCTGATATTCCCGGACCATGAATAGCTTTGCAGGGTTTTAAGCGCTTCAGGACTAAAGGTTTTCTCAGTAATTCCATGTTCATTACAGATCTGTTTGTTAAAGTGATCGGTAAGAATAGGTATGTCTGCTTTTCGCTCGTCTAAGGACGGGTTATTAATTAATATAACTCCTAAACGATGGTAAAGGTCTTCTCTAAAATTTCCTTCTTTTATTTCGTGTTGTAAGTTTTTATTGGTTGCAGCAATTACACGAACATTTACAGTTATTTCTTTGTCACCACCAACACGGGTGATTTTATTTTCTTGTAATGCTCGTAATACTTTAGCTTGAGCTTTTAAACTCATATCTCCAACCTCATCTAAGAAAAGTGTACCACCATCGGCAGTTTCAAATTTCCCTTTTCGTTGTTTTATTGCCGAAGTGAATGCGCCCTTTTCATGCCCAAATAATTCGGACTCAATTAATTCTGAAGGAATAGCCGCACAGTTCACTTCTATCATTTGCGCTGTACTACGACCACTTTTTTCGTGTATTGCATGTGCGATAAGTTCTTTTCCTGTACCATTCGCTCCAGTTATGAGTACTCTAGCGTCTGTAGGTGCAACCCTATCTATCATTTGATGAATCTTAGCTAACTCTGGCGAGTTCCCTATCATCTCGTATTTCTTACTTACTTTTTTCTTGAGTACTTTATTTTGAACGACTAAATTCTTTCTGTCTAGGCCATTTCTAACCGTGTTTAATAATCTATTTAGATCTGGTGGCTTAGAAATATAATCGAAAGCTCCTTTTTTTATACAGTCTACTGCCGTGTCTATGTCACCATGTCCGGATATCATTACCATGGTAAGGTCTGGCTGAATTTCCATTGCTTTGGATAGCAATTCCAACCCGTCCATTTTAGGCATTTTAATATCACATAAAACAAGGTCGTAACTGTCTTTAGACAGTTTCTCAAAACCTACTAATCCATTCTCAGCAACCTCTACCTTATAGCTGCTATCTTCTTCTTGAATGATATTAGAAAGAACATTTCTAATTGCTTGTTCATCTTCTATAATGAGGATTTTTGCCATGAGTGGGATTTTGTTAGGAGTGTATCGATAAGGCCTTCTTTGAGTGCGTAAGTAGAAAGACGTAAATCGTGAATAATAAGCCTATTTAAAATGTAGTTTACAATTACAACTGCAATAACAATCATATCGGCACGCATAGGAACTAGGCCTTCCATATGTAATCGTTGTTCCAAGGTAGATCCAGAAATCATTCTTTGAATACCATTATAATCGGTCATTAAAAACTGGTAACTCGTACCCTTTTTCCATATTTCGCAGTCGCCATTTTTACAAGAAATCATTTCTGCTAAGGTGTCGAATGAACCAGAAGAACCAATTAGACAATTGACTTCGTAAACTTCTGCCATCTCTAGCATTTCTTCTAGCGTATCTTCTAAATAATTATCTATAGCGGCTACATCGTCTATGTTAATAGGGTTCGCAGGATTAAAAGTTTCTAGTAAACGTGCTGCACCTAGTTTATAGCTTTTTCGCCAAAAAGTTTCTTCGCTATTCGCTATGATAAATTCGGTGCTTCCACCGCCAATATCAATAATAAGTTTTGGAGAATCTTTTAGGTCTATGGCTTGTTTTACACCCTGGTAAATTAAATCAGCTTCTGTATCTCCATCAATTACATTAATGAGAATACCTAAGCTATCTTTCACCTCTTGTACAAATAGATCACCATTATTAGCACTTCGTATTGCCGAAGTTGCTACTGCATAAAATTCTGTAATATTTTCTTCTACCAGCTTGGCTTTGTATTTTGTAAGCGCTTCAATTCCTCTTTTATAAGGAACTTCGGCAATAAATCCTTTGGTAATACCACCTTCGCCAAGTTTAACGGCAATTTTAGTTTTGTAAAAAATAGAATAGTCCTGTTCTTTTACTTCTGCAAGAAGTAAATTAAAGGTATTTGTGCCCAAGTCTATAATTCCTATTTTCCTCATTTTTTAGCTTTGTTTAATCCACTTCCATAAAGTCTTATAAGTAACTTTTTGTCCGTACATCAAAATTCCTACTCGGTATATTCTACCTGCAATCCAGCTGGTAAATATAAAGCCAATAATTAACAAAACCATCGATAATCCTATTTCCCATAAAGGAGGATCAAATGGCAGTCTCCCCATCATTACAATTGGAGATGTAAATGGAATTATAGAACACCAAAATGCGAGAGAACTATCGGGGTTTTCGAGGATAGTTTGCAAAGCAATAATAGAAAATATAAGTGGTATTGTAATTGGCATCATAAATTGCTGACTGTCTGTTTCTGAGTCTACAGCAGCCCCTACAGCGGCAAATAAAGAGCCATACATAAGGTAGCCTCCCACAAAATAAAATAGAAACATTCCCAATAGGAAGCTTATGTTTATACTTTGTAATTGCGCCAAAATTGAGGCTATTCCATTTTGAGGAATATCAACATCTTGGAGAATTAGTTCTGTTCCATTTGCTAAATCTGCAGGATTAATGTCTGTTGGGTTTACCAATAAGGTGGTGGCTACAGTACTTAATACAAAAGTGAGTAAAATCCAGAGTGCAAACTGGGTAAACCCAACTAATGCAACTCCAATAATTTTCCCCATCATTAGCTGAAACGGTTTTACAGAGGAGATTATAATTTCTACAATTCTACTTGTTTTTTCTTCCATTACACCACGCATAACCATTGCACCGTATAAGAAAATGAATATGTAAATTAAAAATCCTCCAGCCATACTCAAGCCTAATGCAATTTCTGTAGAACCCGATTTTTCCGATCCACTTTCGCCTAGTATAATAGTATTTAGGTTAATGTCTGCTCGAGTTTTTTCGATGATATCTCTCGTTAAACCTTCATTTTTAAGTTTTATAGATTCTATAACAGATTCTACATTTCTAGAAATTAAACGTCTGTTTGCTATGCTTATCGGTTTGTGAGCAAAAACATTTATACTGTTTTCTAGCAGACTTATAGTGCTATCTGTAGAGCTTGGGATATGTACCAAAGCAAAAGCGTCACTTTGGTTAAATAGTGCTTTTACCTCTTCGAGTGGTTCAGTAAAAAAAGTTGTGTTTATGTCTTCTGCTTTTTCGAATTGAGAAATAAATAGTCCACTTTCATCGCAAATCCATACACTTCGTTCTTCGGTGTCCGAATTGTCCATTAATAGAGGAGTCATCATTAATGCAGCCATTAAAATAGGACCCAAAATAGTCATTACGATAAACGACTTTTTACGTACTCTCGAGAGGTACTCTCTTTTTATAATTAAGATAATTTTATTCATAATTAATTTCCTTGTACTGTTCGTATAAATATTTCGTTTACGGTAGGGATTTTTTCTTCGAATCCTTTAATGTCAGACTGGTCTAATAAAAAACGAATTAAGTCAGTTGCAGAGCTATCGTTTAAGATTTGTATTTCGGCCTGATGAGCGTTTTGTTGAACTAGTTTTAAATGTTCTGGTAAGCTATCTAAGAAGCCTAGGTTACTAGAAGAAAAGTCTACTTTAAAAATCTGTTGCTTGTATTTATCCTTAATCTCGTTAATAGGTCCATCTAGAATTTTTTTCGATTTATCTATCAATGCAATATGATCGCAAAGTTCTTCTACCGATTCCATACGATGCGTAGAGAAAATAATAGAAGTACCGTTTTCTTTTAATTGTAAAATTTCATCTTTAATGATATTCGCATTAATAGGATCGAATCCAGAAAATGGCTCATCGAAAATAAGGAGTTTTGGTTGGTGTAATACAGTGGTTATAAACTGTATTTTTTGTGCCATTCCTTTAGAGAGTTCTTCCACTTTTTTATCCCACCAAGGAATGATATCGAATCGCTCAAACCAAGTATGTAAAGCTTTTTTAGCTTCTTTTTCCGAAAGCCCTTTTAGCTGTGCAAGGTATAAGGCTTGTTCTCCAACCTTCATCTTTTTGTACAAACCACGCTCTTCTGGTAAATAACCAATTTGACCTATATGATTGTGGTTTAATGGTTCTCCATTAAAAAGTACCCGACCTTCATCGGGCATAGTAATTTGATTTATAATACGGATTAAGCTTGTTTTTCCAGCTCCATTCGGACCCAAGAGTCCAAATATTTGACCTTCTTGAACAGACAAGCTTATATTATCTAAAGCTTTATGGTGGCTGTAAGTTTTACTTACCGATTGCACTTCAAGTACTTTCATATATAAAAATTGAATTCTTAATTGGGATTCAATATAAGATATTTATGAGGTTTGTTAAGCCTATTTAGATTGAATATATTTGCAGAAATTACACTTTAAATTAAAGAATAAAAACTTTAATTTGAACTCCTATAAATTCAAAATCGAGCTTCATGATTCAATATACTTTTTCCTACTCCAAGCCACATCGTCATTTTGTAGATATAGAAATGCATGTAGAAAAGCATGATGCATCGGAATTGATTTTGCAATTGCCAGCATGGAGACCTGGGAGGTATGAATTGGGTGATTTTGCTAAAAATATTCAGCAATTTTCTGTGATGGATTCCCATGGAAACCCTTTGAAGTTTGAGAAAATATCAAAAGATACTTGGAAGGTTTCTACACCAAATATAAGCGAGCTTATTGTAAAGTATAATTATTACGCCAACGAATTAAATGCTGGTTCTACTTATGTGGATGAAAATCTGTTGTATGTAAACCCTGTAAATTGCTGTCTTTTTATACCAAATAGAATTAAGGAGACTTGTATGATTGAATTACAGATTCCAGAATCGTATGAAATTGCTTGTTCTCTTCCGCAGAAAAATCGCCACTTGATTGCCGGTAATTTTAATGAATTGGCCGAAAGTCCTTGGGTCGCTTCTAATTCATTGCAACATAAATCTTACGAAGTAGAATCTGTAAAATTCCATGTTTGGTTTCAAGGAGCTTGCAGTCCAGATTGGAACAGAATAATTGCCGATTTTAAAGCTTTTACAATTCAGCAAATAAAAGACTTCACTGCTTTTCCTGTTCCCGAATATCATTTCATTAACCTAATGTTGCCATATAAAGCATACCATGGGGTAGAGCACACTGCCAATACCGTTATTTCTTTAGGTCCTGGCGAAGACTTGATGAGCGATAAAATGTATGCGTCTTTATTAGGCGTTTCCTCACACGAATTGTATCACACTTGGAATGTAAAACAAATTCGACCAACAGCTCTGCTACCTTACGATTATACCAAAGAGAACTATTCTCGCATGGGCTATTTGTACGAAGGTGTAACTACTTATATGGGCGATTTGTATCTCAAACGATCCAATGTTTTTTCTGCATCTGAATTTTACAAAACCCAAGAAGAAAATTTACAAAAACACTTTCATAATGGTGCTCGTACTAATATGTCGGTGGCAGATTCTAGCTTCGATACATGGCTTGATGGATATGTAATAGGAATTCCAAACAGAAAGGTTTCTATTTATACCGAAGGAGCTTTGTGTGCTTTAATGCTCGATATTTTAATACTCCATAACAATGCTGGGCAGAAGTCTTTAAGAACATTAATGACTAAGCTGTATATAGAATATGCTTGTAAAGGCAAAGGTTTAAGCGAAGATGATTATATACACGAATTACTTTCTTTTGGTGGAAACAAAGCGCTAGCTATTGTACAGAATCACTTATACGGAACTAAAGATTTTAGAGCTTCTTTAGATGAGGTTTTAGCTTTAGTTGGCTTGCAAATTATTCAAGAAGAAAATCCGGATTTATTGGCTGCTAGTTTGGGTATTAAAGGGCTGTTTTCTAAAACAGGATTTGAGATTAAGACGGTGCAAGAGAATTCTATTTCTGATGCATCTAAAATTGCTGTTGGCGATATTATTCTCGAAGTAAATGGGAAGCCCATTACAAAGGAGTTATTGACTTATTTAAGCGCAAAAGGTTCTGCAGTTTTTAAAGTGAAAAGACGTTTTGAAACGATTGATTTAGAAATCTCTCTTTTAGATAAATCGCATTATAAAATCAATAAAATAATTGCTTTGAAATCTGTTACTGTAGAACAGGAAGTGTTGTTTGGGAGCTGGTGTAATTAAAAAGTATAAAAAGAAATGTACTCCGTGCATCACTAGTAATTGTAAGTAATGACAGCTTTTTTAACTAGTTTATTTTTTCTCTGTCGAATAGTTACTCTGTAAATGAAGCTTATTAGTGCCGTTGGTGTTAATATCATAGGTAAAATGTCTGTGTCGAGTATTGTGCCTATAACATAGGGTTGAAGTCGCTTATATTTTGGGTGAAACGTTATTATTGCTACTCCAACAGCTAGTATGCTTGCAGCGGTAGTGTTTACGATTCTGTTTCCTCGTTCAACCTTTCTATACTCTTCAAGTATAGGTAAACAATTAATGTTGTCGCTCATTGCTTCGCTCATACTATTGTAGGTCACGTTCGATAGATTGTTGTATCCTTTATTGATGTAAAATATATTGGGTTTTTCAATAAGTCCTAGTTCATACAATATGCGATATGATATAGGATTGTATTCTTTGGCATATAGATTAATAGAACCATCTATAAATTGTGGTATAAATTTAGACTTATGTTTATTTAACAATTTTATATTTGCTCTATCTACATGGTTAGTTTTGTAAAACTTAACTTCATCAAGCTTGTATTTAACACTATCAACTATAAAATGTGGATCTATCATAAAACCCGCATTATAGCTTACTTTTTCACCATAAATTATAGAGTCAGTGTAGAGGTGTATGTAGTTTTTTTCAGTGAGTAATGTCTGGGCAAAACTTGTTGTAAAAATGGAGCAGAATAGAATAAATAGTAACCTTTTCATTTTATCAATTTTGATTTATTTAACAGCAATCATAGAGATTTCTACATTCACATCTTTTGGTAAACGGGCAACTTCAACGGTTTCTCTAGCAGGGTAGTCAGAACTGAAATACTGGTTGTACACAGCATTTATACTTGCAAAGTTATCCATATCAGAAATAAATATTGAGGCCTTAATTACATGCTCAAAAGTCATTCCTGCCTCAGTCAAAACTGCCTTCATATTTTCCATTACTTGTTTGGTCTCAGCGTCTATAGATTCCATTATTAGTCTTCCTGTAATTGGATCCATAGCTATCTGACCAGAGGTGTATAGGGTGTTGCCAGAAAGTACAGCTTGAGAATAAGGCCCAATAGGAGCAGGAGCATTTTTAGTTTCTACGATTTTCTTCATTTTATTGTTTAGTTTTGTCGCAATTATAAGGCTAATATATAAAACACGTTATTTAAATGAAAGTCTTAATTATAGACAATTACGATTCGTTCACTTTTAATCTGGTGCATTTATTAGAATGTTTCACCGATGATTATGAAGTGTGGCGAAATGATGAAATTGATTTTGAGCGTGTTTCAGAATTTGATAAAATCCTTCTATCTCCAGGCCCAGGCTTACCTTCGGAATCAATTGGTATGATTTCTCTGATACATAAATTTGCAGAATCGAAACCTATTTTAGGCGTCTGTCTAGGCTGTCAAGCTTTGGGTTTGCATTTTGGAGCGGACTTGTATAATTTAGAATCAGTTCAGCATGGTGTGCAAACGCCAATTAAACTAGTAGATCAATCTTATTTGTACCGTGGATTAGGACAGTCTATAGAAGTAGGGCGTTATCATTCCTGGGCTTTAAAGCTTAAAGAATCCAGTAATTTAATTCCTACGGCATTTGATGAGAATGGGGTTTTAATGTCTTTTAGACATAAAAACCTACCTATTTTTGGAATACAATACCACCCAGAATCTATAATGACTCCAGAAGGAAAATCGGTTATTGAGAATTGGATTAATTCTTAAGGTCGTGTCCCATTTTATCTTTTTTGGTTTTAAGATAAAATTCATTGTGCTTATTGGCTTCAATTTCTAATGCCACATTTTCAACAAGCTCCAATCCGTAGCCAATTAAACCGGCACGTTTTTTAGGGTTGTTGGTCATTAATCTAAGTTTACTTACGCCTAAGTCGTGTAGTATTTGTGCGCCTACACCATAGTCTCTTTCGTCCGATTTAAAGCCTAGTTTTTCGTTTGCTTCTACGGTATCTAATCCTTGTTCTTGAAGTTTGTAGGCTTTTAGTTTGTTTAAGAAACCAATCCCTCTTCCTTCTTGGTTCATATAAACAACCACACCACTACCTTCTTTTTCTACCATCTGCATTGCACGAGTCAATTGATGTCCGCAATCGCATCTACAAGACCCAAAAATATCTCCAGTAATACAAGAAGAATGAACGCGTACCAAAACTGCATCGTCTTTTTTCCATTCACCTTTATGTAAGGCAACATGGTATCTGCCTGTGTTTATTTGCTTGTATGCTGTAAGCGTAAAGTCACCGTGCTCAGTTGGTAAATCTATAGTTTCCATTTTTTCTATCAAACTTTCTTTTTGCATTCTGTATGCAACCAAGTCTTCAATAGAAATAAGTTTTAAATCGTGTTTTTTAGCAATTACTTTTAGCTGAGGAAGACGTGCCATAGTACCATCTTCATTCATAATCTCAACAATCACACCTGCAGGTTTAAGTCCAGCTAAACGGGCTAAATCTACCGATGCTTCAGTATGTCCGGTACGTCTTAAAACACCACCTTTTTTGGCCTTTAATGGGAATATATGCCCAGGTCTTCCTAAATCTTCAGGTTTTGTGTTTTCGTCAATAAGTGCTAAAACAGTTTTTGCTCTATCGCTAGCCGAAATTCCAGTTGTACAACCGTGTCCAATTAAATCTATCGAAACGGTAAACTGTGTTTGATTAGGGTCGGTATTTTTACCCACCATCATCTCTAGCTCTAATTCTTCTGCTCTTTCTTCTAGAATAGGCGTGCAAATTAAACCACGTCCATGGGTAGCCATGAAGTTAATCATCTCTGGAGTCGCCATTTCTGCGGCAGCCACAAAATCACCTTCGTTCTCACGATCTTCATCATCTACTACAATCACAACTTTTCCGTTGCGAATGTCTTCTAGGGCTTCTTCTATGGTGTTGAGCTGATTGAGCATAGCTAATTTTTTTGCAAATATACTAATTACTAAAGAACAAATTGTGTAGTCTCTCTGTAGTTTTCTCCCATTTATAGGTGTCTGTTACAAACTGGTAACCTTTAGAAGAAACTGTATTTCGGAGTTCGTTATTTTTAAGAAGTTCTAAGCATAATGCAGCTAGTTCTTCTTTGGTATTTCCTACGAGTAAGCTGTTTTCTGGAGCTTTTATTGGCGTTGAAGCTAGCTCTGTACATATACACGCTTTTTTCATTGCCATTGCTTCCAGGAGTTTGTTTTGTAATCCTGTACCAATACGCATTGGTGCAATAAATAGGGTAGAGTCTGCGTAAGCTTCTCTTATATCATCCATCCATCCACTTACGGTAACCGACTTAGATTGTAATTTAAGTACTGTACTCGATGGGTTTGTTCCTGCTAAGAGAATTTTTATATCTGATTTTTGCTTTTGTAAAATCGGTAGAATGTCTTTGCACAAAAAGGTGGCTGCATCAATATTGGGAGCGTAGCCCATATTTCCTACAAATACAATATCGTATTTAGCTTGTTTTATTTGTGGCTTGAAATAGTTTAAATCTACTCCATTTCTAATAATACTAATAGTCGCTTTTTCAGGATGATTTATAAAGCTTCTATCTTCTTCTGTGATTATGGTATGCGTATTAAAGTC
>Ga0308015_10000618_pt1 | contig 15887 bp, 13 predicted proteins | sample Neamet231_FD_203128 | JGI IMG/M metagenome (GOLD analysis project Ga0308015, IMG submission 203128) | Marine microbial communities from water near the shore, Antarctic Ocean - #231 | ecosystem: Environmental > Aquatic > Marine > Unclassified | place: Southern Ocean | collected 2014-07-28
AAAAAGAAAGTAAAGGTGAAGTTATTGCAAGTCCACGCATCACAACTGCAAATCAGAAAGAAGCTTATATTGAGCAAGGTGTTGAAATACCTTATCAAGAAGCAGCTTCGAGTGGTGCTACAGCGACTCAATTTAAAAAAGCAGTTTTAAGTTTAACTGTAACGCCTCATATTACACCTGATGATAAAATTATTTTAGACTTAGTTGTAACTCAGGACACCATTTCAGATATAACTAGTGGCTCAGCACCTGCTATTGATACTCAACGTATCGGTACACAAGTACTGGTAAACAATGGTGAAACTATTGTACTAGGTGGTATTTATCAACAAGCTATCATAAGTACGGTATCTAAAATTCCAATCTTAGGTGATATTCCATATCTTGGTTGGTTGTTTAGAAATACAAGTCAATTAAATGAGAAAAAAGAACTATTGATCTTTGTAACACCTAGAATTGTAACTGAACACTTCTAAGTAAAAGATTGATAAAATCCATCAAATGACGTTTTATTACGGTATTTGGTGGATTTTTTAGTTTTAAAAGGTGTTTTTAACTAACTTAGTGCTATTGTTACTTGCATTTTATAGCTAACAATTGCGATAATTACGCCCTTGAATTTCCGAGGGAGACCTCTTTTGAGTCAAAACCTTAACTTTATTAATATTAAAGCTTTTGACTATTCCGTTAACACAACGAGTATTAAGTAAATCTAATGGCAGAAAAACGTAACATATTCCTTATAGGCCCTATGGGTGCTGGTAAAAGCACTATTGGTAGAGAAATAGCCGATAGATTGCATCTTGAGTTTTTTGACTCTGATCAAGAGATAGAACGTCGAACCGGGGCTGATATTGCTTGGGTTTTTGATCTTGAAGGTGAGGAAGGGTTTCGTAAGAGAGAAGAAACCGTCATTGAAGACTTAAGTGAAAAGCATGGTATTGTTTTAGCAACAGGTGGTGGTTCAGTAATCAGCACAAATGTTCGCAATCATTTATCCGCTCGAGGAATCGTTGTTTATCTTGAAACTACAATTGATAAACAAGTTGCTCGTACCCAGCGAGATCGTCGTCGTCCTTTATTACAAACAGAAGAAGAACCAAGAACAGTCTTGGAAAATCTTGCTGTTGCGCGTAATCCTCTTTATGAAGAAATTGCTGATGTGATTGTGCAGACTGATGATCAAAGTGCAAAAGTTGTTGCACATAAAATCATAGAAAAACTCGATTTTTAATTTATCACTTTTAATTTATCACTTTTAATTTCTATTTCGCTGGAATATATTAGCAAATCTTTATGGCAACTCTTAATCTCGATCTAGGCGCGCGAAGTTATCCAATCTACATAGATTCAGGTTTGTTAAATAAAACAGACCTGCTCTCATCACATATCCATGCTAAACGAGTCTGTATTGTCTCTAATGAGATCGTAGCACCTTTATATCTTGAATCATTAAAGGCTAAGTTAACTGACTTTACTATTGACGAAGTAATCCTTCCCGATGGTGAAGCCGAAAAAAGCTTAGCTAATTTTGATATTATTATGTCTCACTTATTAGCACATGAGCATGGTAGAGATTCTACACTTATCGCATTAGGTGGCGGAGTTATTGGTGATATCACAGGTTTTGCCGCAGCATGCTATCAACGTGGTATTAACTTCATACAAATCCCTACAACCCTACTTTCGCAAGTTGACTCATCAGTCGGTGGTAAAACGGCAATAAATCATCCATTAGGTAAAAATATGGTTGGAGCTTTTTATCAACCTAACGCAGTTTTTATTGACTTAGATAGCCTAACTACGCTGCCAGTACGTGAGTTTAACGCAGGAATGGCAGAAGTTATTAAATACGGTATATTAGGCGATAGAGACTTTTTTATATGGCTTGAAGATAATATTTTAGCGATAAAGTCAGGTGATAAAAAAATATTAGCACAGATGATTGAAAAGTGTTGTCAGTGTAAAGCCGATATTGTTGCAAGTGATGAAAGAGAATCAGGTGTTCGAGCTCTCCTTAACCTAGGCCATACATTTGGACATGCAATAGAAGCAGAACAAGGGTATGGAAATTGGTTGCATGGTGAAGCTGTAGCTACTGGCATGGTACTTGCTGCTAAGTTAGCAGTAGCAATGAATTTGCTTGAAGTGTCAGAATTACGACGTATGGAAAAACTAATATCCGCATTTGACCTGCCAGTTATCGCACCAAGTAACATGGGTTTTGATGAGTTTATTCGTCATATGCGCAGAGATAAAAAGAATATTGCAGGCAAGCTAAGATTTATAATTCCTACTGCAATAGGCCATTCTGAAATTCGTGACGACGTTACACAAGAGACGCTTCAAGAGATTCTATAATTATATCGACCTTAATGTGCCTAATGCACATTAAGGTGAATATACAGCATAGAAAGGATTAAGCATGTCTGCACTAGCAAGCATATTACCACTACAACAATCAGACCCAAATAATTCAGGAACTAAAGAATTATCACCTAATGCTATTTCAGGTATTAGCGTAACAACACGAATTGAATATAACCTCCGCTTTACCAAACAAGCAGTTCTTGTCGTCTCAAATAATACGGAACAATACTCTCAACTAGCTAGCCAATACCTTGTTAGCCTTTCTAATAGTGCGTTAGAAAGTAATACTAATCAAATTAATGTAGCGTTCGTTTCAGCTTCAGCAAAATTAAATGATATACAAATTAGATGTCGACTAGTAGAGCAATTATTTGTAAATACTCTCTTTGACCCTGAACAGTCCTTAGCAGTAAGCGTATTAAAATTTGCGAAGCAACATGGTGAGGCCATTACTATTGTGGTTGACCATGCTCATGCACTTTCATTACAAATAAAGTATGAATTATCCCATTTAGTAAACCAATCAAAAAAGCATAAACTAAAAGTTAATGTTGTTATATTTGGTTTGACTGCAGCTGCTAATCAATTATCAGTAAATAAGAGTTTATTTAAAAATAAAATGGCTGTTATCGATGCTAAAACGGGTCAGATTATTAACCTTGATGACAATAAGTTAAAGCCCCAAAACTCAAAGAATTCATTAACTATATTACAAAAGTTTAGTTTAGTATCCATCATACTTATAGTGGGAATACTTCTTACTTGGGGATATCAACTAATAAGAGATGATGCGCGTAATATAAATGCGGAGACAAAACTTGGCAGTACTGAAAATGGTGCCGTGGAATCGAAATCTATAGATTCTATAAGCTACTCCACAGACAAAGTTATTCGAGAAATGGAAAAGAAAGAGAAACTTGACGTTACTGAAAATGCCATTATAACAAAAACCAAGTTAGAGGCCTCAAGTGAAGAAATAAACGTAGCAATATTATCTACACCATTAGACTCTATAAGTAGACCTGTAAAAGAACCGATAGCAGCTAATGTGGCAGATGTAATTAACGCTTTAGCATTAACTATTAACACAGGTAAATCTGAAAGTACTTCAAGCATAATAAATAAGGAAGATAACATATCACCGACAGCCTTTAGTGAAAATAGCCACGTAATAAAAAATGTCGAGTTAAAGAATATCGCAATAAACGCCCCTGTCAAAGTGGATAATTACTATTATCAAAATCAAGTGGTTGTTTATGATAAAGGGTATGTTGTTCAAATCGCAGGATTTACAGATAAAGAGCTGTGGAAACGCTTTATTAGAGAATATCCCTCTCAGCGCTTGTTTAGCTATCAAAGGTTACTTAAAGGTGAGAGTTTCATTGTGGTTACTTCAAAAGTTTATCCTAATAAAGCCGCGGCTACAGAGGCTCTGATATTGTTACCGGAAGCTCTTAGTAATCGTAACCCTTGGCTCAAGGATATTTCATCAGTAATCAATGAAATAAATACCTTTAAGGGATAATTCAAGCTACAATCCGCTTTTAATTTTATTAGTGTAATTGCGGGTTTAGTCGGTAGCATGAATAACAAACATCGAGCATTTTTGAAGTGGGCTGGCGGTAAGTACAGGCTATGTGATGTTATTTCAAAAATACTACCTAATGAACACCGTCTTATCGAACCATTTGTAGGTGCGGGATCTGTATTTCTTAATACAGATTATAATGAGTATATACTTAATGATATTAACCAAGATTTAATAAACCTCTACAAAATAATTCAAGTTAAACCTGACGCTTTCATTGAAGATGCTCGTAAATTTTTTACCCCTGAGCATAATCAAGCTGATACATACTACCAGCTCCGAAGTGATTTCAATGCGAGTAAAGACCCCTACTTTAGATCGTTAGTTTTTTTATATATGAACCGCCATGGTTATAATGGTTTATGTCGATATAATAAAAAAGGTGGCTACAATGTCCCTTTTGGTAAGTATAAAAAACCCTATTTTCCTGAAAAAGAATTACATTATTTTGCAGAAAAATCTAAAAAAGCGACCTTTGTTTGTGAAGGATATCGAGAAACGTTTGAGCGTGCTCAAGCCGGTGATGTTATATATTGTGATCCGCCTTATGTACCCTTAAGTAAAACAGCAAGTTTTACCAGTTATTCGGGTAATGGCTTTGGCTTAGATGAACAAGCAGATCTTGCCAATGCAGCGGAAGAAGTAAGTGAGAATGGAACAGTATCAGTGGTTATATCTAATCACGATACTATATGGACACGGAAAATTTATGAACACGCTGTAAAAATAAAATCAATTCAGGTAGCTAGAACCATCAGCCAAAGTACATCAAAACGTAAAAAAGTTGCAGAGTTACTCGCGTTATATAAATAATCTTTGATTTAGCTGTTTATGTTTACACATTGCTGGGTATAACTAAGCTGACAACAGCTATCAAACAAATGATAAAAATAACGACAGATATAACACCTACAATAATGAAGTGACTTAACTTACCTTCTTTAAGGTCTCGTTCTCTGTTCTTGTTACTTTGAACACCAAAAAATCCAGCTGCAACACTCTTTAACGTAGAAATTAAATTCATTGTAATCTACTTTCCCTGATTCTTATTAATCTAAGAATGCATTGTTACACCATTCTTAGCAATAAACATATCCATGAAAGAAAACGTATTGAAAAAAAAATATAAAAAAACCTGAAGAGATAACTCTTCAGGTTTGATGTAATTTAAAACTAAATTAATATTTAGTTTTAAATTACATTGCAATATCTACCGAGTAAGCAACGTAGAATTTAACATCATCGGCGTTGCCAGCATTTTCTATATCAGACTTTGAAACACCAAAAGTGAAATTATCTTTGCTTAAGCTAACACCGAAATCAAGAGCATCGTAAGAAGCGTCACCGCTACCAGAACCAATGTGGAAGTTAACTTCAGCTTCATTACTAAGAGCTAAAGCGTAATCTGCACTTGCGTAAACAGAATCAGCAACATCGTAATCAGCAGCAGAAGAAGTTAAAACAGCAAGACCTAGTGTTAAGCCAGAAAAAGTCAAGTTACCGTAGATTTCAGAAAAATCTGCGTCATCAAGATCTGTGTATGCGTAGTAAATGAAACCAACATCGTAAGACATGCTTTCATTGATGTCAGCACCAAAGCCACCGTAAAGATCTAGTTCAGTACCACCTGAAACATTTGATACCCAAGTACCTGCATAAAAGCCAGATTCTGCAGAGTAATCAATACCACCAGAAACAGCTGCTTCGTTACCTGTTTGAGTAACACCACGCCAGATGTAGTTACTTGTAACCGCAGCATTAGCAGTAACTTCAGCAGTAGCAGAAGTTGAAACGAAAGCAGCACTTGTTGCTAGAGATAAAGCAGCGATTGCGAAAGATAATTTTTTCATATTAATTCCTGTATTTTTAGGTTGAAAATAAAATTTTAGTAAAGTTTGTCATCTGACATATACAAAGCAAATAGAGTGCCTATCCAAAAAAAAACATATAAGTACTGGTTTATCGGATAAAAAACAAGGTGTTAATGTTTTATTTTTTATTGGAGGTTATTAATGTCTTCGGTGTAATTGCTTTCTTTGCACTCTATTGGTGCGTTACTTGCTCTTTTGGTGCCCTTTTATCGGGATTCTTTAGGATAATATTTAAAAGTATCTTTATCTTCATTAATCACGTCATTTTAGGTAACATAGCGGGGAAATTTAACATTAGGTTCTTTATATGTCTGATTATTTAATCGCTCCCTCTATTTTGTCTGCTGATCTTGCTCGTTTAGGGGATGATGTTGCTAATGTTTTAGCGGCAGGTGGTGATGTTGTTCACTTTGACGTGATGGATAATCATTTTGTACCCAATTTAACGTTTGGTCCAAAGATATGTCAGTCATTACGTGATTACGGTATTACAGCGCCTATTGACGTACACCTGATGGTCAAAGAAGTGGATACACTTATCCCTAAATTTGCAGAGGCCGGTGCATCTATCATCACTTTTCACCCTGAAGCCAGTGATCATGTTGATAGAAGTTTACAATTAATTAAAGACAACGGCTGTAAAGCAGGTCTAGTATTAAATCCCGCAACACCTTTGCAATATTTAGATTTTGTGATGGACAAGTTAGATGTCATTTTAATAATGTCAGTAAACCCAGGATTTTGCGGTCAATCCTTTCTTCCTAATACATTAGAAAAATTGCGTTTAGTTAAAGAAAAGATTAAACAAAGCGGTTTTGATATTCGCTTACAAGTTGATGGCGGCGTGAAAGCTAACAATATTGCGGAAATAGCAGAAGCAGGAGCTGACATGTTTGTTGCCGGCACCGCAATATTTTCTCAAAAAGACTATAAAGTATCAATCGATGAAATGCGCAGTGAGTTAGCAAAAGTTTCGCAATAAGTATTGTCATCAAATATAAGAGTCTTTAAGCCAATATACCTTATAGACTCAAAAATAAGTAAAACATTCAGAATTTAAAGGGTAAAACATGACAAGTAAACCTATTGTATTAAGTGGCTGTCAGCCGTCAGGCGAGTTAACTATTGGTAACTACTTAGGCGCGTTAAAACAATGGGTTAATATGCAACCTACGCATGATTGTTACTACATGCTTGTTGATCAACATGCTATTACCGTTCGTCCAAAGCCTGAAGATTTAAGAAAAGCAACTTTAGACGGCTTGGCCCTATATTTAGCCTGTGGCGTTGATCCAAAGCAAAGCACTATATTTATCCAATCTCATGTACCTGAACATGCACAATTAAGTTGGGTACTAAATTGCTATACGCAAATGGGTGAATTAAATCGCATGACCCAATATAAAGATAAGTCGCAAAAATCTGAAGCAAATATGAATTCAGGTTTATTTACTTATCCTGTATTGATGGCTGCCGACATTCTACTTTACGGTGCAGACCGTGTTCCGGTAGGTGACGATCAAAAACAACATTTAGAATTAGCTAGAGATATAGCGACGCGTTTTAATAACCTGCATGGCGATATATTTAAAGTACCAGACCCATTTATTCCAGAGCACGGTGCTCGTGTAATGAGTTTACTTGAACCGACTAAAAAAATGTCTAAGTCAGATACTAACCCAGGTAATTTTATTGGCCTCTTAGAGGAACCTAAAAAGATAGCCAAGAAAATAAAACGTGCAGTAACAGATTCAGATGAGCAAGCGCGCATATATTATAACCTTGAAGAAAAGCCGGGTGTATCAAACTTATTGTCATTATTGTCTTGCGCTACAGGGTCATCGATTGCCGATTTAGTACCTGCCTATGAAGATAAAATGTATGGTCATTTAAAAGGTGATGTTGCGGATGCGGTTGTGAGTTTGTTAGAGCCAATTCAAACAAAGTTTCATGAATACCGTGCTGATACAAGCTTCTTAGAAGAGGTCATGCGTGATGGCGCTGATAAGGCTTCTGCACGAGCGAATACAATACTTACCTCAGTATACGATGCAGTAGGATTTATTCCACGCCCAGAAAAATTAACTTAACACAGCGTTATATCACTAGGCTTAATTCTTACAGTTTAATCTGAGCGGGTTTAATTCCCCGTCGCTTGCGGCGTAAAGTTTTTGAACTTCACGCTATAAGATACCTCTCTTCGCGTAGCGAATTTGAGCCAAAGCGAAAAGCCTTGGTGCGAAGTAATTCATTGATTTTAAAGGCTTGTTTTCATCAGAAAACAGGCCTTTTTTATTTACCACATTTCTTAATCTTCTTGAGCTGCTTTACTCGCTTCTTCGAACAACTTATTACTTTCTTGAATGAAGTTATCAACATTGTTACTTGGTGCAATCAAATAGATAGGTGCCATGATGGTGGAATTATATAAAGGGTGTGGATTAAACTCTGGTTTTTTACTGTATTGTAATAAATATATTCCACCAACCAATAAGAATGTAATGCTCAGTGCTACTACAAATCTTCGCTTAGCACTAACATGAAAACCTATATAACTATTGAGCCAAAATAGACTAAATGTAATACCAATAGTAAGTAGTGTCATAAATATACTAAGTATTGAATTACTTGCTGAGTTAAAAGCTATAACCTCTTCTATAAAATCCATAAAAAACATTAGAATAAAAAAGGTAAAACTAATACCAAACTGCGCCAATAGTCGTGGTTCATGCTTTGTAATGTGAGAAACTAGTGCTACGCCAATTGGCCATAACGCGAATAATAAACCCTTACTAAAAGCACCAACAAACAACTGGCTGATATTTGTTTCGGTAGGTTGATTCAAATAAGTGCTATTAGCAGCGATGAGCATAAATATTGCAATAGCTGTGAATACCGCCATAGGATTGCGAATAAAATCGATGAGGTACTCGAAAGGGCTAAAGGCAATAGTTTTAGCTACTGCATGGTTTTTTAGCAGTATTCTTAACTGGCTTTTACCTACAATAATAACATCGCCATCAGTAATCGTTTGTTGATGAGCATTTTGCTTTTTAGCATGACTATTTTCTAATACGGTGCCATTAATAGAGTCATTATCATGGATATGCCAAGTACCTTCTGAAAAACTTAATGATAAATGCTGAGGGCAAATATGTGGGTCAGTTAAAATAATATCATTATTGTAATCGCGCCCTATCGAAATGGTATTTTGACTTAGTCGGTGACGATGTAATAATTTATGATTACGGGTAATCTCCTCAATGAAAACCTCACCTTGTGCCAATGGTAAGTTATTATTTGAAGTTGACATAAAAACATCACTATCTATGGCTATATCGAGGTCAATAATATCTTCATTAGCGTCATTAATTACTTCCATGAGACAGCCTCCATAAATTTACTCGTGAATGCCATCGCATTTTCTTGACTAATACCAGCCAGGGTAAAATGACTCACTAACCCTTGCTGATTTCTATCTACGCTAGCACTTAAATATAGAACATCATATAAACTAGGAAAGTCTTTATAGGCTCTAGTACAGAAAATACTTTTATTGTTAATCTCTTTATCTGTATTGGCGGTACTTTCAGGAATAATTAAATCATGACGACATTGATATTCACTAACATCTTCTTTTCCTGCTCTATTACCAGGACCTGCTCGGGATATTTGCTGTTGATATAAGTGATAAAATTTATTATCACTTAAATCTTTTGCTTGCATATACTTAAATTCAATTTCCACACTGCCGGTAAAAAAATGTGATGAAAGGTAGGTGTTTTCATCTAAAGTGCAATTAGCAATAACGACTTCTATGATCGCATCGGTTTTATCTGCATTAGAATCCCCCCAGCAACGAATAAAAGGAACATCAATAATTGGGATCATTGCCTTACCAGCCAATTCTTTATTTTGCCAAGTATTATTAAGTAATGCCGTCATCAATTTGTTTTGATTAGCGATTAATTGGGCGGACATTTGCTGCTCAATATCTGAAGGTGCATTTTCATTGTAGTCGTCAAACAAGTTCAGCAATTTATCGTGTGGTACTAAGAAACCTATTTGATTACCCGAGGTGGCGACATTAATACCTACGACTTGTTCATCTTTGTTAACAACAGGTCCGCCACTCATGCCTGAGTTTATAGAGCCGGTAAAATGAATGCGCTCATTGAAAGACTCTTTTTTTAAACCATTATAAGTTCCAGGTACTACAATCATGCCCAAATCATGGGGGTTACCTAAGGCAAATAACTTCTCACCCTTAATCGGTTTTTTATCAGAAAGTTTAAAGTAGGGCATATCAGTTGTAACTTGGCGCTTTACTAAGGCGAGATCGTTAATAACATCAACACTCACTAAATCCATTTCAGCCTTATTACCTAGGTGGTCTAAATACTCAATACGATATTTTTCAGGGTGGAGAGCATAACTAGAAATAACATGATAATTAGTGGCAATAATGCCATCTTTACTGATTTGAAAGCCAGAGCCTATTGAGGATTTCTCACCACTGGCTTTATCAATTAATTTAATTTGGTAAAGTGAGGGCGTCAGCTGAGCAAATATTTCTTCAGCTTGTTCTGTGGCAAAAATAGTATGACTTAATAGTATAAAAACTAAGGTAAAAAAAGCTTTCATTCATCTTCCTGTTGATAACTCATTTATCCATTGTGACATTAAATTTATATTTGTCACCCTAACAATGACAGAATTGGTATAAATCACTTGGCAAAATGTATGTTATTGTTTAACTAATTGAAGACGCGTGTGATTTTAATTAACATTACAGACTAGTCAGCTTAAGAACAAAGAGGTTTTTTTGAAAAAAGTTATCCATATTATTAGTGCATTAGCACTGAGCTGTTTTGCTCATCAAACACTTGCTAGTAATGAGTTGTGTCTTGCGAGTAGTAATGATTGTACTTTTGTATTACTGAGCGAGAAGGCCAGTGAAGAAGTTAGCGAAACAATCAGTGAAATTAGTATTGAAGATTCAAACCCTCATGACAACGACAAAGTAATTCAAGCTTCATCGTCTAGTGAACAAAGTGAAATGATGACAGTAGTGAATGAAGAAAGAGCAAAACAACGCTTATCTCCTTTCTCTACGTTTAAAATCCCTAATAGCTTAATTGCACTCGACACAAAGCTGATAACTAATGCGCAACAAACGCTGACGTTTGATAAGAAAAAATATCCTGCTCAAACTTGGTGGCCAAGTGTTTGGAAGTTACCAGAGTATAATCTTGCAACAGCCTTTAAATTTTCAATGGTGCCTATTTATCGACAACTGGCCACTGATATTGGTCAGGAAACAATGCAAACTTACGTTTCAAAATTTAGTTATGGCAACCAAGATATCTCATCAGGATTAGACGATTTTTGGCTCAGCGGTAGTCTGAAAATATCGGCATTAGAACAAATACAATTTTTACAAAAAATGCATCATGGTCAATTAGCTATTAGTCAGCAAAGTATTGATACGTTGAAAGAAGTCATGTTAGTTGAAAAAAATGATAACTATACTCTTTATGCAAAAACGGGCGCAGGTAAAGCTAACGTTCATGATAAAAGCAGTCAATCTATGCTCGGTTGGTATGTTGGTTTCGTCGAAAACTCTGAAGGTGTACATTATTTCGCTTTTAATTTTACGCGCTCAAACTACTCAAAAATGAAAGCTGTTCGAGTTGAAATCGCTCGTAATCATTTGAAAAAATCTGGCGTTATTTAGTCTTGTATTTTTGTATGTATTCTCTTAGTTGACCTCGCGCAACTAAGAGCTCTTTATGGTGTGACACTTTGTCGCACATTGCACAATTTCCTTTGTTTTCAAATGTAAACACTTACAAGATAGTGTTATATCAATTCAATTAATTGAATCTCTGTAACATTACCTGTAAGTGAATCGCACATGACTTTTACTCTTAAACCTCTTGCTATTGCCGTTAACCTAATTGTAATCGGTGGTAGTGCTTTAGCGCTTCCTGCTATAGCAAACAATACTCCAGAACCGATTAAAGATATTGAAGTGATCACTATCTCCAACCAACGTCATAATGCACTCACAGAAAACCAAAGTTATGCGCAAGGTAAAACAACTGAGCCTGATTTAGCCAATTGGCTTGCCTCTGTGCCGGGCGCCAACATAAATAGTAATGGTCCAATTACGGGTATTGCTCAATACCGAGGGTTATTTGGTGACAGAATAGCGACTACTCTCGATGGTCATCCCATTATTGGCGCTGGTCCTAACGCTATGGACACACCATTAAGCTATTCAACACCGTTGATTGTTGATTCTATGACAGTCTATCGTGGCATTGCGCCAGTTTCTGCAGGCATGAATACATTGGGCGGTGCTATTGATGTGAAAATGCGTAAAGCAGAAGTAATGAATTCAGCTGAAGCACAAGCTTCGGGTGATTTACAAGCAGGTTACCGAAGTAACAACAGTGCTAGCACACTATCAGGCGTAACGAATATCGCTAAAGGTGATGTTGCCGTATTACTTTACGGGAATACTCAAGCAGGGGACAGTATGGAAAGTGGTGATGGAACCGTCATTTCCCCTACCGACTTTAATAAAACTCAAGCCGGGTTTGACGTTCGCCACGCAGTAGAAAATAACACAATGGGTTTGAGTTACCATTATACCGAAACGACTGACTCAGGTACGCCAGCACTCCCAATGGATATCGAATACATTGAAAGCCACAGAGTAAATGTAGATGGTGACTTTAAAGCGGGACAATGGAAAGGCGAATGGTCATTAGGTTATTTAGATGCAGCCCATGGTATGACTAATTACTTAATGCGTGCACATAACTCATTGAAAAAAAGGCTTAATACTGCGGGTGCAGATACTACTGATTTTAAACTTGTCTTGAATCGTGAATTCAGCTTTGGTGAATTAAGTTTTGGACTTGATGGTTATTTAGCCTCACATGACTCGGTTATTACTAACCCAACTAATGCTATGTTTGAAGTGGTTAATTTCAATAATGTTCAAGATGACCGTTTTGGGTTTTTTACCCAATGGCAAAACCAATACCGACAAACAACGGTCCAGTTGGGCGTTCGTGTAAAACATGCTATTGCTAATGCCGATAAAGTAAGCGCAAATATGGGTATGAATATGGCAATGACTGATATGAACTCAGGCATGAGTGGCATGGATTCAGGTATGAGTGATATGGACTCAGACATGATGCCAAGTATGGCAAGCTTATTAACTGATCTTGAAGATAACTTTAATAACGCTGACCGAAAAGTATCAGACACTAATGTTGATGTAGCGTTAAGCACTGACACTCAGCTAAGTGAAAGCTTATCGCTCTATATTGGCGCTGGCGTGAAAAATCGCGCCCCTTCATATCAAGAAAGATATCTTTGGATGCCAATGGAATCAACAGGTGGCTTGGCCGATGGTCACACGTACATTGGTGACATTAACCTTGAGTCAGAAACAGCCTATCAAGGTGATATTGGCTTAACATGGCAATCAAACGACTTTATGATTTCGCCGCATGTGTTTTATCAAAATATTGATAACTACATTCAAGGCACACCAATAGGAATGGAAGATGCTTCAGCTAAAATGACAGCGTCAATGATGGCTCAAGATAACAGCCCACTTAAATTTAGCAATGTAGATGCGAAGCTCTATGGTGCAGATTTAAACTGGTATTACAATTTGAGTGATAACTTCCAGCTATCAGGTATCGCTAGTTATGTGAAAGGGGAACGCCGTGATATTGATGACAACCTATACCGTATTGCACCGCTTAACGGTCAATTGAGTTTTAGCTACCATAATGAAACACTCATCACTAATTTAACGTTAGTTGCTGTTACAGCACAAAATGATGTGTCGGCCACCAATACAGAGCAAACAACATCAGGTTATGGTTTAGTTAACCTAGATATTGACTACTTTATTACGTCTGACTTTACCCTACGTGGTGGTGTTGATAACTTACTCAACAGAGAATATCAAAATCACTTAGGTGGATATAATCGTGTAAAAGAAGTTGCAACACCTGTTATGGCTAGATTACCGAGTGAAGGTTTAAGCGCATGGCTTGAAGCAACCTATTCTTTTTAAAAGGATACGTTGCTTGAGAGTCTAGAAAAGTATTCTTTGTATCTGACTTTATAACTAAAGTTAGATACAAAGGCTTATACCCGTTACCATTCAAGATGCAGGTTTCAGAGTGCTTGAGCGGTTTCAATTCAAGGCACTGTGATGAAAGAAGGGTTATTCCCTTCTAAATCGCAGTAACGACGAAGTGATATTGCTCAAGCCCTTCTTCGATGGGTTTAAAATGACTTTAAGCGGCGTTAAATAATCAAAGTATAGAGCGACTATACGTAAATTATTCTCCTTGCCTAAAGACATTTTAATTCCCACTGAAATCCAGCACTTTGAATGGTAACGGGTATATACCAAGTGAAGTAATTAATCGAGCACTTAGCGATAATTAAAAGGCTTATTAGTAAACTGATAACATCACAAAATTAATAAAATATAGAATAACTATAGTCGAGTAATTTTTTGTTCTAAGCCCACTACTAAAGCGATAAGTTGTTGGATTAGTTATTTTAATTGGTATCAGCCGTCCCAATCAATAAAGTTATCATTTCCTCTCCTGTACAATTGAGTTAGATTAAGGTGACTCATTACGGTAATAAGCTTATTCCGATATTCAAGGATACAACATGACAAGCCTGACTCATCAGCAAGCCGAGCAATACCTCGGTAATAAACCTGAAGCCACGTTAGACTTCCCATTTGGTGAAGAAGTAAAAGTCTTCAAAGTGAAGAACAAAATGTTTGCCACCTTGTCACTAGGGAAAATGGGCAAAGGTGATGGGAAATCTAATTCTCCAGAAGAAGGGGATTGGTGGATGAACTTAAAATGTGATCCTGATGAAGCGGTCATGCTTCGTGATATATTCCCCTCAATTATTCCGGGTTACCACATGAATAAAAAACTCTGGAATACGATCATTCTAGACGGCTCAATCCCACAGGGTGAGATAGAACGCATGATGGATAACTCGTTTATGTTGGTGGTCAGTAAAATGACCAAGAAAGATCAGCAGTCGATTCTTTTGCATCTAGTTACATAGCCTTACTATACTTAAGGTCTATTAATCGCTAAAAGTGAGCATTCAATTAGGTTATTTTAACCGATAATTAGGCATGTATTGAGGTGAAAATTGATTTTCATTTTATAGCTGGATTGTTACACATAACTAAAAACTCTGGAACACAATCACTTTAGATGGCTCAATCCCACAGGGTGAGATAGAACGCATGATGGATAACTCGTTTATGTTAGTGGTCAGTAAAATGACCAAGAAAGATCAGCAGCCTATCTTGGTACATTTTTAGTTTGTTAATCACGTCTTCTCGGTCGTTCTTTATTAACTTAATTTGAAGTTACCATGAAAACCTAGTGGAAGGTGATGGGATAACCAGGCTCTAGCGATAGGGCCTTGAGCAATGTTTTTAGCTTCAAAAATATTTAAACAACTACGCTTACTCGGTACATGCAATGCGGTACCTATCAAATAGCCGGTACCTTCTTTTCTTTGTGGGCAAACACTGACATGTTCTTCAACTAAAAAATCTTTGCCAAAATCGAAACTGTCGAGCTTTCCACTATCAACATTTAACGAGCAGAGCGTATCGCTCCATAAGCTGTTGCGGGATGATGACAGATGATAGATAAATTTATTTCTTAAGCCAACTATGTGGTCACACACTTTAGGAAATTCACTTATCGTATTTAGTATGGTTTGTGTTGCGGTACCATTAGGGTTTAGTGCAAATAATGCAGTTTTAGATTCTTGGTGTGGATTATTTACTTGTCCCTGCATAGTTCGTGACATGCTATGTAAAACATCGACATTAGGATAAAGGCTAGCATCAAATCGAATGGTTCCGTTACGTTCTTCCCATGCATTACCATAATGAAAGGCAAAACCAGCAGGCAGTTCATATTGTTTTTTTAGAGCTAAGTCGGTTTTACTAACCACTAAAACAC
>Ga0308015_10000631_pt1 | contig 15631 bp, 9 predicted proteins | sample Neamet231_FD_203128 | JGI IMG/M metagenome (GOLD analysis project Ga0308015, IMG submission 203128) | Marine microbial communities from water near the shore, Antarctic Ocean - #231 | ecosystem: Environmental > Aquatic > Marine > Unclassified | place: Southern Ocean | collected 2014-07-28
AGGCCAGCTCACACCTGCGCCAAGACATCATGGCGTTGAATAATGTGGCAGCCGACATGGCGCAGCCAGAGCTGTGTACTGAACGAATCCGGGCAAAGCTGCTTACGGAGGTGCGTCAGCAAGTCGATAACGAATGGGAGCAGAAATGCGGACGCCGCCGATCGCTCGAGACCGCAATGTCCAGCGGCAAGGGCGGTGGTTGGGGTTCGCCCGCGTCGACAGTGTCCGGTAACAATGGCAGTGGTTGGGGTTCGTCACGAGGCCCGGTGGGTGGCGGTCGTAAACTGTAAATGACGAGGCATAGGGGTGCAAGATCCACTCCAATCTCGAATTCAGTCATTACTGATAACTACTTTATGATTGTGATTTTGTTCTGCGTGTGAACACCGCGATCATCAACAACGCTAGTCAGCCAATTTGTAGCTATTCTTCTTCGCAGAGCCTTTCTGCTTCTTGGCCTTCTTGACCGCCCCAGTCGGTCTGCGAGTGCGCGCCGTCGGTTCATCCTTCCCACCAGAGTCAGAGCTAGAGCCGGAGCCAGAGTCGGAGCTTGTGTCCGTGTCCTCCACCTCAAGCGCGCGCAGAAGGAAGACCGTGCCCTCCGGGTATCGCACCTTGCAGCGCGCGTCTGCAGGAGAGACAATTCCACACGGCAGAGTCTGCGGTAATCAGCAGGGAAGTCAGTCAGGGAGCCAGCAGGGAAGACAGGGCGTGTACCTGCTCTGGGAAATTCACTTGGAGCCAGGGTCCTGCGAGTACCTTGCACACTTGCCCGCGGACGTAATCCACGACCTCGCGCCCCTTGCGTCCACGGCGGGTGTCCTTTAGTGGGTACAGACAGATGACATCCTGACCGATGGCGACGCGCGTCTTCGCAAATGTCAGGGCTTCCACTACCTCGCCATCGAAGATATGAACCCCGGGGATGGGTGTGACATCGGGGCGGATCAGTGAGTAGATGGATTCTGGCATGCTGGGAGTGCTGGGTCAGCGCTGACCCCCTCGTTGGGACATGTAGACTTCTTCCGCTGCTCCACCTGCATGCTCCTTCCGCTTGTACCGGGTTTGTACCGGGCGCGCATATGCATGAAATCGTGAAATATTTTATATTGACTGAGATTCGCTCAGAAATTGTGAATTTCAGATCTCGATCTGACCGCGGGGAATTCCCGCGAGATCTGGCGCACTCTAGACGTATTGAGCAATGTATGGTGGCTGATCTGAGTGCGGGGCTGGGTACTGCATGGCTGCGCTGCAGCTGGCGGCCACGTGGCTGTGGGCTGGTGCAGGGTGTTGGCCATCCTGTAGCATGTCGTGCTCCCAGTACGGTCATCGGTTGCCGCGCCCGACGAGCCGCACATCACGAGCCAAGAGCTCGGGCGACTCGATTGCTTGCCAAAAGTGCGGAGTTTCGGTGGCCTGGTGCCACGAGTGCGATGCGTGGTGCAAGTTCTCGAACAAGCGGGCATGGCGGCTGGTGCATCGTCCTGGTATGTGCACCAGTGGTCGATTGCTGCGGTCAGGGGATACGAGCGAAGGCAGCACCGGGCAGCCAGCACGAGCGCACGATACCCTGCTAGCAATGGCGCGGCAGTTCGCAGCAAATGCCTCAGCAGTAGGTGCCTCAGCAGCAGGTGATATGGATGTGTTCAAGGTGCTTCCGGGTGGGCTTGGCGGCCACGCTACGTTTGGCCACCTGCCACGCGCTGGTTGTCACGAGGAGCTGCTACAATGCGCTGCAGCAAAGCGTGTGCTGTTGATCGCGTCCGTTGTGATCACCACGATGTGCTCGCCAGATGGTCGCACGCGGCAGGATGGTCGCACGTGCAAGGACGCGGGTGCGATCCCGTACACGCTCGATAGCCGTGGGACGGATGCCGATGAGGCCGCGAAGGAGGCGCTGTGGAGGCAGATGCTCGTTGTGGTCGGCGTTTCAGCGGACATGCACTCCGAGCACGACAGATGGGTGCTCGGTTTCGCCAGGAAGATCGCAGGGCACGGGCACAGCGCCCCTGCTCTCTCCTTGCACCCACCTGGGAACGTGAGCAAGGTGCACCAGCACCTTTTGTCGGTGCTGCATTTCCTGCTGCAGGGGACGAAGCGTTGGTTTCTGTGGCGCCCACACGCGTTCACCCAGGGCGTCGACGGTCCGCCGCTGCTGTCGGAGCAGGCTCACAAGCGTGCGGGGTTGCCGGGCTCATCGGAGTTGGCCATGTCGCAGGCAGGCGACCTAGTCAAGCTGGGTAAGTATCTGTGCACTCATGTGGTGCAGCAGGCAGGTACTATGCTGTACCTGCCTGCTGGCTGGTACCACTTCGTGGTCAGCGACGGCGTCGCCGACGCGACCTCCGTTGCGGGGGCGTTTTGCGTGTCGTTGGTCAGCTGGCTCGCCACGCCCCACTTGCGCACGACAAGCTATTTGCTGGCGGTCGACGACGCTGTTTGGGAGGACCAAACACCCCCTGATGACGAAGCGGCCACGACGTATCCACATCGCCCATTGAAACGGCCACGACCGGATATACGTACGCTGCGCATCAGTGCAGCGGCTGCCCGCCGGCGTCACAACGAGGCCGTCATGCAGCACTGCAGGAATGAAGTCTGGCCAAATCAGTAGATAACTAGAGTAGGAGTAGATAACTAGAGAGACTAGGAGTAGATGAGTAGAGAATAGCCAATATAATTCGTTGTGTTTTTCAGGGCTAGCAACTGTCAATCACTTCGTACTGTTCAGCCGCGCCTGCCACTGTGCACACACTGCCAACACGTTCTGTACCTGTCGTCTGTGCTGGGTTACGTCCTCGTCCTCGTCATCGTTCGCATCCATACTGGTATACATAGTGTTAGCCTTGAGTGTCACATAGTCGCACAGCCACGCAAGACCTTCCTCAAATCCACGGGTTTGTTGTTTTTGCGTGCCCTCAGCCAGCTTGCCAATGTCGTTCATCTCGCTGCGCGCTTCCTGTGCACGTTCGGCGGTGCCTATCGAAGCGGCATCATGCTTCGTCAGCGCGTTCTGCAAGGCAAAGTCGCTGGCTTCCTTGGGACGGCTCACACCAACGTAGAAGATGCCAGGCCAGAGACTTTCAGCTTGCGCTGTCCACAAAAACAACGCCCGCTTGAATGCCTCGCCACGCCCGACAGAGATACCTTGGGCAGAGTGCGCTGTGTCGGCCTTGCCGGATATCAGGGGCAGGCCCTCGCGTGAGCAGCAGTGCCTGTTGCAGTGTCGCGTGATGGCCACAATTGGCACCAAGGTTGGATGCGTGGCTGCAGCAGCGCCGTCCGTGAGCAGGGGGTGGCCAGTGTAATGAGGAAAGTCGACGATGACAATTGGAAAGACCGTCGGATCATCACTCGATGCAAGTGGTGGTGGGGCATAGCCGTCTCCGCTCGGGTAGATGATGTCGACAACTTTGCCACGTGACCCGTTGCACAAGCCGTGCTCCGGGCACATATTTACTGTCAGCTTCACGCACATTCCAATTGCGTAGCAGCACGCAATTGGGATGTTCTTGCACATGCCTACGGCTTGGCCGTCGTTGGACTGGGCGTGGCGACCAGTGACGACAGCCCGCACACGGCAGCAGTCCTCCAATGTGCGAAAGTACTCTGTGTTGATACGTTGTCGATCCTTTGCAAAGCAGCTTAGCACTAAGAGGTCTGGGTCCATAATACTTCTGAATGCTGCGTTGTCAGCATGGTCTTGCAGGTGCGTTCGGTGCCTTTTGTTGAAGTACGCCATACATTCTGCAGTGACCTCTCCGTTCCGCACGCTCTGCAGGTTGTCATAGAAACTGCCTGCTTCGCCACGCTGTTGCCGCACTGGTTCGGTCAGCTCGTAACAATTGCCCTTCAGAGCGGCATAGGCAGCACGGCCATAAAGCCCAACCCTGTCTCGATCCGCGTGCAACGGCTTGGAACTGTAGAGTAGACCTCCAGGGTCACAGACGGGCGGTAACTGGCAGAAGTCGCCGAAGAACAGACACAAGTCCAACCCACCAAAGCGTGGTGCGATGTCCTCAGGACACCGTCCCGAGTTGAATACGCAAGAACAACACCGGGCCAGCTGCCCCATGAACGTGCAGCCAATCATCGACACTTCGTCCACTAGCAGGCATTTGCAGTCTTCCCACTTGGCCTGCAATTCACCCAGTTTTTGCGCAGGCATCTCCTTCCATTTGCGGCTGCTGCGACTCGGCATGCCCAGTGCACGCTCCGGGGTCGATCCATTGCAGTTCCGGGCAGCCGCGCCAGTGGGGGCCACCATCGCAGTTGCCCGCGATTTAAGCGTAAACATTGCGAGGAACAGCTTGACAAACTTTTGGATAAAGGTTTTGCCTGTGCCAGCAACGCCGATACAAAGCCCGAAGAACTGTGGCGCCTGCGTGCCAGTGCTTTCACTGATCGCGACATCTTTTAGGTGCCACAGAATATCGGCGAGCAGCACTCTCTGCTTGGCGTTCGCCAGGAACACGTCCGGCCAGGTGCGTGTGCGTGCGTTTTGATTCACCAGTGGCTCCATTTGCTCGTCCAGGCTAGTGTACAGCCCTTTACTCCATGACGCCATTACGTCCCTCGTAGGCAGGTGCGGCCGCACTTCCGAGGTTACATCAGCCCCGGCAGATCGCTCGTTCAAATCGCTGGGCACCTCGTCGGGGGCGTCATGGTCGTCAGGAGAGTCAAACAACGCGCTCGAGTCATCGCCGTCGTCGGCGTCACTGCCGTCACCACCGTCGCGGTCAGGTGCACCAGCACACGAAGCAGCACCACCACCGCCCCCAGTGCGTTTCGACGTGTGTGCCTTCCGCCGTGGCGCGCCATGCTTGCGCACGCCCTCGGCCACCTCTTCGAACAGCACAGCCAGCCGCGCACGCGCAACCTGCCGTTGCAGTCCAGCAGGACAGTGTCGGTGCCGCAGAAACGCAGTCATCGCTGCAGAGTACGTGGCATGGTTCCCCTTCACATCAGCCAGGGCACGGACGGGTTTGAAGCGCGTCAATGAGTCCTCACAGTACGACTCACCCTCGGTGGAGTCCAGGGGCCACACCGCGCGTGTTTTCCAGAATGTCCACACAGGACACACCTTTCCTTCGTTGCCCGCGTGCATGTCGAAGCACACATCCTCGGACATCTCGTGTACCAGCTGACCTTGATATTCCCACATCTTGTTCATGGCGGCGAGGTACTTATCCCACGCATTCTTTTTAAGCGTCGTTTTTGTCTCACCGGCAGACGTGTCATCCGTACTACCGTCTGGGTTCACCTCCGTCTCCTCGACTACCCGTACACCCGGCCGTGATATAACAACGAATTGTATACTGCTGGTGATCAGTGGCAGCTGCAGCAGTGCCCACCGAGCCTCCGCCGAGGCAATGTGCTTCAGCTTGAGCATCTTTATTTGCAGCTGCAAGGCCAGCGTGCGGAACGGCGTGCCTGGGCTGGCCTTCCGCACGATATCTGTGAACAGCTTGGTTATGTCGCCCATGGACGCCTCCTCCTTGCAGATGTACTCAGCGAGGTAGTTTTCCACAGCATCTGTGTAGCCTTGCTTGTCCATATATCCGCGTTGTTTGCGCAGGGCTTTCATCTTGGCGAAATCAGACTCGGGGCCGCTCTGTGCATTCATAACATTACAGTATTCGTCCAGTGACTTCATGAACTGTGGCGTGGAGCTGATCTCGATTTCAGCCGGCAGATCCTCCTTTGGCGCGACTATCAGCTGGGTATCGGAGTTGGCTCCCCACCCACGCCCAACCACACGCATGCCCGGGACGGCGCGGGGGTGATCGCGGGGTGGCTCAAACTTGGTCATGGTTTTCGATGACGTCAGGCGTGCCTTGTTGTGCGCTGGTATTCCATTCGTGCGCGTTTTTTGGATTTTGTTCTCAATCCCATAACCAAAGCGGCACTCTTTTTTGCGCAGCCGCGTGTCCTTCGTCTTCTTCGCCGAACCCGAACCCTTCTTCGCCGAAGCCGAACCCGAACCCGAACCCTTCTTCGCCGAAGCCGAACCCACGCCGTCGCCACAGGAGCATGGTGTTCCTGTCTGCAGCTTACCCTGCATGTCGCACGGACACGTGTAGAACAAGGCAGGATTGGTCAATCGCAGGCAGTAGTCGGTGCATGAGTGGACCCCAACTGCATTCACGAACTGGATCAGGTCTTTCTCCTTGGCTGCGTGCGACGTGTCAGTTTGGTACGTTTTCTCACGAAGTGGCTGCATTGACACCCAGTCCGCGCGAGCCTGTTCGGTGCCCTCTGGCCTGGGCCACCGATCCACGTCGCCCACATGGTCTACGTCAGTGTCGTCATCGCGAGCGCAATAGTGTTTGGCCCTTTTGCACTCGGTGCAGTCGGACAGTTTTTTCGCACACAAAGCGGCAATCCTTTTCGCACACTTCGGACACCTAGGTGGGCACTCGGGCGTGCACCTCGGGCATTCATCACACGTGGTTTCGCACTTGGCCGTGCATGGAGGACACTTCGGGCACGTCGGACACTCTGCGGTTGTGCGTGTGCATTTGTTGAACGGCTCCGCGCACCCATCGCACACATGACTGCAGTTGTGTATGATGGCCTCTCTGCACTCACTGGGACGGTGCCGTGCAGCTGCCATGCGTCCATTGTGCCATGTCGGGTTGCCGTTGGTCTCTGCAGTCCGTTTCCGACCGGCTGGATGTAGACATGTCACCTCGTCACCGAACACTTTCACCATCTTCTTACCTAACGTTTGAGCAACCTTTGCCTCACGCGTTTCAGAGTCTTCCACATTCTTCGACCGGGCCAGATAATCTAGCCCGTTGTCTCCGTCAGGATCTTTGAGGTCAGTGAGGTCTCTGGTGTCTCCAGCCGCTGTCCAGCCCACGGCATGCCAATGGTACTTGCCCCCATGCGATCCGAACTCGCCCTTGCAGAATGTGTGCTTGAGCCCCAGCCCGTCCGTAACAACTGTTTTGAAAAAGGCACACCGGCGCGCCTCGAAGAATTCAGAGAGCAGACTCTCGTGCGCCTGGATCGCGCGGTACAAAGCATTACCCTGACGGGATCCAGACGCTATCTCCGCCGCCCGTTTATCGGCCTGATTTGCTTCTTGAACGGCATCTTTCAGTAGCGCGCGCAGATCAGGGTTGCTGTCGATCTCGTTCCGGACGTCGTCGTCAAAGCTTTGGAGGATTTCCTTGACCTCATTCTCCACAGCCTGCTGCTCCACCTTCCGCTCCTCCTCTCTCTTCCGCTTTTCCGCGTCTGTCCCGGTGTTGTCGATCGGTTCTGTTCGGAGGTCTTTATACTTGCTAGTCAGCACCTCATGTTGAGTCACTGTCACCTCATGTTGAGGCTGCTTGAAGATGCGCTTGAAGAGTCTCCTCTGTCTCGCACCTGGAGTGTCTGGATCTGGATCGTTTGTGGACCCCTGAGCCTCTTGTGCTCTCGCCATCACTTGCGCTGTCGCCAAGACCTTGGCCTCCTCAATCAACGCGCGGTGAGCCTCACGCCCGTCAGAGCGCACAGCCTGCGCCAACAACCGCTTGACCTCTGGCCAGTGGTATTCAGCGTTTGTGCCGGTGAGAAACAGTATCGGCAGCTCGTTGTCGTAGAACAGTCGCCGCTCGATATGCGCGTTGAGGTTGCGCTTGGCCTTCCAGAAGTAGGCCTGAGCGCCAGGGCTCCCCTCACTGAAGCTGGCCACCTTGGTTGCCAACTTTCCCAACCGCCGCGCCGACTGCTTGTCGCCGTCGTCCAGCAGAGCCTGCAAGTCGCCTGCCACCAGTGGTTCCTCCACAGGCGACTGGTTCACGGCGAAGCCAACATTGCTGAGGCCTCCCGCAATGTCCTTCATGCTCTTCAGAGCAAAGTGTAGCGACGCGTGCGAACTGAACGGCGCCACACACTGCAGGTGTTTGGCAAACTCTGCAAACGTTGGCTGGTGTTCTCGTGGCGTCACCGTTTGGTTGCACGTGAACTCGGCTGGGACATCTGGCGCGTCGCCGTGCTCCAATTGCGCCTGCCAGTTCGGCATGAACAGAGTTGGCCACGCCATGGAGAAGAAATACGGTATGTCCTGCCACCGTTGCACAAACGTCCCGTGCTCCTGCCGCACACGAGCCTCCACCGGCTCAGGCCTGTCATCGGGCTGGGATGATGGACCAGCAAGACCGTTGGGCTGGTCATCGGGCACACACCCAGCGGCCAGTCGCGTGGCCTCGGCCAGGACCTTCTCGCTCACACCAGCACTAGGCGCGCCACTGACAATACCACTGTACTGGATGTCATCCGCGCCATCTGGAGCGGCTGTCTGCGAAGATGCAGCCCCATATGGCTCTGGGTCACCTGCCTCCGCCTCCTCGTCCGTGACCAGGACCGACACGGGCAGCGAACCATCTTTTGGCAGGGCCGCCACGGCGGCATCGTCAATCTCAACACGCTGATACTCGGGGTGAAATGCGCGCAGCCAGGTCAGAGCGGACATCACATTCTGTTTGCGCACTCTGAGGGGGCTGTACTCGGCAGCGATAGACCGCGCCGAACCCTTGCGCCGCTCTACGACAACTATCTTGATAGAGCTCGCCAGCCGTGGCAACTTCGTAGCAATCTCGCCGACATCTTCCAGACGGTCCACGAAGCACACCGAGCCACGCAAGCTTCGTGTACCTCGCGCCAGCTGCGTGACAGGAACGATGGGCTGTATCAGCGCGAGGATCGCCTCCTCTGCGTACGACAGACGCCGCAGGCAAAACGGCACTGGAGGGTTGTACAACCCGGCCTCTCTGCCAAAGGTGCGATGGGTCCCACACCCTGTGCCTGTGTTGCCCGTTGTATATGCCTCACATCGTTTGCACACCAGTGGAGGCATAGCCTCAAAGTCAACCTCTGCATCCTCATCCAGCTTGAAGTGCGTCTCACTGCCCACGCCGTGGCCACCGCCAGCTCCCACCAACACATGCCTCTCTCCACACGTTGGACACACAGCACCGCCTGTAGTCTGCGTCCACACCTCGAAGCGGCGGCGGGTGCACAAGAGTCGGGTGCGTGCTTCGTTGCTATAGCCAGCGATGGGCTGCGACAGTATCTTCTTATGGTCCTCAGGACTGAGCCGTGCAGTGCATTGCTTGTGCACCGCTCGTGCCGCCCGCAGGTCTGTCTCCCGCACTGCCGTGTCTGCGTGGTCACAATTCGTGCAAAGCAGCCCATAGGCACGGGCGATCCACCGCCACCGACGCAGATTATCACCAACAGTAGAACCAGGAATGCGATGACCAGGGTACGTCCAGGTAGTGCGATCGAGTATGTTCCAGTCTGGATGCGTGGCAGGTGCAAGCACACCACGCTCACCACACGCAAGAGGGAGCTGCGGGTCCGATGTATTCAGCTTCTCCTTACAACGTACTTTCACCTGCGAGCCAAGTGTACCAGTGGAGCCAGCGGAGCTGTCGTACGACCACAACGATTGCGAGTCGTCGAGGGTGGACCACACCCAGATCTGATTCCGTTGCATCTCTTCGATGTCGCGATCGGGTTTGACGCACTGCTCCGGTGTTGGGATCACCACTACACAGCCGTGGAAGGTGGAGCCCCACTGTAACGACAGAGGCGTACCGACAGGGTACTTCTCGTGTAAATGACCGCGCGTGTTACCAAGGGTCAGATTAGGAGATTCATCCACCGACGCCTTCCACTTCGCAGCAGCGCGCTTTGTTTGATTACTGCCGTGAGTGGTGTTGCCAACACCAGCCCCAGTGTCCATCGCAAGAGCTGCCACATCACCCACGCTAGCCTTCGCCTGCTCGTGTGCCTTAGACCGACCAGTCTCACCACCAGCACCTTTGTGCCCTATCTGCCGCACCTCTGCCTTGTGGCACTTCGCCGGCCCCACTGCCGCCGGGGCCCCGAACTGCCCAGGTCTTGGCCGCTTCCGCGGCCGTCCCCGACCGTTAATGACGTTGCCAGATGTCCTTGTTGCATCTGGCGACGTCATTGGTGACGAAGCTGGCGACGCTGCTGACTGCGACGCCTGCGACGACTGCGACGACTGCGAAGACTGCTCCACTGTTGGTTGGAACCCGGGTACATGAGGTACCGCAGTGAGTGCAGCGAACATGTCAGACGTAGACAGAGACGCAGCTGAGGGCGGGTCCACGGACGTGGAGCTGTCACCGCCCGACCGTGCTTGCGTGTCCCCATGAGCCCTGAGCCGTATCAACGCCTCCTTGCCTTTATTCCAGTTCTTGTCATAGAACTTTTGCCAGGCGGCCGTCCCCGTGCTGCCAGCAGTATCGCCTTTGATGTTGTCCGCGCTCTCCCACGTATAGCCAGGATAGGGGTTCGTGACTGGGTCGTACCCCTCCGATTGCAGTTGCTTGTTATCGTCGCCTGCTTTAAAGTTGTCCCACACAACCTTGTACTCGCCGTTGTAATGTACCTGCCCATGTACTCGCTTTTCCTCTCGCATCCACTTGAAATCCTGCTCGTTGCATTTTAGGCATCCGGCCGTCGTGCAGCCTTCCCGGCAGCGGACACCAATGACTGCGGTAACGCCGAACTCGCGCGCGGAGCCTACGGCACCTTTCACTTCTTTTCCGTGATTAGCCATCTCCTGGCAGATGTCCCCTACACCAGTCTGTGTGGACGCTGCTGGAGATGCATCCTCCTCCTCCTCGTCCTCCTCGTCGCTACTACTCACTAGGTCGACGGCGATGTACGCAGCACTTGAACCAACACTCGCACCAGCACTCGGACCAGCACATTCATCGGCGTTGGCATCGCCACGGAGCTCATACGGGGTGCCAGTACTGGTGCACCCATTCAGCATACAGTGGATCAACCACCACCGGACGCTGGTCGTGTCCTGCTCATCGAACCGGAACGGAAGTGGGGCCCCGCAGCCTGCCCCCAAACGTATAATATGCAGCGCACACAGCAACATCAGCACACCACAATCGTCACCATTGCGCTGCTGTGGACATGGCTCGCTGCAATACGACCAGTTCGCCCAGTCCATTGCTTTGTCATTCCTATGCTGATATTCGCGGTCGACCCAGAGTCGGACATTTTTCACCGGCACGTTGTCGACGTTGTCGGAGACCAAATTGAAATTCACTGTTTCACCAGCACCAGCATGTAATGAATCGAAGTAATGAATCCGGCGATGCGCAAAGTTGACGACAACAAGAACCCAGTGTTGAGGCAGGTGCACTGGAACCACGATATAATCATACTCCAACAGGTATTGGAATTTTCTAGTCCATCGGCGCACGCCAGCACAGTCTGGTTCCGCAGCCACTCTGTGCCCGTCCGCCGATGTGAAACACATGCGGGTGTACCAGAGCGTCGACATGATGTGCAGACGCTGTTTGCTACGTCGGCAAATACCGTTCAGAAAGAAATTGACAACCTCATCGTTCAGCCACTCGCCTGGTCCGAGCGTCCGCATATCCTGTCGCGAAAGCGATATGTTGAGGGGTGGTGTTGCGCCAACAAGCTCCTCCTCCGACTCGCCGCTGGAGAGTACCTGTTCCACTGTGGTTCGCTGCGTGCCAGAGATCCACTCACAGACGCGGTACGTCGCCAGCACTACGTTTTCGGTAGCTCTCTCTCCACAGACTTCGTCCATGCCACACGGCGTCACGGACGTGTCATCGGCTTGGAGCCAGGACCCTGTGTCTGTCTGTCGCAGGGCGACGTAGTGCCCTCGCTCATCCTCTCCCAAGTGCAGCACCACCGCCTGCAGTCTGTACCAGGCTGGCCGCGCATCGGTGGTGTGTGGACTGAGGTCCAACAGCAAGTCCAGCTCTATTGGATGATGAACCCGCTGACGGTGTGCCCTCCCACTCCCGTTTGCTTGTCGCGCGATGACAATATTTAGCTGTGGTGGCAGTATGGTCAGCTTTTCCTGCCTCACTGCAGACTGGTTGCTTCGACACGTATCGCACATATAGCTGTTGCTCCCGTCCATTGTCTCCGGCTGGAACGCTTCCATCAGGCCCTGCTCGATGGATCGCACCTGCCCTCCTGCTCTAGTGAGCAGCGGGATGACGATCTGTTGAAACATTGCGTCCTCCGGTTTCTTGTTGGCCTGATGTTGGCTGGCCCGCAGAGCACCGGGGAGTGTTTGCCGCCCCGCCCACGCACAGCAGTCGCACAATGTCGCGCTCACGCGCTGACCCCAGTACAGCGAGCACAGCTGCGGATACTGTGGATGCTGCGAATCGCGCAGTTCCTTGGCCATAACTTCAAGTAGTTTCTCCATGAATTCGGCAGCATCTTTTTGCCCTTGACCTTGCAAGGGTGCATAGTCGGTCCACAGCGTGTTGTTGCTCAGGGCCTTCAGCAGTGGCTTCACGCTCACGACACGGGCTGCGTCATACAGTGTGTGCAGTTGCACAAGGATGTGTCCTACAGCGTCCGCAATTGGGGTCGTCGCTGTCGCCACAGCGCCACCCGCTTGCAGAAGGTCCAGCAGCGCGGGGGTAGCCGCCAGTGCGTGCAGAGCAGACGCCACGTAGCACGTGTTGCCGATGTTCAAGATGCCTGCATACGTTCTGCTGCGCAGCTTCTTTTGTGGCGGGCCGCTCGGTGCACCGCCCCCCCTGCCATGCTTGGTGCCTGCCAGTTGCGTTCGTGGCGGGCGGCTCGGTGCATCGCCCCCCCTGCCATGCTGGGTAGGGACAGCCGCCTTGAACTTGAACTTGAACAGCGTTTTCTGGACCAGCGGCATTGTGCAGACGTCACTAACAATGACGTCTATTTCAATGACGCCGTGAACTCTCCATGATCGTGCAGAACATGAAGTTGCCACTGGATCTCCTCGCGCCTCGCCTCCCACATATCTGCAGCCCAAGCTCCCGAAGGATATCGAAGCAGCCCGGCACGAGCTCCCGCAGGATATCGAAGCAGCCCTTGCATCAGAAGCTCCGCTTCCCAACGCAGCAGGATCTCTACATCGTGTTCCTCCTCCATAATCGCCCCTTCGTATCCATGCCCCATCTGCAGCACAGCTGGGGCGCCGCCGACGCCGGCCCGCGCGGTAGTTGAGGAGCCGACAGGAGCGCGGTATCGAGGGATCGAGGGACTGGGTTGGGTCATACGCTATACGGCTGTACGTCACATCGTCACATAGCGCGAATACATATAGTATAGTTGTACGCCCGATTTCAGATCTCTGTACGATCGTATCCAGCCGTGGCCTAGTGGTCAAGGGTATCATCCTGTTACCTGTCTCCTGTGTCCCGGGTTCAATCCCTACTCCTGTCAACTTTTTTTTTGGCAGATCCAGTACCAGCCGCGTCCAGCGGTGTATGGTTTTACTAGGCGCAGATCAAAGAGATTCAAAGACACAAAAGTCATTCCCGAAATACTGCGCTTCTTTTCTAAATTCCCAAAAGTACAGTATTATATATAGAGAGATTGCACGAGAGAACAGGACAGTCAGTATTATACTTACCTGTAGATCTGAGCATGCGCGCAGAGTGCATGCATGAAAAATAAAAATGAAGTGACTGAACATTTACTGTTAGGCTGTACGGTTTTGCGTATAACTCGGGAATTTCCCGGGGCAGTTACGATATTATGGCTGGAACATGCAGCCGGCATGCCCGGCTACCGATTCCAGCCATAATATCTCTCTATATTTGAACCGAACCATGCAGTACTCGTATTATATGCATATATGCGGCGGCCCGTGAAGCAGGTCGCGCGCAAGAGCAGGGGAGGTCCCGCCCCCACCAATCGACTCGCCACGGCGGCCGCGTGCAAGTCCGCCCCCGCGTCCGGCGGCGTGAAGACGCAGAAGGACCTGCTTCGGGATCTGCGAGCCCTGCCCGCTGAGCAGTTCGAGTCGCTGTCTGCAGAGGAGCTGTGCGAGGGGTACATCTACGGTGGAGATTTGGAGGGCGAGATCACAACGATGAAGGCCACAATTTAGGATACAACTGACTGGTAATGGCCGATAAACTGGCTGTGGAGAAGCACCACTTCTGCAAGGGCGAGATCGCCATGCATGGGGGCAAGTTCCATTGGCATGCCGTGCACAATGAAGGCGGTATGACGAAACTGGCAAAGCTGGACTGCAAATTGGCAAAACTGGAACGCAAAATAGCACGCCGATGGCTACGAAATGTCCTGCAGGCTTGGTGGGAGTACTCCATAGATTACTACCGGACCACCGTCTAAGGTAAGCGAACAGGAGCAGGAACAGGAACAGGAGCAGGAACAGGAACAGGAACAGGAACTACCCTGGCTGAGCAGCTCAAGATGCAGGTTGAAGCGCAGCGGATCTGGATCGCGGAACAACCCCGCCGGAGCAAGCGTCGTCGGGTCTTGAATTGATAGCCAGATAGTAGAGTCAGATGCCTTCACAATTAGCAACATGGAGGATGGAGAACGAACTGAATTCACTCGCCGTACTCAAACGGCGACGGCTGGATGGTACAGAATCGGAGGCCGTATTCGAGAAGAGGCGTTGTATAGATAGTAGCCATCACAGTGACTGGAGTGATGATGACGACCCAGACTGGAATGACCCCGACTATGACGATGGGTGGATCGAGTCGGAGCTGGATCGCCAGCACTGGGAGGCTGAGGAGCTGGCGAGGGAGGCGCACGATGTCGAGGTCATGATCGACTGGGAGCAGGATCTTCGTCAGCTGGGGCTGTTAGCCAAGGCGGGGCAGTCGAGGAGCCTAACTGAGCACATCATTGAAGATCATGCAGAGTTTTGGTGTCTATGTCTCGCAATTCCCCGGGTATACATCTCTGACTCTGTAGACGAGTGGTATGACGAAGATACACCTGCAGCGCGATCTGCTGCCGCACGGCTTCATACAGGAGGATACGTCATTACTTCGATTCACCGGGTATACATCTCTGACTCTGTAGACGAGTGGTATGACGAAGATACACCTGCAGCGCGATCTGCTGCCGCACGGCTTCGAATACCTAGAAGGAATGTTTTTACCATTGGTGATGAGGAGCTGGCGAGGGAGGCACACGATTTGGAGTTCATGCTCTGCTGGGAGCAGGAACTCCAAGAGCTTGGGCACAAGGCGTGGCAGTCGAGGCGCCTAACTGAACACAACATTGAAGACTATGCAGAGTTTTGTCGATCATGCACGCCGCGCATGTTGGCTCAGGATCATGCACGCCGCGCATGGGAGGGAGCCGTGCATGTTGGCTACGGAGCTGGACAGTACTGGGAGGCTCAGGAGCTGGCGAGGGAGGCACACTAGTTGGAGTTCATGCTTTAACAGGTCCGTTAAGTCTCCTTGTTGGTCATGAGCAGAGCGAGAGTGAAAATATATGAAGCCTACTGAAGGTACACTTATTAGTAACTCCAAACGCTAATCACCCCTACATGTGAGGTCACCCCGAGGTTCGCTCACAAGCCCTGTGGGCGCCAAATATGCCTTTAGGCTCTCGTCATTCGGCATTGACTTTATAGTTTTCGACATGCCTACGTCTTACATGGAATCTGCTGGAATCCCAGCCAGTCGATTCGCAAGTACAGCTGTAGGACCCTGCTGTTTTTAAAATCGGTTCTATTTTAAAAACACGGTGTACGCCTTAAGAGCCGATTTTTGTTAGATCCAGACCTTTACAGGCCTGTTTGATCCCCGAATGATCCGCGGTACAGCAG